>MTKY01051101.1_pt1 | contig 22511 bp, 7 predicted proteins | sample 1042731 | NCBI WGS metagenome assembly MTKY01 (sample SAMN06212206, study PRJNA360538) | anaerobic digester metagenome | biome: Wastewater treatment plant; material: sludge; isolation source: anaerobic digester fed with sludge from wastewater treatment plant | place: Denmark: WWTP Soeholt ... | reverse complement strand
TCGTGTTTTTCTGCCACAGAATATCATTGACGAAATAGCCCTGGATATGGGTATGCCCAAATAACCCATACGTGATGCCATCCTTCAAGTGCTGAAAGTTATCCCAGGCATCTTGTGAGTTTGTCACGGTACCGTGATGGCCTCGGGTTAAGGAACCATGAAACAACATAAACTTGTTCAATTCTGGCGGCAGTTGCCCGTTTTCTCGGCACAAACCGGGTAACCATTCGCGCATACGAGATTTATGCTCACGCCCTAAAACAGCGCGGGTCCAGATCGTAATCGGCCAATAGTCAGAATTGATCGTTCGCGGCGATTTGTAGGCAGAGTCCATCACTTCCATATCGTGATTCCCCTGGATCACAATCTCCGCGTGCTGTTCTACCCATTCCATACACTCGTTGGGTTGGGGGCCGTAGTCTACGATGTCCCCCAGCACCACGAAATGTAGACTTTGTGCATCGAGCGCGCGCCTCGCATTCACGGCATCTGCTTCCACCGCTTTGAGCGCCTGGAAATTGGCATGAATATCGGCCAGTACGGCGTATAAGATTGGTTGCATTTATCCCTCCGGCGCCGGCGTTGCCGTGGCTGCTGGCCGTGGCGCCGGCATATCTGTTGGCAGTGGCGTAATTAACACCGCCGGGAAATCATCCTCAAAGAATAGCAGTTTTAGGTGACTGGATAGAACCCAACCATACGGCGAAACTAAGTGACATTGATCCAAGGCAACCAGATAGTAGCTGCCCGCCTTAGCACAAACGTAAACTTTTTGACCCTGCGTCAGGAGACCCAGCAGGTCATTGCGGTTCGGCTCTTTATAAACATTGGGATAAGGCACCCCTCCGGTAGCGGTCATCGGCGTCGGTGTGGGGGTGGGCGTCATTGTCGGTGTGTTTGTCGGCGTCGGTGTGTTTGTCGGGGTGGGCGTGAAAGTCGGTGTGGGTGTCGGCGTGAAGGTCGGCGTTGGAGTAGAAGTAAAGGTTGGCGTCAGGGTAAACGTCGGCGTCGGCGTGCATAACACGTCCCCAGACATATTGCACACGTTTGTGGGCCAGGCGATGAAGTTATTCAACTGCGCCAGCACGACGACCAGAATGATTAAACTCACAATGCCGCTGGCGATGGTCCGCAGGGTCATAGTGCGTGTGACCGCGTCCAACCGTGTGCGCGCCTGGCTGTGATCGGGATCGAGCGCCAGGACGCCATGGTACTGATTGCGCGCTTCGCGCAGATGCCGGTGTTCTTCCGCGGTGACGCCGGCGCGATACCGTGTTTCGATCAGGCCGGTGCGCGCCTCTCCCTGGGTCTCTTCAATACCTAGCGCGCGTTCCAACTCCATAGCCTGCTTAAATCTGCTCTCCGCAACACTGAAGTTTTCGTGTTCCAGAGCGTGCTGCGCGTCCTCCCGCGCCTTGTATAATTCAAGCAGTTGTTCGTCTTTTCCGAGCAGTGGATCTAATGACAGGGACATAGATAGGCCTCCTTACTGAGTTTCTTCATCGTTTGCGTAGCTGTCGCTGTTAGCCCAGAACCCCGATCCCCAACCGGCGCCGAAGCCAGAAGATACAGGTTCGTCCTCGGCCGGTTCCGGTTCATCTTTTGTGGGAGGTTCCGGCTCAATCTTAGTCGGGGGTTCCGGCGAAGCCTGTTTGGACGGCGGGGACGGCGTCTCTGTCCCGCGCATCCCCGGCTTTGTCGCGCTGTCCGTTGACGTCGTCGTCCTCACGGAAGTCTTGGAATTCGGCACCGGCTCCTTTTCCCGTTTGTGAGGTGGCATTACCGGCACTGTTGTAGACGGCGGTGTCTGGCGGTGTACCTCGGGCGATTCTGCTCCGATGGGCGCAACTTCTGCCTCCTCAGGTTCGGGCTCCGGCGCAGGCGCGGCCGGCGGCGTATAGGGCCGCTGCGGTTCACCCTGCTCTGACGAGCGACCAAGCGTAGTGGGCTGCGGTTCATCGTCGAGCATTCCACCCAGCGGGAAGTTGTCCGGCGACGCGCTGGGGCTGGCGTGATGTTGCGCGAAACTTTTCTGTTCTTCCGCAGCTCTTTTTGCCAGCTCGATGGCCTGCCGCATAGCATCTGCTGTGCGTTTGGCTTTATACGCGTTGGATTGAGCGTACAAGTCAGCAATTTTGCGCGCCGACTGTCGCAACAGCCAGGCATTGTAGAGCGCGTCACGGCGGCGTTTTTGAAGGTGATCTTCGCTGATCAGAATGTCGGGTAATAGTTGACCGGGCGTCATCCGCAACACCTTTTCCGCCTGCGTTAACAGACTGGCGCCGCTGACGAAATTGGTGGTCGTGAGCATCGCATCGGCCGCTTTCTGCATGGCCTGCGTGTAATCGCCCCACACTTGCCCCTCGGCGAAGTGTGAGGCCAGGGATAATGTCTGGCTAAAGGCCGCGATGGCGGTGGGATAATCACGGCTCATCAGTGCATCCCATCCCTGGTTCATTGCGCGACCCAATTCAGGTAACAAGGCTTCAACTATCTTAAAACGGTCCTGGAGTTTGAGTAGATCAACGTCGTTTTTCGCAATCTTAAACCCTTGACCCAACAATCCCGGCAGCGGCCCCAGCCGCCAGGTGTCCAGCCCTTCCTGAATTTTCTGCCGCAGTTTGGTCAATGCAACTTCCTGTTCATCGCGGATTTGCTGCTGCAAGGCTCGAAGATCGGCGCAGGTATCCAGACTCAGCGCCAGGTCGCACAACTCTAGCCCGTGCGCAAATTCGCCGGCCTTGCGCTGCGATTCAGCCTGGGCCTTCATACGTTCCTGCAGATCGTCAACAGCGCTCACCACGCGCGGGTAGTCCGGCGCCTCACCGCGCACTGCCTTCAGCCGCTCAACCGCCGCCGACCACTGTTTTTGGCCCATCAGTCCACCCACCTCGCGCAGGCCGCTGTGTATCCGTTCAAGCAGGGCGCGCAACGCGCTAAGGCGGTCTGATAAAGCGTCCAGCCGCGCATCTCCCGGCGCTGCCGGGATCTTTTTGGCTTTCTCGATCGCGGTTTCGGCGGCGGCAGGATCATACGCTTCCAGCGCCTTCTCCGCTTCGGCGATGGCGATGTTCAACCTGGCGTCGCGCAACCGCGCGCGCACATCAGCAATGCGCCGATCCCGATCTCCTTCCGGCGCAATGATGATTTCTGCATCGGCCAGCGCAGACAGCACGCCCTGTTCCTCAAAGCGTTGTAACGCCGCCTCGGCTGCCTGTAGACGCGCGTTGAACGCATCACGCCGCGCGCTGGGCAACCCTGTTGCCCAATCCCGGGTCGCCTGATCCAACTCCGGTAGACGCTTGAGGATTTCCGCCCACTCCAGGGCTTGCGCATAGCGCAGCTCTTTGATGGCGCCGTCCATGGCGGTGCAGAGATCGTCTTTAACTCGCGTACACTGTTTAGCGAAAGCCGATTCGCCTTTGATTTTGGGGGAGGCGCTTTCCAGGGCTTGCACCGCGCCGGTGTAGTCTCTGGGCGTCGCCAGGGTCTCACCGATCTTGTTCTCCAGTGTCGCCAGCAACTCCTCTCTCTCGGCCGCCTCCGCCTCTTGGAGGCGCCGCTGTTCCGCTTCTTGCTCTGCCTGGATGTGCCGGCGTTTGGTTTCGTCTTCCAACTGCTGGCGCAAGGCCTGCACGCGCGCCAAATTGGCAATCGGCGGTTGTAATTTGCGGAAAGTATCCAGCGCGCCCGGCAATAACACGGGCTGCCGTTGATAGGCGTCCCACGCCAGCAACGCCTCCACCAGCGATTCCCACTGGCAGATGGCCTCGTCGGATTGCTCCTGCGGCAGCGAACGCCGCGCCTCTTGCAGCGCCTTGTGCGCCTCGGTGGGATCGCCATCCTGCGCTTGCAGCAGAGTAGCGGCCTGGGCGACGTATTCCTGGCTGTCCAGCCAGTTGCGCAGCCGGTCGTAATCGCGGCTGCCGAGCGGCGTGATCCAACCGGCGGTTTCGGCCTGGGTCAATGCCGCGCGAGCCGTGGTAGTGTCCGGCGATGTCTGGTTCAACGCCTGTTCCACCGTCGCACTGACGCGCTCGCGCAAGCGTTGATAGCACCGCTCCATTTCCTTTTCCAGGAAAGATTCGAGGTTGGGGTCCAGCGCTAACGCCTGGCGATATTCCTGTAGCGCCAGATCCCACGCCTCGTTGTTCTGATGATCTTCGGCGCGGTGCAGCCCGCTCGCCACCTCACGTTGACGCTCGTGCGCGGTCTTGAGCAGCAATGAAACACCGGCCCCGCGCAATTCGTACTCGGCATCGCGGAAGCGCCGCAAGCGCGCCAAACGTTGCGCTTCCTCCAATGCCTTTTGGGTACGATCAAAGGCTTCCAGCGCGTTCCGCGCCCACGCGACCAGCTCCCGCGCCTGACCGTCGTTTTCGAAACCGGGGATTTTGAAGACCTGGTTGGCCCATTCAGCGATGCGCTCCAATTCGACCCGGCCCGGTGATTTTCGAGCAATATAATCAGCGTCCTCAAGTTGAGCCTGTAGTGCGCGCGTTTTGTCCATCCACTGTTCACGCTCGGCGCGACGTGAGTCTGCATCACGTTCGCGCAAGGCATCCTGGATTTCGGCGGACAGAGAGGCCGCGTCCAGCGTGATATCGAATTCCACCTGCGTGCCCAACACTTCGGCCTCTTCCTGGACGGCCTTGATGATATCCAGCGCGGCCTGGGGCGCGCCGCGCAGCGCGTCGGCGCGCCATTCGTCGTAGCGTTCCCGCGCCTGACCCAAGCGCGCGCGCAGACGGCGCGTGCGCGTCTCCCGCAGCAAATCCTCGAACTGTCGCACCCAGTGACCGTCCGGCGGCGGGTCCAGGACCAGGAAGGGTTTCAACTGCGCTTCGAGGTCGCGCAACTGTTCTTGTTCCAGGCGCTTTTGCAATTGGGCGCGCGCCGCCTGAGCCTGTTTTTCCGCCCAGCGGTTGACGATCGAGTTCTGCAAGGTCTGAAGTTCATCCAAAAGTTCCGGCGCGGCGGTGCGACCTGACGCTTGCTTGCAACGGTTCCACGCCTCGGCGTACTCGCCGTCGCGGTAGAGTTCCTGGATGGGATGGATGACGCGTGTCCACTGTTCTTTTTCCAGATCATCCACCAGTTGTTGGACTTGGCGGAGCTTTTCGGGGTCGCCGCCCTGGCTGGAAAGCTCGGTTAGCTTCTCACGCGCTGCCTTGAACTGCGATTGTTTGGCCAGAGTTTCCACCTGGAGAAAGGCTTTGTCGGCGTTGATCACAGAACCGATTTGCCGTTGGAGCAGGCGCGCTTCGGGATTATCGGGCTGCTTTTCGAGAACGGTCTCCACCAGTTGCAGCGCTTCCTTGTACTTCCCAACTTGTTGCGCGGCGCGGGCCTTTTCCAACATATCCTGGGCAATGCTCTGTTCCCGGATTTGCGCTTGCAGCGCCAGCGCGTCTTTGGAGGCCGGGGCGCGCTCCAGGATTTTCTGCACACTGTCCTGCGCCGCTTTGAACTGCCCTTCCAGCAGCAGCCGGTTGGCTTCGGCCAGGGCGTGCTGTACTTCAAGCGTATCCTTGCGCGCCGTTTCGATGCGATGGCGCAGGTAACGAGCGTCGTCTGCGATGCGCTCGGCGTGGGGATTCTCTTCGGCAAAGTGCGCCAACTCGTCCAGGTCGGCTAACGCGCTGGTACTATCATGCATCTCATCCCACATGCGCCGGGCGCTCTGTAATTTGGCCCCCGCACGGGCGGCGCGCAACAGCTCGGCCACGTCCGCACCCAGACGCCCTGCCTTTTCAAAATGCTGGCGCGCTTCTGAGTAGGACTCTGCGTCAAAAGCGTCGCGCCCTTGTTTCAACGCAGCTTCACGCTCCGACTGTGTTTGCGCCAGCTTTTCGATTTCGTCACGGCGCATTTCCAGGGATACTTTTTTATGAGCATCGTGGATTGCGTCCAAAGTCTTGTGAATGGCCATCAGCGCGCCGGTATAGTTCTGCTGTTGCACGTAGGCTTCAATCTTTTGTTCCCAAACTTCGCCGGCGATCAATGTTTCGCGCTGATCGCGCACCTCGCCCAGGACCTGGAAGTAGCGATTGCGCTCCCCTACATCCAATACCTGGAGATTGATCTCTTTTTGCAGTTTATCCAACTTATCGAGGTAGTCGTTGAGTTGCTCCGTCGTCGTCGCCAGGTGCCGTCCGGTCTCAATCTGGCTCATCACTTCGTGTAAAGTTTTGCGGGTCGCCTCGACGCGCGCATTCGCAATCTGCGCGCGCAGCATCTTGACCTCGGCATCCAGGTCGGGCAGTTCTTTCAAAGACGGCAGAGTTTCAAGAGCCTTATCTGCAGCATCCCATTCGCCCATCAGGTAGGCCTGCCGCGCCTGCTCGATGATGGGCCGCGCCAGGGCGTTAAGGCTCTGGAGTTTTTGGGCTTTTTCCTGGAGACCGGCCACGGTATCCCGCACCTTCTGCACTTCATCCTGTCCATCCAGCAAGCCGGGGAACTCCTGGTCAATCTGATGATAAAAGTCCTGCTCGATATCCTGCAAGTTATTCAGGGCGGATTGAAATTCACCGGACTCCAGCGCGCTTTGCGCGCGCTGCACGCGCTTATTGGCGGCCTCGTTGGCCCGGTGGATAAGCGCCTCGGTACGTGCCGTCAAAGTTTCAATGGCCAGCGCCTCGGTGGGGTGCGCTTTGATGTAAGCGGCCGCTGCGCGATAGGACTCGATGAGATTGCCCAACTGCGCCGCCGACGCCACCACGCCGCGCAGCGCGTTATCGCGCGCCAGGCGAATCCACTGATCCACGAGAACTACCGCGCGCCCGGCGGCCCAATTCTCTTGACGCAGGTTGCCTAACACCGCCAACCGGTCTTGCGCCGTTTGCCAGTTATCCGGCTGGCCCAACGCCAGACCATCGTCGCGGTCGCCCATTGTGGTCAGTTCGTTAAGAATTTCACGCACCTGGGGTGGTAAATTGACATCTGGCTTTAAGAGCTCGTTGACTCCCTGGCGCAGCGTTTTCATCGCGTCTACCGGGCTGTTGCCGGCTAATTTATCGCCGGCCTCACGCTCTACAGAGCGCAATTTTTCCTCCAAGACGCGGCGCTGGTGGATTTCAGCATAGTGTCCCGCGGTTTCTTTGTCGCCAGGATCCAATTCGCGCACCTGGCGCAGCTTTTCTTCGGCCTCGGTGAGGTCGCCGGCCTGAATGGCTGTCAGCGCTTCTATTTTGATGCTGTTGATTCTGTCACGCGCCTTGCTCTCCAACTGCGCCCGCGCCGCTTCCAGCGTGGGGTCGCTGCCACGCATCTTGATGACTTCCTGGATTTTGAGCAGCCCCCCGGAGGCCGAAAGGTCCCGGGCCGCGTCAGCAGCAGCAATCGCGCGCTCGTCCAGGTCTTTGAGTTGTTTTTGTGATGTTGCCAGGTCTGTCGGCAACAGCCCGCCGGCGTTCCTGACTTGTTCTTCGGCATCATCCAAGCGCTTGCGCGCCGGCTCCACATGCCGGAGCGCGGCGTCGTCCAGCGCATCGGCGATGTCGGAGAGCGCGTCGCTGGCGGCAGCAGCGGTATAAGCTTCCTGCGCCTTTTCCCATGCTGCGTCGACGTAACGCCGGGCTTGCTCCAGCGTCTCTACAGTATTACGCCACACGCTCAATTGCTTGCGCGCGCCGGCGGGGACCGCATCACCCAGCGCGGCAATGGCCTGCTCCAGCGCCGTCAGGGCTGCGGTCCACTCGCCTTTATCGCGCAGTTGCGCCGCGCGGGTGTAGGTCTGGTCATAGTCCTGCCAGAGGGCGCGCGCGTCGCGCAGTGTCTTGTGCAGCGCCTCCAGGTCCTGGCGCAGATCGGGCCACTCGGCCACTTTGCGCAGCGCAGCTTCAAGGTCCTGAATGAGTGGATCCAATGCAGCGAACTGCAGCGTCTCCTGCTGTTGCAACGCCGCCCACTCATTGCGAACACGCGCGAGCGTGGCCTCCACCTGGGGCTTGGCGCCGGCTTTCGCTACACACTCTTTTGCCTCACGGTTGTCCGGGTTAAAGACCAGGGCGCGATCGCCGTACCCTACCGCCTCGGTTTCGCGCCCAGCGTTCAATGCTGTCTCGCAGGCTCTGACCAGGCTCGTTTCCAAGGCTCTGGTGACGCCAGGACCATCGGGCCAGAGCGTATAAGCATCCTGGTAAACGGCGGTGGCCGCAATGGGGTCATTTAAGGCTTCCGCGCGCTTCAACAGCGCCTCAAATTGCTGGATTTTGGCCTCGACGCGACGCAGGCCCTCGGCGGCCTGACGCTGATGTTCCGGCAAGAGCGCATTGAGCGTTTCCTCAAAGTGCTGCCTGGCCTCACTCAACCGGTTGTTCTCCCACAGGCTCTCGGCGTTGCGCAGGCGGCGTTCATCCTCGCGGATGCGCTCAACTTCCGCCTGGACAGTGTTGTGCATTGTCTCCACGACCGCGCCGACGGCAGTGTAGTCGCGGCCCTCGGATTTGGCGTGCGCCAGCCGCTGTTGGGCCAGCTTCAGCGCTTGCGCGGCATCCTCGCGTCGCCCATTGTCCCAATCCGCTTGTGCTTGAGCCTGATGGGTCGTAATCGCTACTAGATCCACACTCTCATCGCGCAACGTCTGCGCGTCCAGGTGCGTGGGGTAGATCTCCAGGATTTTCTCGAACGCAGTTTGCGCGCTTTCAAACTGCCGGCGCGCGGGGTCGAAGGCGCGCTGCTGGTTTTGCTGCCGGCCGACCTCCAGCAAAAGGCGGCCATACGTCATGCCGGCCTTGAGGTAAAGTTGTTGCCAGAGCTGCACATCTTGATAGCTGCCACGCCATTGCTCCAACTGCGCCAGAGCGTCGGTCCAGCGGCTCTCGGCAATAGCGGTTTCAACCGCCGCCAGGTCGCGCTTCTGCTTTTCGAGATAACCACGAACCTGCTTAAGCCACGGCTGCGCGGTGGGATACGAGGGGGAATTCTCGGAGATGTTCTCCAGCAACGTGATGCCCTGCGCATAGTCCTTCACGCGGAGGAATTCTTCCGCTTTGCGGAGCAGTTCTTTGTCATTGCCCTGGCTGAGAGCCGCAGTGCGGGCGCTTTCCAGTTCGTTTTTCAGCGGTTGGTATGCCGGGTCCTGGGGCAGTTGTAACAACAGGGCTTCGGCGGCTTGAGCGGCGCTTTCCCAGTCACCGGCGTCGCTTGACCGCCGCGCCTCAGAGAGGGCCTTGGCCGCGCGCTCCTGCCAGACATGTAAGTCTTTGGCCTGGTTGCGCCCCTGCTCCAGGCGCGGATGAAACTTGAGAATACTCTGCGGGGGCGCCACCACAGCATAGTCAATGATGGCGACGTATTCCCGCGCCGCGCCCTGGTAATCGCCTTGCGCGAACAGCGCCTCGGCTTCGGCAATGCGTTCCCGGATAACGGCCTCTTTCTCGACCGCTTTCTGGACATTGCTTAAGCCCTGATTGGCTTTGGGATTTTTGGAGTCCAGGTCGCGCGCCTGCTGATAAAGTTGCTGTGCCTTTTCCCAGTCGCCATCCATCATTGACTGCTCGGCTTGTTGTAAGAGATAAGGTAGTTGAGACATTCATCCTCCTGTTTGTAGTTCCAGGCTTCAAGTTAGGCGTTTGCACTATACTTTAAACGCAATTGGCAACTTTTAACTTACTGCTGCCGCATCACCAACGGCAGGAACACTTTGACCGGCCAGTAGCGCGTGATGGTTTCGGTGCTGGCCTGGCAACCGCCCAGTTCGTTGCTGCAAATCCACGCCTGATTGCGGATCACGATGTCGGGGTAGAGCGGGGAGACTGCAGCAGGATGCACAATTTGGTTGGTGGAGGAGAGACAACTGGTCTGCACGAGCGCGTCTTTCCCTGGCGCGAGAGTCTGGCTATACGTCGCTGTATAGATCTGGCCCAGCACATCCTCAAGCGCGGTAGTATAAGTCAGCGGGTCTTGCGCTTTGAAGGCTTGCAGCACGCACGTCGTCACGGAGACCTGACCTGTCGCGGCAATGGGGCCGGGGACGCGCCAGACGACAGTATTTCCTTGCACAGCATACGGGACACCAGGCGGATCCACGCGCAGCGGGAAGAGTTGCGCCGGGAGGGTGGCCGTGACGAGAACCGCGTCGCTAGACACATCCACTGTGGGAGTATAGGCAATGGTATAGACGACCTCAGAACTGATGTACATTGTCTCTTCCACGTTCCAGCGCGCGGTTTGTTGTGCATCCAAGTCCCACGCCAGATCAGGCGGCGGAACCTCAACGGTCAACGTGACCGCGCCACGCGCATCCTGCGCCAGCGCGCCGATGTCCCACCGCAGAGTATTCGTATCTGTGAGTACATAACCAGGTGTGGCAGAGATGAAGGTTGTGCCGGTTGGAATCGTGTCTGTGATCAAAACGCCGGTTTGCCCATCGGGGTGAGGCCAGGGATTGGCGTAGCTAAGCGTGTAGGTAATCAGCTTACCGTAGTCAAACTCGCCATCCAGCACGGCAGATTTTTGCAGGGTGAGAGTGGCGGCGGGCACGGGCAGTGTCCCCTTCCATACCGCATTGGTGTACCCGGCAGATGTCTGCCCACCGAGAACGTAAAGCTCGCCAAAACGCGAGGCGACAGCGAGCCGCCGGTTGCCGCCGCCAGGCAGCGGCGACGAGGCCCACGTTCCCACCAGGGCGCAGGTGTCAGAATTGATGCCGATGCTGTAGACCTGATCGTTCAGCGCGCCGCCGGTGGTCTCGCCGCCCAAAACGTAGAGGGTGTTTTGGTCAATGGCGACAGCGTGCAAGGCGAGAGGGCGAGGCAAGGTGCTTGCTAAAGACCATCCCGGTATTTGTCCATCACCGGTCGACATTGTTTTGTAAACTTCGGCGTGCCAACTGCCGCTACTATCCTTGCCGCCAACGACATAAAGGCATTTCTTTTGCACAGCCAATCTGGTCATCAACCCCAATGGTATGGGTGCTTCAGCACGCCATTCACCAAGCGTACCATCAGTGGCAACTTCGGCAGACCAGACTTTATTGACAGGGCCGGGTAACCCGCCTACTACATACACTCGACTTTGTGTAGCTATTGCAGCCGCCAGATTTAAACCTTGCGGCAATGCGCGTTCTGGACGCCAAGCTATACCATCAAAGGAATCTACGCGATCCAAGAACGCACTATTGTACCCCCCCAACAGATAAACTCGCCCATTGGCAACAGCAACTGCAGCACCGAAACGTGCTGGAGACAATGCAGGAACTTCATTCCACGCGGCCCCAGGTGAACCTAATGACAAAATATGTACCTTATCAAACAATTGTACTATGTTACCGGCCCAACCCCCAGCATAATAGAGGGCATCATTAAGTATAAAAGCCATACCATCGCCTGTAGCTTGGGGAAGCATAGAAACCGCTGTCCATATGGGCGTAGTAGCTGGCAGGGCATAGCTGCGACTGGCATGACTAGCTACTAATATCAGGCACAAGATAACAGCACTTGCAAATAATGTGTTCACTTTGGTTTTCATCTTTCCTCCTTGAAAATATCAAGATCATATATGACAGGGTTAATGAGAAAATGGACTGTCGAGCAAGTTAAAAAGTGAATCGGTGGATTTCTCTATCATCCTGTCCCTTCATCACGGGCATGGATCGCATACTTCGTGTGGATTACAGTCATATTCTTCGTCCTTGTACTTTGTACTACCATCTGGGTTTGTTCCATCTTCTACTTTTCGGGTACACTTATCATACGCGGTGTGACAGATTGGCTTGCCGTTATCCTTCCCGCAGCGCCCAGGATCCTGATCTATGACAGGCAAGTTGGGGCAGGCTTTGTCATTACGCTCTGGGAAGCCGTCGCCATCATTGTCCGGGCAACCGCTCAATGTAGGCAAGCCAGCTGTCTGCGGGCAGCAATCGTCTTTGTCCAGTACACCATCACCGTCGCTATCCGGGCAACCGTCTTTCCCTGCAGCGCCTTGGGCAGCGTTGGGACAGAGATCGGTCTTGAGCGCCGGACAAGCCTTGTCATTTCGTTCCACAAAGCCATCGGTATCACTGTCAGGGCAACCGCGCAATGCGGGCAATCCAGCCGTCTGTGGGCAGCAGTCGTCTACATCCGGTACGGTGTCGTCGTCGCTGTCCAATTGAAGTGTCAGGTTCAACACCAACACAAATTCGCGGCCTGGGATATTGTACTGCGCACCATCTGGCTTTAGAAATTGCAGTGTCAGGGTTATGGTGTGCTGCCCGGCTTCCAACGGCGGCCAGGCATAATCCACTTTGAGCGACTGCCCCGCATTGAAGAGCATAGGCAAATCTTTAACAACAGTTATGCCGTCATTCAAATCCAATATCTGCGCCTGAATCAGGCGGCATTGACCGGTATTGCTTAAAACAAAGGTGGTTTCTAGTCCCTCTACCGGTTTAAGTGTGCGTACGGTGCGATCAACGTCCACCAGGCTCTCCTGATACACTCCAAAATCGAAATCGGGAGTTTCACCCTCTTTGGTGATGATGGTACAGCCGGCTAACAAATCACCCAGCGGCAAAGGTGTAGGAGTTGGCGTGGGAGTCTGCGTTGGTGTGGGGGTAAGGGTCGGCGTCGGCGTCTCGGTCGGCGGCACCGCCGTCGCCGTGGGATAAGGTGTATAGGTCGGTTGGATCGTCGCGGTGGGCGTACACATCCCTTCTGCGGCATCGCAGACGAAGGTCGGGCGTGCTACCCAGCCTGTTGCTAGGCCCCCTGCAAGCGCCGCGATGAACAACACCATTACGGCAAAGGCAGCCAGGGCGATTACTTTGCCCGTGAGTTTCGGCGCGGTTTGCGCTTTAAGCGTTGTAACGTTTTCCAAAGCTTCGTCATAAAGTTGCGCCCATAGTTCTGCTACGTCTTCAGGGACTTGATTGCGTAGTTTGGATGTTTCATTCATAACCATTCACCTCTGGCGTAAGTCCGGTCTGCCCTTACCGATAGGGTTTGAGTGTGACGAGAGTGGTTTAGGCGGCTTTGAGACAGTCGTCGGCTTATCTGCTTTTACTTTATGTTTTTTCGCTTGATCCGCCTTAGGTCGCGCACCGCGCGCAGATTGGTGTTTAGGGGGTGTCTTGCTGTCTGGTGGATCAGGCGCATCGGCGCGCTTCCATGGATACACGGCTGACATCACTATTTGCCACAAATTCACGACGGTATCCGTGCGTCCCTCGGCTTCGGACTGCCGGGCGCGCTCGTCTACTCCCTGGCGGATGGCCTGAAAAGCAGCCTTACCCAGATTGGACGATTGCGGTACAACCAAAATCTGCTTCTGCAACTGCGCTACGGCGTCGGGCAGGTCCAGGATGCCCGCAATTTGCCGCCCCAGCGCAGCAATCAACTCTTGTTGCAGAGCTGTGTAATCAATCTGTAATGCCTGGCGCGGTGTCGCTAACAGCGGCAGGTCGCTTTCGGCCAAACGCTTGAGCAACCCTTTCTCTTCCAGTTCTTTGTAGAGCAGGTCTAAGCCCTGCATGGCCTGGTTCGTCTGTAGGCGTTGGGCCTCGGTAAGCGTAGTCGCTACGGTGAAATGCAGGGCGGCTTCCTGGCCCAACCGCGCCAGAGGGGCGCTTTCATCCCAGGGCAGTTGGAGCGCTTGCCAAAGCTCGCGCAGCCGCCTGACCGTTTGCTGCACATCGCGGGCCAGGGTTTGCAGGGTGCTCACTTGCCCGGCGTCATAGCGGTAGGTCGGCGCGGCAGTGGACGTCTCATCTGGTGCGCCGGTTGTGTCCGGCGCAGCTTCCGGCGCGGCCTGCGGCGTCTGGATTTTAACCTGCGCGGCGTCCTGAGCCAGTTTTTTGAGCGCGGTCACCTCCACCTTAAGCGCATTTAAAGTCCCTGTGGCGATGCGCCACTCCACCCCCACGTCGACCGGGTGTACATTTTCCGGCAGCGGCGGGAGTTTATCCAAGGGCAGGTAGGGCAGTTCGTTATTCAGGCTTTCGGCGCGCGTCAGGAGCAGCTCCGGCTCGCGGAAACCCGTCAGGTCGCGGAGGTTAGCAAGCTGCTCAGCGGCTGCGCCCAGAGTCGTCTTGGCCAATTCGAGGGCTGATTGCATTTCAGAAGAGATCGGAGCCAAGCTCAACGTCTGCTGCCACCACGCTTGATGATAAAGGGCTAACACCCGGAACGGCTCGGCAGCAAGGTGCTGTTTTTGCTCCTCCACGGCTTGCTTTAGGGCGCTCTGCAAATTCCGTGCAGCCACGCGCGCCGTCTCGCGCAGCCCGTTCTGCAGAGCCGTGGCGCGGGCGCGCAGTGGGGATGAAGACGCCGTCAATATATCCAGGCGCGTCTCGGCCAGTGTCCGGCAAGTCTGGATAATCTGAGCATAGTTCTGCCGGCCTGCGCCGGGTTCCAGGTCGGCCACCGGCTGAAGGGCGGCGGTCAGTTCCATTTTGGCTGCGCGTTCCAGGTCGGCGCGCGCGGCAACCAGGTCATCTACGGGAACAGCGGGATGCTCTGACAGCGCGGTCGTCGCGGCTTCGCGCGCCGCTTCTTGAAAAGTGTAAACCGTTTCACGGTCGGAGGCATCGGGCACAGTCGCTAGACGGTTTAGGACTGCGCCCAAAGCCTGTTCCGCCGCCAGCCGCGCACCCAACGCTTCGCGCAGACTGTGGACGGCATCTTTGACGGCGCCGGGCAGACTGTCGCGCAGCGTGAGCGGGATGCCTTCCCACAGTGCGTCAAGCGCAGCGCGGGCGGCGTTGAACTGTCGGGCCTGGGATTGCGCCTGGATGTCCGTCAAGTGTTTATGGATAAACCCGTCCAGATGCTTCAGCAGGGTCGCGCGCCATTCCGTGGCGCGTTGGCGTAGTTCCGTCCAACTCTGCGGACCGGTGAGCGCGCTCAAGTCCTCGGACACGCGGGACAGTTGTCCCAGCCAATCGGTCAGCCCGAACCAATATGGACGCGCATCCCCTTCACTTTGCAGTCGCTGCGCCACGGCCACGGCCTTCTCTGCATGCGCCAGCATGGCGGCGAACACGGTTTCGGCCTGGGGGAAACGCTGCACTCCCTCACGGAGCCGCGGTGCAAGTTGTTCCAGGTCGCCGTAAGCTAAGGGTTGACACAAGACCTGCCATTTCTCGGCGGCCTGGCGGCGGAGGTCTTGCGCTACGCGCCCCTGATCGTCGCGCAGGATGTCCAGCGCCTTGCGCAGATCGTCAAAACTTTCAGGCTGAGTGATTAGCGGCGCTGCACCTAGCCGATTAGCGTCGCCGCGCCGGGCCTCTTCATACTGCCGGCGTAATCCCGGAGTCAGGGGCGCGCGCGTTTGCAGCGCCTCGCACAGGCTAACCACCTCGGCAAAGTCGCCCTCATCCCAGGCGCGATCCACGTTGTGCTTGGCATCACGAGTCACTTCGATGCGTTGTTGCAAAGCGCCGTCCTGGTTACGCAAGTCTGGTTGCAAGCGGAAGGGACGCGCGATGACTGCCTCCGGCAGCGTCTGTCCACCGGCGAGGTCGCGCAGAGCGCGCCCATCCCAGCCGCCAAAGCGGCGCAGTTGGTCGAGAGCTTGATCAAATTCTTCGCTATTTAAGTAGGTTTCCGCACCTTGCAGATAGATACGCACTTGCTCTAGCAGGCGCGCGCCCACTTCTGCCTCAGCTTGCATGTCGCGGGCCTGCACACGACTCGGCACCAATTGCAGGACGGCGCGGGCTTTGTCCAACGCCGCATCGTAGCGCCCGGCATGGATGTCCTGCTGCGCTTCGTGCAAGGCCAAGGCTTGCTGCCGCAGCGACACAGCTATTTCGCTACGGGTCTGCATCCGCCGCGCGAGAAGCTGCGCCCGGCGCTGCGTGGGGTCCTCGCGCAAGATGGCCTCAAAGCGTTCCAAAGCAGCATCAAACTTTTGCAACGCGTTTTGGTAAGTTTCAGCGGCCCTGGCATAGTCAGCCTGCTTTTCATCAGCCTCCCGCGCCTGCTGCATCGCTTCTTCGCCTTGACTCACCATTTCGTCTGCCTGAACATAATGGCCAAAGAACGTCTGTCGTTGCTTCAACCGTGTGCGCTCCAACATCAAACGTTCTTTGAACTCCGGCTCAAAGGGCGCCTGCTCCTGTACCTTTTCAAGAAGCACAATAGCATTTTCGTGCATCTTGATTTTCTCGCCCTCGACGTCTAGCCATTCTAGCGTTATCCCATCCGCGCGGTTTTCAGCCTCGCCAAAAGCCGCGGCGACCTCGCGGGTGTAACGCGCGCCGCCCACAATCCAATTACCCAGGTCCTTGAGGGGCGCCCACTCACGGCTCTCCGGGCGCAGGCGCACCACTTCCGCCAGCGCGCCCTGCGCGTCCTGCCAGCGGCGCTCGACCAGGGCTTTGACCATGCGGGTTTCCAGCGCCTCCCATTCAGGTGCGCGGCGTTCGTCTGCGGTTTGATGATGCTGCTTGAGCAATTGACCCACGCGCGCGAGCCGTTGGTAAATCATTGCCAGACGCGCCGCTTCGCTCTCCGCCGGTAAGATTTTGAGTTGTTGTGCGAATTCCTGGTCAGCTTTTTCGTAAGCACGGGTACCCATTGTCACTTGAGCCTGGGCGATAGGCTGCCAGTTCTCTTTATCCAGTTCATCGTGCGCCTGTTTGCGGGATTGCTCGAACGATTGGCGGGCGTCGGTGGGGGGATTTAGGCGCAGCGCCAGGTCGGCAATCGCCAGCACGCGGTCATAGCGTCCGGCGGGGCGCGCCTGCCACAGGCGGTCATCCAGGCGGCGGAAGACGCCGGAAGTCTCAATTTGCGCCAAGACGTCATTCCACCAGGCTACATCGGCGGCCAATACTTCGATTTGTTGATAACGACGCTTGGGGTCGCGGTGGAGCAGTTTGGCGACGAGTTGCCGACTACCGGCGGTCAGGGCATCCCAGGCCAGGTTGCCCATGCCCAGATTGGCAGGCGAGCGGCCTTCGGCGTCCAGGGGGACATGGCGACCGGTCAACAGGTAGTAGAGATGCCCGCCGAAGAAGAAAAGGTCCTGCGCCATCGCCTCCGGTCCGCCGGTGATATTCCAGTCAATCATCTTAAAGGTGAAGTCACGGCGCTCTTCATCCAGCCAATGGACACGCAAACGGTCGCCCTTGGTGGCCGGCTCAAAGTCTTGGAGCGACATGCCGGCGCGGTGCGCCAGCGCAATCACGTCCACGACGGCCTGGGCGATGGCAAACACACGGCGCTCATCGGCGGGCGTTGTCACGTCGAAGCGCTCGAGACCCGGCGGCGCGATTTCCTGCACCACCAACGGTTGACCCAGCGCAATGTCGCCGGCATCCAGCAGGGCGATGATGCGCCGGCGCTGCACCGTCTCGCGGGCGTGATGGAAGCGCGCCAACGCATCGGGCAGACGACGCCAGGCGTCATCTTCGGCCTGGTTGAGCAAGGTCAGAACTTCGGCTTCGCGTTGGAGAGCTTCGGCTTTGAGCACATCGTCGGCCGCGTCGTCGCGCACGACCTTGAGCACCACGCGCGCTTCGTCCGCGCCATCCAGCAACGCCAGGTATACGTCAGAGACCGCGCCGCGTCCCAGGCGCTCCTGGACGCAATAGCGGACGGTGTTAAACGTGATGACTTCACCGTTATAAAATTTCATAGAGACTCCTCAAAAAGTAATTGCAAGTTCCAAGTCGCACGTTGAAAGTTCAGGTCAAGGTAAATAGTGCAGTAAAGCGACGCTGCTATCCTGGGTGGCAGCGGCGATGAAACGCCCACGCGCCAGGGAGAGGCCGTTGACCATCGCGCGCAGCGGCTCGGAGGCCAGCATAGCACCGGTGGTTGCATCCACCAAAGAGACGACACCTTCATAACCCGCACCCACTGCTACCAGCGGTTCGATCAGGTCGGCGGCCAGCGCGGTGGCTGGGCCGTCAAGGTCTTGTTCCCAGAGCACGTCCGCGAGGTTGGCACTGTACGCTGTCAGGTGCGCGGTATCATATTCACCTTGTGCAAGGGTCACCACGCCGGCATTATCGGCCAGCGCGGCGACGGCAACGACGGGCGCGGCGCACTCGCGGCGATACAAGGGCGCGCCGCTTCCGGCATCCAGCGCGAGCAGCCAGTTCGTGCCGCTGCCCGCGCTGCCTGCGTAGAGCACGCCGCCATCCGGCGTCAGGCTCACCGACCACATGGAACTGCGCGCTGCCTCGCCGGCGTCCTGTTGCCGCCACACTTCATCGCCATCCAGATTGAGCATAGTCAAAGCGAAGGAGTAATGGCCGAGGGCGACGCGCTCTACCGTCGCCGAGAAATCCAGGGTGTAGAGATCATTAGGCGTATAGTGCAGGGCGCGCGGATTCAGGTCAAAGCGGCCCGCCGATGGTTCCAGGTCGAAGGCGATAACATCGCCCAGGCGCGTCGCCAGGAGCAAGCGCGTGAAATCAAGCGGGGCGCGGACTTGATGTACCGGCAGTTCACGCCCATCAGCCGGGTATACCGCCATACGCTGGCCGCCTAGATTCAAGACGACCACGCCGGTTTCGGTTCCCAGGGCCACGTACTGCCCATCACCGGATTGCGCGACGCAGTAGACCGCGCGGTAGACCTGGAGCCATCGACGGATTTCGAGGCGGGCGGACATGAGTTAGTTCCCTGCTTTCCGGGCGATTTCTTTCAAACGCCCAAGCTCTTTGTTGAGAATGAGATGCATCACGGTCGCCATATCGTAAATGCGTTGTGTGGCGGCTTGTCTCTTGAATTCAGCTACACGACCATTGCAGAACGCCTCTAATTTTTGGATGCGGAGCTCGGCATTGCGCGCCTGATCCGGACCGAAAGATTCTGTCACAGCACGGAGCGCATCGTAGACGGTCTTCAAAGTCAAGGAGAATGGATTTTGGATATGACCGAGATCAACACCCTGACTGGCCAGGGTATCCACCAGGGTGGTGATCATCCTGTCCGGCACGCCGGGCTTCTGCGTGGCCTTGAGGACAAAGTTTTGCAAAGCGTTCAGGTAGAGCCGCGCCGTTTGGCCTTCAGGTGCCACCACATCGTAATTCTTATCAAGTTGACGCAGTCGGCGGCTTTCACTCAACGGCAGCAAGCGCCCTCCATGTTCGCTCAAATCAAGGTAGACTTCCGTGGTTTCAACGCTATTTTCATCATAGTAAGGTCCTTCTTTGATCAGGCCATAGGCGCAAGCCAGGGTAAAGACGTTGAGCTTATTTTCATCCCCCATCGCAATGACCAATTCTGGTGAGAGAGGGCGCAGACGGTTATCCGGCTCGCCCAGGGTTTCGATCAGATTCTCATAGTCGGTCACCACCTGTTCTTCAGGGAAGAGATGGATACTTTCTTTACCACGATAGAGCTTGCCGCGATAGTCGTTCTCACAAGCCATGAACTGGTCCACGGCGCGCAATTTGACGCCGCGCGCTACCTCGACGACGGTGCAGGCAACACTGCTTTCCGCCGATACATCCACCGTGCGCCCCTGGTCGCCTAAAATGGCCCGCGCGCGTCCCAGAAATTCGCGCGCCTCCTCGGTGGCGGCTTTGGCGATATTGAATGAAATGTACCGTTCATGGGCCATCGTTTTGCCATTGGAAGAAGGATTGTAGCGCAAGAATGGCTCGGTTATCTGCCCTACCACATTGGTAAAACTGGAATGAGATTTGAACTCCACGGCGATACGGTCGGCTACCGAAACATTAGCACGCACGACCTGGAACAGTCCTTTTGAACCGTTGAAGAATTTACGCGCGATGTCTTCTGGCCCCTTCGCCTCCTGCGCCCACATACTGACCATTTTGTAGCGCAGCGGCTCCGCGTCATCCAGCCGCTCCCAGGTCAGTCCTTTGACGCCGCGCACCTCGCCCAAGACCTGTGCGGCCACGGCTTCCACGTGCTCCGGCTGTTGGTACAATTGGTCTTCAAATTCCGGACTGGTGAGATAGCGACGCACTTTAATTTGACGCTTCTCGCGGCGGTTGTTCTCGTGAGTGCGCGACCAGTCTTGAAGGATCTTGGTGGTATCTAGCAAAGTCGCCTGCCAGGTCTCCAATTCACGCGCGGCCTGATCTACGACACTCAGGATGCCGCTCTGATCCATTTCGCCCGCGCCGAGAGCATTCAGCACATCCAACACCACGCGGTACACGCGGCGGTGCAGCAGCAAGTTCATTTTCTCGGCGAACCAACTGATGTAGGAATCCTGGGCCTTGCGCGCAGGCGGTTTCCCGATCAACACCCGGGTTTGCGTATCCTTGGTGTCTTGCATCCAGGCAATGGCAGTGCGCAATTCCTCGCCGGCCTGGCGCAGGCGGGTTTCGGTCTCGGAACGGCGGTACTCCTCTTCCAGGATAGTCTTGAAACTGACCAAGCGATCCTTTAGAGCGGCGACCACAGCGCGTCCGGTGGGCAATTGCGCCGCCGCCAACATTTTGGAGCGCGGGTCGCGGCGGTTGAGGATGTCCATCAGCTCGGCGTCCAGCGCTTCGGAAAAGCGCAGGCGCAGGGCGTCGCGATAGCGCGCCAGGATAATGTCCCATTGGCCGCCCTCGCGGGCTTCTTCATCGTCGGGATCATACTGCGGCCCCAGGCACTCGTCCATAAACTGATCGCTGAAGTTGATAAGACGGGTGTACCCTTCGTCGTAAGTTTCGTGCTTATATTCCCCCTCTTTGGTTGCCACCAGGTTGCCGTAGAGATAGTCCACCCACTGCTGGATCGTTTGATAATCCTCGGCAAATGCGACCTCAGAGAGCGCGATCATATTAAACATCCCCGACCAGCTCATATCAGGCATTTCCGGGTCTACCCGCTTGGTTGCCACAATCGCCTTTTGAACCACGCCGGGGTTGACGCGCCCGGCAACGTTGGTATCGGCGAATACACGCTCTACCTCTTTCGACGCGGTCAGTTCGACTTGCGCCTGAGCCTTCTTGTCGGGGATGGGCAGGTACTGCCGGCGCAGCAGTTCTTGCAGGAAGCGGTAGGAGAAACTCTCGATGATGTCGTCTACAGGCAGGATATAGGTCATAACGTTGAAGCTGCTATAGTTCCAGCCTTCTTCTTTGTCGTAATGCAGCCCCGCATTGGAGCGCATACTCGCCAACGCGTCGCCCAGGGTTTGGTCAATGTGCGACATCACGAAATCGGAGATGATGGGGAAAACGCCACGCATGGGGTTGCCGCTCAAATCCATATCGCCGGCGGCGCTGGGGCAAGCCGTGTCCACCAAGTAGATGTGGTCCACCGGTTGGTTGGTGCTCCACGTAATCGAACGCAGGTCCTCGCCATAGCGGACCATATAAGGCAGCATACTGCTGTGCGTGCGCACAAAACGGTCTAGCTCGCGCAGCGCGGCATACGTGTTGGGCTTGAGGTTCGTCGGGTCGTTCATAACTGTAGTATAGGTGCTGAAAGCGTCGGGCAGCACGATAATGGCCGATACATCAACGGACTGCCACTTGGAATTCGAGCGCACGGCATGGCCAACCAGGTTAGCAATATCTACCATAAAGCCGGAGCCGGTGCCGCCGGCCACCGAGCCGATGATGAAGACCTGGCGTTTACTCTGCTCGATTTTGACCGCATCTACCGGTTTTTCTTCCTCCGGCTCGCCGTACATCCGGCCAATGGCGCTGACAATCGAAGAATAGATGGGATTATCCCAGCGCTGGAATAAGGCGATGCGCCCGACCGGGCGGCGCTGCTGTGCTCCGCCGCGAATGTCCTTTTCGGCTGGACCTAGAATCTTCGCTAGTTTTTCCTTTTCCAGCCACTGCATATAGGATGCGCTGCGTCCGGCGGCGATATCGGCGAAGATGGTATCCATCGTAACACCGGGCCGGCTGATGACATGGCGGAACTCCGGGTCGCGGCCCCGGTCATCGGTCTGCGGGGTCAGTTTTGTGCCGGCGAAGCCATCCACATCGCCGCGCAGATCGTCAGTATCCAGAGATAACAACACCACGTTATCCGGCACCTGGCCGTACGTTTCCTCCAAGCGCTCTTTGAGGATGGTCAGAGCGGCCTTTCCAGAACCACCTACCCCAATGGCTAACACTCGTTTTGGCATCTCTATCACTCCTTTCTGAATTGAACAGGTAAAATTAACACTGAAGATTAGGTTGCTCCAGTCCTACACGCAATTTAACTTCGTTAACGCTTGTGGTTACAGGTTCGGCTGTTTTTCGGAATGTCACCCTTGCCACCTTCTTTTCAGCGTCGTACATTTTGACATCCTGGCCGTCTTGAATAACATAAAATTCCACTGGCTTGAGATCTCTGACATAAATATCAACCTTCTTACGGTTGCTGCCGATAGTGATTTTTCGCCGACGGCGGGCCATCCCCAGGTTATACGTAGAGAGTGGTCCCTTTTCGGTTTTACCGGCGCGGCAGACCAGCACATAACCCTTTGGCGGCGGGGAAATGCGCACGATGAGCCAGGGGATGAAGTAAAAAATGATAAAAGCCAGTAGACCCAACCCCAAAATTGCGCCAACCAGATACGGCCACCAAGGACACCCTTGAAATAGCGCAATTCCTGGTTGATCCAGACAGCGGTCCGCGCCACAGTCGTTAAAGCCG
>MTKY01071688.1_pt1 | contig 22591 bp, 18 predicted proteins | sample 1042731 | NCBI WGS metagenome assembly MTKY01 (sample SAMN06212206, study PRJNA360538) | anaerobic digester metagenome | biome: Wastewater treatment plant; material: sludge; isolation source: anaerobic digester fed with sludge from wastewater treatment plant | place: Denmark: WWTP Soeholt ... | reverse complement strand
GCCGGAGCCTCCAGCCCGGGGGCGCGCGGAGTGCGTCGAGCCGCAGCCCCCGCGACGGGACAACGGTCCGGTGCCGCTCGGGCCGGTTCGATGTCGCCAACTCGGATGAGCGAACAGGCCGGTGGGCGAGGGCGCCGGTCGGGCGGCCGCTGAGCCCTGCGGCATACCATGCGGGCGTGAGCCCTCTCGGACGGCGACCTGGCGGAGTCGCGCTGTGCGCTCTCCTGCTGGCGTCCGGCTGCTCTACTGCTGCTGGCCCCGCCACCGCACCGGCACCTTCGACTGCTTCAGGGGCGCCAGCCACCTCTGGCACCACTGACATCGGCGGCCTGCTGACTGCCCGGATCGGCGGGGCCACGTTCCGCCTGCGGGACACCCCGACGGCTGCCGACCAACAGCGCGGGCTGTCGGTCGTCGAGGGTCTGGCGGACGACGAAGGGATGCTGTTCCGGCTCGGTGGCCCCAAGGTGCAAGGCATGTGGATGAAGGACATGCGCTACGCCATCGACATCCTCTGGGTCGGCGCCGATGGCACAGTGGTGCACCTCGAACATGACGTGGCTCCGGCGACCTATCCGACGGTGTTCCAGAACCCGCCGGACCGGCTGGCCGTCGCGGTGGTCGAGTTGGCTGCTGGTGCGGCGAGGCGCACCGGGATCGTCGTCGGCAGTCCGGTCGACCTTGACGGCATACGGTGAAGCCGTGAGCCAGCCACCACGTCACGGGAGCCTGCTCGTCGTGCACCACACCACCTCGCCAGCTTTGGAGTCGATGCTCGACGCGGTGCTGGCCGGGACCCGGGCGGAAGGCATCGAGGGCGTCGACGTGGTGGTCCGGCCGGCGTTGGGGGCGACGGCGAGCGACGTGCTGGCTGCCGGGGCTGTGGTGCTCGGGACGCCCGCGAACATTGGCTATATGTCGGGGGCACTCAAGCACTTCTTCGACCAGATCTACTACCCGTGTCTGCACGCGACGAGCGGCACGGCATACGGGCTGTATGTGCACGGCAACCTCGACACGACCGGGGCCGCGCGATCGGTCCATGCCATCACCCGCGGACTGCAATGGCGACAGGCTGCCGATGACGTCGTCGTGCTCGGACCGCCGGCCGCGGGCGACCTGGAAGCCTGTTGGAACCTCGGCGCCACCCTGGCTGCAACGCTGCTCCCCTGACCCTTTCCGATTTCATCACACCCGCCGATGACTTCAGGCTAGGCGGCCCCCGGACGGCCGGATTTCATCACACCCGCCGATGAATTCAGGCCGGCGGGACCGGAAGAGCCCGAATTCATCACACCCGCCGACGAATTCTCCAGCCCTGGTGAGCTCTCCAGCCCTGGTGAGCCCTACCAGCCCCACCGGCCCTACCAGCCCCACCGGCCCTGCCGGCCCTGCCAGCCCTGTGAGCCAGCGAGGTCACATCACCCCGGCAGGTTGACGGTGTCGCCCTCGGCCGTGCCCTCGTCATGCACACCGGTCCGAGTGCGCCGCTCAGGCTGACCGCGGCCGCTCGTCCCGGCAGGTGGCGCGCCCTCCATAAGGGCAGCCGTGCTGGGCTCGATCCGGCCCTCGCTGACAGCGTCGTGCTCGAGGTTGTCGTGCATCGACTGACGGCGCCGCTTAGGACGGGGAGTGGGATCGGGCGCAACATCGGCATCGCGCCGCGCCTCGGTCGCCCCGTCGACCTCGATCCGTGCCACCACCAACCGGCCATCGGTCAGCTGCGCCCGCAGTCGCGCGACCTGCTCGCGATAGCGGTCAACGTTGCGCAGCTTGACCTCGTCGTAGCCACGAACCAGGTCCGGCAGCGCCGCCAACTCGACCGCCACCGCATGGTTGTCAGCACTGAGCCGCTGGACGATTTCATCGACGAGAGCCTCATACTCCACCACCAGCGCCCGTTCCACCACGCGCACGTGGTCGCGTCCGAACGGATCAAAACGACTCTGCCGCAACCGTTTCATCGATGCCAGCGCACCAAAGGCCACCTTCGCCACCGGCCGCGACAGCCCCACCTTGCGCTTGAGCCCCATCACCTTGAGCACGGGAGGCAGCAGCATGACGGAGTATGCCGCGTCGTCACCGAACCGCTGCGCCAGGTCGGCCTGGAACGCCGGGTCCCGATGCAGCCGCGCCACCTCGTATTCGTCTTTGTAGGCCATGAGCTTGAACAACGAGAAGGCCACGGCCTCGGCCAGCGCAGTCCGACCCGGCACCCGCGCTGCTTCCGCCGCACGGACGGCTTCCAGCCGCACGGCATACCGACGCGCGTATGCCGCGTCCTGATACTCCACGAGCATGGGCACCCGCACCGCGACCATCTGCGCGAGCTCCGAACCCGGCTCTGCGCGAACGAGATCCGTGATCGCACGCAGGTCGCGAGGCAGCACGATCCCCGGCCGCGGGCTCGAACCAGCGCCCGAGCCGCCAGCCTCCGTCGCCCCCGCGGGCCGCCGCGAAGCGCCGACGATCTCGTCGAGCGCGGCCCGGTCGGCCACCGCCTGACGCCCACGCCGGAACGCCTGCAGGTTGGTCTCGACGGCGACTCCGTTGAGGGTGATCGCTGCCTCGATCGACTCGGCCCGCAAGGGCAACGCGCCCGCCTGGTATGCCGCTCCGACAAGCAGAAGGTTGGCCACCTGGTCGGTGCCAAACAGCCGCTCCGCGATCCCCGGCGCATCCAGCGAAACGTTGAGCCCAGAGCGCGTTGACGCATCGATCCGGCTGAGCAGGACATCGACGTCGGGGAAGGCCAACTGGGTGTCGACGACCATCTGCCCGGTCGGCACCTGAGCCGTGGAGGTCACCGCGATCGTGCGCTCCGCGTCGGTGACCGTCAGCAGGTGCTGCTGCGCGCCGACGAGGATGTCGCACGCGAGGAACAGGTCGCAGTCGGCCACGGTGAGCTTGTTGGCCTGGTCCATCGGCGTGGTCGTGATCCGCAGGTCGGAGACGACCGGCCCACCCTTCTGCGCCAAGCCGGTCTGGTCGAGTCCGCGCACGAACCGCCCGTCCAACAACGCGGCAGTCGCCAACGTCTGCGCCACGGTGACGACACCCGTGCCGCCGATCCCCGCGATCCGCAGGCCGAACTCGTCGGCGGGCACCGCCAGCGTGGGCTCGGGAAGGTCGCCAGCCTCCAACGTGGCCGACGCCCCTCGACGACGACGCGGCGCCGTCCCGGGCACGACCTTGACGAACGACGGGCAGTTGCCGTCCAGGCACCGGTAGTCGACGTTGCACGACGGCTGGTGGATCTGCGTCTTGCGTCCCAGCTCGGTCTGGACCGGGTGCACCGATAGGCAGTTGGACTGTATGCCGCAGTCGCCGCACCCCTCGCACACGGCCTCGTTGATGAGGATCCGGGTCTTGGGCTCCTCCAGGGTGCCGCGCTTGCGGCGGCGACGCTTTTCGGTCGCGCACTCCTGGTCGTGCACCAAGACGGTGACGCCCTCGACCGCCGACAACACACCCACGGCCTCTTCCAGCCTGGACCGCTCCCAGACCGCAGCGCCGTCGGGGAGTCTCACACCGGCATACCGGCTCATGTCCTCCGTCGTGACGATGACCTGACGGACCCCCTCAGCCAGAAGTGTCGTGACAAGATCCGGCACGCCCGAGATCCCGATAGCTGGCTGGGCTCCGGTCATCGCCACGTGGTCGTTGTAGAGCAGCTTGTAGGTGATGTTGACCCCGGCGGCGACCGACGCCCGGATCGCGAGCGAGCCGGAGTGGGCGTAGGTGCCGTCGCCGAGGTTCTGCAGGAAGTGCGGGAGGCTGGAGAACGGCGACGCGCCGATCCACTGGGCGCCCTCGTTGCCCATCGCGGTGATGCCGAGGATGTCGCCGACCTCGTCGGGGCGCATGAAGACCGCAAGCACGTGGCACCCGGTCCCCGCGCCCACGGTGGTCCCGGCGGGCACACCTGCGACCGACGAGTTGTGCGGGCAACCTGAGCAGAAGTAGGGCGTGCGGGACATCGCCAGCGGTGCCAACGAGCGCGGCCGGGTGATCCGCTCCAGCCGCTCCTCCAGTGCCGCCAGCTCACCGGGGGCGGCCCGCTTGAGCAACCGCTCGGCGACCAGCCGCGCGATGGACACGGTGTCGAGCTCGGCATGGATCGGCACCAGCCACTTGCCGTCCTCGTCGAGCTTGCCCAGCACGAGGGGCCGGTCGGGCAGCCCATAGAGCTCGTCCTTGACGAACAGCTCGACGAAGGGACGCTTGTCCTCCAGGACAAGGATCTCCTGCAGTCCGGCGGCGAACTCCCGAACGATCCGACCCTCCAAGGGATACGGCATCCGCACATGCAGCAGCCGCACCCCAAGCCGCTGCAGCTCCTGGTCGTCCAGCCCGAGCTCCCGCAGCGTCTGGCGCATCTCGAAATAGGTCTTGCCAGTCGAGATGATCCCGATCCGGTCCGCGTCGGTGCGCAGGGTGATCCGGTTGACGTCGTTGGCCCGGGCATAGGCCAATGCCGCGCGCATCCGGCCATAGACCATGGAGTGCTCCATCTCCATGACCCGCGCGCCGTACATGTGGGTGGACGGCCGATGCACGTAGGGACGCCCGTCCAACTCGATGTCGACCATGACTGGTTGCACCCGGTCGGGCGACACCACCGCCGACCCCGACCCATCGGCCACCGTCGTCGACATCTTGAGCGCCACCCATAGCCCGCACGAGCGCGACAACGCGACGGCGTGCTGGCTGAGGTCGAGCACCTCCTGCACATCGCCCGGGTAGAGCATCGGCATCATGATCGCGGCGGCGGCCACCTCGCTCGCCCCCGGCGTCGGCGAGGACTTCGCGGTCGGGTCGTCGCCGACGAGCGCCAGCGCGCCACCGGTGCGCACCGTCCCAGCGAGGTTGGCTTGGCGCAGTGAGTCGAGCGCCCGGTCAAAGCCGTTGGCCTTGCCGTACCACAGCCCGAGCACCCCGTCGTAGCGCGGTCCGGGCAACTGCATGGCCAGCTGGCTGCCCATGACGGCCGTCGCGCCGAGCTCCTCGTTGACGCCCATCTGGTGGACGATGTGGTGCGCCTCCATCAACCGCCGGCGCCGCTGCAGCTCCAGGTCGAAGCCGCCCAGTGGCGACCCGGGATAGCCGGAGATGAACGTCGCCGTGTTGAGCCCCGCCGCCAGGTCCAACCGACGCTGCACCAGCGGCAATCGGACCAGAGCTTGCACCCCGGTGAGGTGGATGATCCCCTCGTCGACGGTGAACTTGTCCTCCAGCGACAGCGGGGGGAGGGCGGGGGTCATAGCACGTCCTTGTGGGTCGGGTGCGCGCGGCAGAAGGCGGTGCCCGCGAGTCTGGCACGCCCCCCGCCCGTTAAGCCAGTGGCCCTCGTCCCTGTCCCAGCAGCCCTCGCCTCTGACATGGAGTCACCGAAAAGTCGGTCCCGTATGCCGCGCGCTTGCCGCCCGGGACCGGTAACGTCCGCGTGGTCAGCCAACCACCGTCGCCACCCGGAACGGAGTCTCCCCCATGGCTAAGACCTCTGGCACATCGCAGCGAAGCATCTTCCGCACCAAAACGATCGAGGCGTCCATCGCCGAGACCGGCGAGAGCGAATATCAGCTCAAGAAGCGGCTGGGCGCCCTGGACCTCACCGTGTTCGGCATCGGCGTCATCATCGGTGCCGGCATCTTCACGCTGACGGGGCGGGCAGCGGCGACCGTCGCCGGGCCCTCGATCGTCATCAGCTTCGTCATTGCCGCTGTCGCGTGTGGTCTGGCGGCCTTGTGTTATGCGGAGTTCGCCTCGACCGTCCCGGTCAGCGGATCGGCATACACCTTCAGCTATGCCACCCTGGGCGAGTTCGTGGCCTGGATCATCGGGTGGGACCTTCTGCTGGAACTCCTCTTGGGAGCAAGCGTCGTCGCGCAGGGCTGGTCGGCGTATCTCGGGGTATTCCTCGGCAAGTTGGGCATCAAGATCCCCGAGGCCGTCGCATACGGATCGGCGTTCGACCTACCGGCCCTGCTGCTGGTCATCGTCCTGACGATCTTGGTCGCGGTGGGGATCAAGGAGTCGATGCGGGTCAACCTGGTCCTGGTGGCCATCAAACTCTTCGTGGTGTTGTTCGTCATCATCGCCGGCATCGGCTTCATCAACGCGGCCAACTACTCGCCCTTCATCCCGCCCGCCAAGGCCGCGTCCGCCTCCGGCGGCAGCGTGTGGACCGCCCCGCTGCTGCAGACCATCTTCGGGATCTCACCGACGACCTTCGGGGTCATGGGGATCTTCGCCGGAGCCTCGCTGGTCTTCTTCGCTTACATCGGTTTCGACGTCGTCGCGACGACCGCGGAGGAAGCCCGCAACCCCCAGCGTGACCTGCCGATCGGCATTATCGGGTCGCTGGTCATCTGCACGATCCTCTACGTCGCGGTCACCCTGGTCATCACGGGGATGTTGCCCTACGACAAGATCTCGACGACGGCCTCGTTGGCGACCGCCTTCGAATCCGTGGGCAAGGGGGGCTACGCCACCCTCATCTCAGCTGGTGCTGTGGCGGGTCTCACCACCGTTGTCATGACCCTGCTCATCGGAGCCAGCCGCGTCGTCTTTGCGATGAGCCGTGACTGGCTGCTCCCCGCAGGACTGGGCACGACCAACCCGCGCACGGGCACACCGGTCAAGATCACCGTTGCCATCGGCAGCCTGGTGGCCCTCGTGGCCGCGTTCACCCCGGTCGGCAAGCTTGAGGAGATGGTCAACATCGGCACGTTGGCCGCCTTCACCCTCGTCTCGCTGTCCATCCCCGTGCTGCGCAAGCGCCGCCCTGACCTCAAGCGCGCCTTCAAGGTGCCCTTCAACCCGGTCCTGCCCTGGATCGCTGCGGCGGCCGCCTTCTATCTCATGCTCACCCTCCCGGCCGAGACCTGGGTGCGCTTCATCGTCTGGATGCTGATCGGCTTGGTCGTCTACTTCCTCTACAGCCGCAACCACTCCCGGCTAGCTCTAGGCGTCCAGAGCATCCCCGCCCCCGACTTCTCGAAGCCCGGCCCCCATGACCAGCACGGAGATTCGCCCATCCACGAGTGACGTCAGCGCCGCCTCACCGCGTCAGGCGGTGAGGCGGCGCCGCATCAGTTTCCCGTTCGGAGTCCGGGGCAGAGCAGCCACGACATGGACGATCCGAGGCGCCTTGTATGCCGCAAGGTGCGCCGCGGCATACTCCCGCACCTTCTCGGGGTCGCACCCGCCGGGAGCTGCAACGACGAAGGCGCCGACGACCCGCACGCCTGGCCGGACCTCGACTTCGGTGACGCCCACGTCAGCGACCCCAGGAGCACCGGCCAGGACGTCTTCGACCTCTTGCGGTGATACCCGATAACCGCCGGGGTTCATCACGTCGTCAACCCGGCCGTGGTGGATGACATAGCCATCGGGGTCGAGGTGGGCCAGGTCGCCGCCGATGAACCAGTCGCCACGTCGGGTCGCCGCGTCCTCGTCGGGCTTGCCCCAATACCGCAGCAACAGACCGGGATCGGTGCGGTGCACCGCCAACAGACCGGTCCGGCCCGGCGGTAGCGGCTGGTCGGCATCGGCTGGGTCGGTTGGGTCAGTCGGGTCGGTTGGGTCGGTCGGCAGGATCGCGACGCACCGCCCGGCCTGCGGTTTGCCCGGCGAACCCGGCCGGGTGGGCACGGGCGGCCCCGAGGAGATGTAGGTCGAGATCTCGCTCATGCCCAGCGCCTCATAGAGCGGCAGACCCGTGGCGTCCTGCCACGCGGCATACAAGTCTCGGGAGAGCGCCTCGCCCGCGGTGAGGCCGTGCCGCAGGGTCGTCAGGTCGTCGCGGCCCAGCGCACCGCTCGCGAGGAGTTGCCGATAGACGCCGGGGACCGCCGCGAAGATCGTTGCGCCGCAACGCTTCACCAGTCGCCCCCACACGGACGGGTCGCGACGGCCGTTGTAGACCGCCGCTGTCGCCCCATTAGCCCACGGGTCGGTCAGCCCGACGCCCAGTGTGTAGGTCCAGTTGAACGCGCCCGCGTGGAGCATGACGTCTCCGGCGCGCAGTCCCAGCCACCCGGCATACATGGGCCGCCGTCCCCACGCGGAGCGGTGCGCGTGCAGCACGCCCTTGGGCTCCCCCGTGGTCCCCGACGTGTAGACGATGAACGCAGGGTCCTCGGCCCGACTGTCCCGCCAGGGAGCGGGCGCCAGGTCGGTGCGCCACCGTGCGATGTCGTCCGGACCGACCATCCGTATGCCGTGCGGCACTGCCGTCGCGAGCTCCGGAGCGGCGACGACCAGGCTCGGGGCGGCATCGGCGATCACCGCAGCCACCTCGTCAGCCGTGAGCAGCGCCGACGTCGGGACCGCGATGAGCCCGGCAGCGATGGCCCCGAAGAACACCAACGCGGCGTCGCTGGTGTTGCCCATCCGCAAGAGAACCCGATCGTCGGGGCGCAGCCCCTCGGCGAGCAGTCCCGCGGCGATGCGGCGCACGGCCCCCTCCAACTCGCCGAACGTCCACCGTTCATCGGTCGCTGGCGAGGCGTCGGCATCGTGGACGACGACAAGACCCAACCGGTCCGCAGGACGGATGTTGCCCGACTCCAGGCAGTACCGTGCCATGTCGAACCGGTCCGGAGGCAACGGCCCACGGAAGCCCCAGCCGGTCATGGCCCGATCAGTCCGTCGACGAGCCCACGGCCGGGCTGGACGGCTGGGCGAGCGTCGCGTCGCCGTCGTCGTCCTGGAGGGTCTCCAGCTCGGGAAGCAACTCGTGCCGTCGGCGGAACGTGTCAGCGACAGTCAGGGCGGCTGCCGCCACGGGGATCCCGACCAAGGCCCCGATAGGCCCCATGAGCGCCACGCCGACGAACACCGAGCCCAAGGCGACCGCCGGATGGACGTCCATCGTGCGGTTGCTGATCTTCGGGGTCAGCCAGTAGCTCTCGATCTGCTGGTAGATCGTCGCGAAGATGACGATCCACACCACGTCGAGCGGGTCCTTGAGCAGCGAGAAGAGCGCTGGGACGACCACTCCGATGTAGGTGCCGATGATCGGGACGAACTGGCCGACGATCCCCATGAGCACGCCGAGAGGCAGCCAGAACGGCACGTCGATGATGAGGAAGAAGACGGCGTATGCCGTGGACGAGATCGTCGCCAGGATGACCTTGGAGACGACGTAGCCGCCGGTCTTCTCGACCGCGATGGTCCAGATGGTCATGAGCATCGGCTGGTAGCGCGGCGGCAGGTAGGACCCGATCGTCTGGCGCAGCTTGATGCTGTCGGCCGAGAGGTAGTAGGCGAAGACGAGGATCGTCACGAGGTTGAAGATGAAGGTGACGAGCGCTCCGAAGACACCCAGCAACCCGCCGCCGAACCGTTGGGCCAACTCCGCGACCTTCTCGGGCGTGATCTGCAAGGCCGAGTAGATCTGATCGGTGTTGAACGATGTGCTGAACGTCGCATTGACCCAGGCCACCGCCTGCCGAACCGCATCGGGGAAGGCGTCCTTGAGCTCCTGGGCCTGGGCAACGAACACCTGACCGAACATGGCGCCGACGCCGACCGTGACGGCCATCAGGCCGAACAGGACGAGTGCCGAAGCCAGTCCCCGACTCATGCCGCGCTTGATCAGCCAGGCGACCATCGGCTCCATAGCGATCGAGAGCAGCCAAGCAAGCAGCAGCAGGAACAGGAAGGACCCCAACGCCTGGAAGGCCCACACCCCGATGAGCAGAGCCAACGCGGCTGCGACCAGCACCCACACGACCCGCTTGGACTGCGCCAACGCCACCCAGGTGGGCCGCCGGTCGCTCTCGCCAGCCGCGCGTCCGGGCAACCGAAGGATCTGGGTGGCCTCGGCCTCGCTCGATTCGTTCACGAGCGTCACTGTAGTTCCGCCGCCCCCTCAGGGCAGGCTGCAGCGCGGAAGACCTTTCGGTCCACCCCCCTCGCGCATGCAGCACCCACGACGGCGTATGCCGCCCATCTCACCTATCCCAGATGCGACCCCGTTTCGCTCCCCCGAGCTCTGGACCGACCCTTGCGCCTGGCTAGCTGCCGCTGAGCAGCCGATGCACTTCTGAGCTGCGGTAGCGCCGGTGTCCGCCCAAGGTGCGGATCGCCGTCAACTTGCCCGCCTTGGCCCACCGAGTGACCGTCTTCGGGTCCACTCGGAACAGTGCCGCCACTTCGCCAGGCGTGAGCAAGGGGTCTCGTTCCTCGCTCGCTGCCAACATCATTCTCTTTCACACCTCATTCGGATGACCCCGCGTCAATCCCCTGCCCGGACACTCTCGCACGAACCGACCGCCCAGTGGCGCAAAACGGCCGCAAAAGACCAGAGCCCGGCGCGCGTCGGACAGAACCGCCAACGTCAGGTAGCGTTGTCCCCACGGAGACACACACTTCCCGGGGCCGCTCCGCGGCGACCCACCGAGCACGGTCGATTTGGCCGTGACCGGCGGGCTTGGCGATGCCGCCCCGGCAGACGCATGAGGGGGTCACGCCATGGGGCGCGGCCGGGCCAAGGCCAAGCAAACGAAGGTCGCCCGGGAGTTGAAGTACTTCTCTCCCGACACCGATCTGAGCGCGCTTGAGCGCGAACTTCACAGCGCCACCTACCGTGGCGGCCAGTCCTTCGACGACGCTGATGAGGCGGACGACGCTGAGGACGACGACATCGATGATGTCGATGACGTCGGCGAGGCCGACGACGGCGACGTGGACGACGACTATGCGTCGTGGGCCGCTGGTCGCTGAGCGACCAGCCCTCGATCGCTAGCAGCACCTCATGCGGCCCCTCGGGGGATCCGCGCGCCCGACCCACATCGGGCCCTCAGCCGTGCTTCAGCCTCGTGCTCAGCCTCATCCTGAGCCTCAGCTGCCCGCAGCGCCGTCGATCCGTTCCCGCAGCAGGTCGGCGTGGCCGTTGTGCCTGGCCCATTCCTCGATCATGTGGATGAGAATCCACCGGATGCTGATCGGCTTCCCGCGCGGCTCCCAGGCGGCCAACCCGTCCAGGTCCAGCCGGGCGAACACCTCGTCCGAGCGTCGCACGGCCGCCTCGTATGCCGCGAGGTCCGCCGCGACCTGGTCCGCAGTCGCTTCGCACAGGTCCTCGTCGTCCCCGGGATAGAGCCCCACCGCGCTCTCGTCGCCCTCCGCGACCCGGCCGAACCACCAGATCTCGACATCAGTCATGTGCCGGACCAGCCCCGCCAGACTCATCCGGGACGGCGGTGCACTGGCCTCACAGAGCTGTTCGGGGGTGAGCCCAGAGACCTTCCAGCGCAGGGTTTGGCGGTGATAGTCCAGCCACCACTGCAACAGCTCACGCTCGGTGCCAGCTGTCGGCACCGCCGGCGGGTCGAGGGCTGGATCCATGCCGCCCGCGGCGGGGGTTGTGTCGCTCATCGCCCCACCGTAGGCCAGCCATGCGCCTGCTCGCCTCAGGGTTTAGGGTGCTCTCCGACGACCTGCACCGATCCTCCGTCGACGCCCTTGGCGCCCCGGATCACTTCAGCACGGGGATCGGGAGTCCATGTCGCCTCATCCCCGACCTCTCCCAGGACCCACGCCGGTATGCCGCGTGCACGGCATACCTGCTCGGCGGCGGCCGCATCCGCGGCGGGGAGGACCGCGACGAAGCCGATCCCGAGGTTAAGGGTGCGTTCGAGGTCGGCCTGCGGCACCCGACCCAACCGGCCGATGACCTCGAACACCGCGGGCGGCGTCCAGGTCGCACGGTCGACCCGGGCGTAGCTGCCCCGCGGGAGGACCCGGGCGAGGTTTGCGGCCAAACCCCCTCCGGTGATGTGGGAAAGCGCGTGGACATCGACGCCTGGGGTGCGGATGAGCGCGAGGAGGTCGGCGGCATACACCCGGGTCGGGGTGAGCAACTCCTCGCCGAGCGTACGCCCGAACTCCTCGACGTGCCGGTCCAAGCTCCAGCCGGCGGCAGCGACGACACGGCGGACGAGGGAGTAGCCGTTGGAGTGCAACCCTGAGGACGCGAGCGCGAGGACCACGTCGCCGGGCTGCACGCGGTGCGGCCCGAGGACCTGCGCGTGCTCGACGACGCCGGTGGCGGCGCCAGCAACGTCGTATTCGTCGGGCTCGAGCAAGCCTGGGTGCTCGGCGGTCTCGCCACCCACCAGGGCGACCCCAGCCTGCTCGCAGGCTCGCGCGATGCCGCCGACGATGGCCGCGATCCGCTCAGGGACGACTTTGCCGGTGGCGATGTAGTCGGTCATGAAGAGGGGCTCAGCACCGCAGACCACAATGTCGTCGACGACCATTCCGACCAGGTCGAAGCCGATCGTGTCGTGCCGGCCGAGGGCCTGGGCGATCGCGACCTTGGTGCCGACCCCGTCGGTCGAGGTGGCCAGGATGGGGCGGGTCATCCGGGCGAGCGCGCTGGCGTCGAAAAGCCCGGCGAAGCCGCCCAGGCCACCGAGGACCTCGGGGCGGGTTGCGCGACGGACCGACTCCTTCATGAGTTCGACGGCCTTGTCACCCGCCTCGACGTCGACTCCGGCCGCGGCATACGTGATGGGCGTGTCGGTCACGGCTCCTAGCCTATGAGTCCAGAGACTCCCGTCCGCCGACTGGGCGTGTCACGATGGGGTCGTGACCGATCAGGGGGTCTTCACCAGACGAGTCGCGCCCACGGATGTTCGACGGCTGATGTGGGCGTCCGCGCTCGCCTACGTCGTCGCCCAGATGGCGGTGGTGCTCCTCCACGAAGGGGCGCACACCATCACCGGAGTGCTCCAGGGCCTTCGCGCGATCCAGTTCACCGGCGAGGTGCGCTTCGACCCGGATCCCGGGGGCCTGACCTTGGTGTGGCGCGCGCTGGCCGGCCCGCTGTTCAGCCTGGCGTCTGGGGCGCTGTTGGCGCTCATGCGTCCCTGGCATGGCGACGGATTCGGTCGACTGCTGACCACCTGGTTCGCCTTTCTCTCGATGCAGGAGGGCCTCGGCTACCTCATCGTCGCACCCGTCCTGCGGGCCGGGGACACCGGCGCGGCGCTCGCGGAGTTGAACGCCCCATGGATCGCGTATGCCGCGAGCGTCGCCGTCGGAGTGGCCGGGATGTTCTGGCTGGCGAGCCGATGTGCCATCGAAGGGGTGGAACTGACCCGCGACCTCAACGAGATGCGCGCCTTCTGCGTCTGGGGGTGGCTGATCGGCACGGCCGGGTCGCTCGTCCTGGCGGCTGCGGCGCTCGCACTGACCCCTGGGACCGACGGGGGGGCCGCTGTCGGCATCATGGTCGGGGCATCAACGCTTGGGGTCTTCGCCCCCATGGCCATGCTGTTCTGGGTTCGGGCGGGCCGGGATCGATCCACGGTCCGGCGGGTGACTGCCACCATTCCCCGGTGGGCCTGGGCAGTCCTGGCCGCAGGCATCGTCCTTAACCTCGTGGTGCTCCCGCGCGGCATCAGCGTCGGCTGAGGGCTCGCCCGGTCCGACAGGAAGCCTCCGTCACGGATGCAGGAGGGCGTTCTGGGCGCCGCCGTCGACGCCGTAGGACACGCCTTCCACATCGACCCGTATGCCGCCCGCCCGCCGACTCGCGGCCTCCGCGGGGGTGGTCCCCCCGCCAAGCACCGGCGCCGGGTCCACGTCGCGAGCCGAGTGCGACAGGTCGATGGGCAGCGGTTCGAACAGGTGCTTGCCGATCCGGCCGTCCTCGGGCAGCGCGACCGGATAACTGCCGGTGAAACAGGCCGTGCACAACCGATCGGCCGACTGCTCGGTCGCCTCGATCATTCCCTCGAGCGAGATGTAGCCGAGGGAGTCCGCCCCGATCGAGGCCCGGATCTCCTCGACCCCCAACCCGGTCGCGATGAGCTCGGCGCGGGTCGCGAAGTCGATGCCGTAGAAGCATGGCCAGTGCACCGGAGGCGAGGAGATCCGCACGTGGACCTCGGCGGCCCCGGCCTCGCGCAACATCCGGACCTGGGCCCGTTGGGTGTTGCCCCGGACGATGGAGTCGTCGACGACAACCAACCGCTTGCCCTTAATGGTGTGTGCCAGCGGGTTGAGCTTGAGCCGAATCCCCAGCTGCCGCAACGTCTGTGACGGCTGGATGAAAGTCCGCCCGACATACGCGTTCTTGACAAACCCCTGCCCGAACGGGATCCCCGACCCCTGCGCATAACCGACCGCCGCTGGCACCCCGGAGTCGGGCACCCCGATGACCAGGTCGGCCTCAACGGGGTGCTCGGCGGCCAACCGCGCGCCCATCGCCACCCGGGCCTCATGGACGACCCGCTGATTGATGACGGCATCGGGCCGGGCCAGATAGACGTACTCGAACACGCACCCCTTGGGCTCGGGCGTTGCGAAGTGGTGCGAGCGCAGCCCGTCCTCGTCGATGACGACCAACTCGCCCGGCTCGATCTCCCGGATCACCGCCGCGCCGACGGTCTGCAGCGCCGCCGTCTCCGACGCCACCACCCAGCCACGGTCCAGCCGCCCCAACGCCAGCGGCCGGATCCCGTGCGGGTCGCGGGCGGCATACAGGGTGTTCTCGTCCATGAAGACGAAGCAGAACGCGCCCCGCAACCGCGGCAGCACGTCGAGGGCAACCGCCTCGAGCGATCGGTCCGGGTCGGAAAGCAGCGCGGTGACCAGCGCCGTGTCGGTCGTGTTGCCGCGCCCGATCTCGCCGGGGTGCCGGTCCAACTCGCCGTGGCGCTCGGCGACGAGGTCACGCAACTCCGCCGAGTTGATGAGGTTGCCGTTGTGCGCGAGCGCGACCGTGGTGTTGTCGGTGCCCCCGAGCGTCGGCTGCGCGTTCTCCCAGGTCGAGCCGCCGGTCGTCGAATAGCGGCAGTGACCGATCGCCACATGCCCCGTCATCGACTGCAGCGCCGACTCGTTGAAGACCTGGCTGACCAGCCCCATGTCCTTGTAGACGAGCACTTTCTGCCCATCACCGGTCGCAATGCCGGCCGACTCCTGCCCGCGGTGCTGCAGCGCGTAAAGCCCGAAGTAGGCGAGTTTGGCGACGTCCTCTCCAGGTGCCCAGACGCCGAAGACCCCACAGGCGTCCTGTGGGCCCTTCTCTCCCGGCAAGAGATCGTGCGTCAGCCGCCCGTCGCCGCGTGCCACGGGCACAGTCTCCCACAGGTATGCCGCGTGCCCGGCGGCAAGACGGGGCCGGGGAGGCAGCGCACAAGAAGAGTCACCCGCCGACGCACGCAAGGGGAAGCACGTGCCGCGCAGGTCGAGCCGATCACGGGCGATCCCCAAGTTCGAGCGCCGCCCGGGACCCCCCTGCCGCTCAACGAAGCTGCATTCGGCGGCCAGCTCGAAAGGCCACCGATGCGCAGATCACGACAAGCACCAGCCAGGTGATTGAGACCCCCACTTGGGTCATCTCCGGATCCCCTGTGGGGCTTGAGTAGAGGTACTGTCCGCCGCGGTAGACCGAGTACGGTCCGGTCTGACGCGCCGCGTTCCAGACTAGAGCCACCAAGGGCGCCGCGCCTGAGGCCATCAGCACTGCGCCACCCATTCCCGAACCGACCCACACGGCTCTTGCGGTCAGAGAGTCCCTCGGCCAAAGAGCCCTTGCACCCCATACCGTCGCCGCGGCAAGAATCGTGGCAAGGAAAAGGCTCGCAGTGAGGCTCGCGCGTAAACCCACGGCGCCGAGGTTTCCAACGATTCTCAGGAACGCCCAACCCGTGATCGTGCAGCCAGCGACGAGCATGAGGGTTTCGACAGATGCCAGTCGCGCCAAGAGGAAGCCAATACAGAGGCATCCGATCACTGAAAGACCGAGGAGCCGAAACGCGAGATCTGATCTGTTGGTCGCCGCCACTGGCCAAACGATGGACAGTAAACCAACCCCCAAGACGTTCGCGCGGTCAGAGCTGCTCGCCAAGTTCAGGAACTTGGGTCCATGAGTAGCAATGAACGTGAGCTTGGCGCCTGCGCCAACAAGCACGATGGACATCAACACGGATAGGGCCAGTTCCATGGCACCTCCACGATTGCACGTTTGGCGTGTCTGCGGTTCGGGAAGGACGCAGGGCGTTCGGACGCGGTCAGCCCTGGGCCTTACAGAGTGCGTTGGCACATACAGCACTTCCCGTAGGAACGGAGGTGAGCCTTTCCTTGAGCTGTGCATGACGTGCAGATGAATAGGTTGACGCCCTCGTACGGCACCACCGAGCAATTGGGCGTTCCGTACATTGATGCAGCAACCGAGCGCTGACAGATCCCACACTGGCCTGCTTGATTCTTCAACATGACGGCTGCGGCGTACTGACCGCCCCTCTCGTAACAATCCTGCGAGCAATACGGCTCACCAAAGCCACCTCGAAGCGACATCTCTACTCCCTTCAGCGTCGGCGCCCTATAGTCATGCAGAGTGAGGTAGTCCAAAACTGTCGCACAGCTCTCGCAGCACTCTACGATCGTTCTCGCTCTTGCACATTCGCAGTATCTTATTCACCTGCTCACGGCTAACCGGTCTTCCCAGCATACTGAGTTGCCCAAGGGCAAAGATTTCCGCCTGCTGCATTTCTAGGCTCATAGGGATCCCCATTCTGCGCAATCTCGTTAGTTAGTTTCCTGGCATCGAGATGGTGGATGTGCCGGGGTATTGGCCACACGCGAAGACCGGGCCCCGGTGCGCCACCGGCCTGCCGGACGACCAAGTCGGAGCCGTCTTGTCTTGAGCGCCTTTCACGTTAGCATTTATCCCTCCTCTGAGCATGCCCCCAGATTGGGGGGCGCGGGTGCCAGTTGAGGACTGGATTGTGGCCGCCCGGGTTCCACTGGACGGGAGGGAGGCGCGGGAGTGAGAATGTAGTGTGGACACGTTGGACTATGCACGCGTGGCCCTCGTCGACGACCACCCCTCAGTACTGGCCGGGCTCAAGACTGCGTTTCCAGCCACGACGCGCATCAGCGCTCATCGGTCGATCGTCGAGCTCCTGGGCTGCAAGTTGGCTTTCGACTTGGTGATCCTCGACGTTCGTCTGAATGACGGAAGTACGCCGGAGGACAACGTTGCGAAGTGTGTCGAGCGTCACTGGCCAGTTTTGCTCTACACCGTTGAGGCTAACGCAGCGGTGATCCAACGGTGCATGCTAGCCGGCGCAATGGGGCTGATCGAGAAGCACGAGGACCTGGCGATGATCGCTGTCGGCGCTCGTCGGGTGCTTGCTGGCGAACCGCACCTAACGTCCGGGTGGGCCAGAGCCATTGAAGGCGGAGCGGGAGTTCCCGCCTTGTCAGCTCGAGAGAGCGAGGCACTCCGGCTCTATGCCAGAGGTCTCCCGCTCAAGTCGGTAGCCGCACGGATGCACGTCTCCCAAGAGACCGCCAAGGACTATCTCTTGCGAGTGAGAGCCAAGTACGACGCTGTCGGCCGACCTGCCGTGACGAAGATCGACTTGCACACGATCGCGCTCGAGGATGGCTACCTTCCCCTATCGAGGCGGATTGTCGGATCGTGACTGGCGTCCTGACCGCGGGTTACGTCAGACGGGGGGCGGTCAGTGCGGTCCTCGCCTTCGACGCGTGCGGGTTCCTCGGATCATTAGCGGAGTTGCGCCGCACGCCCGCGGTTTACCCCGACGGCATTGTCTGGTCGATCGTGCCGCTGTGGGGAGTCGCCTTGGCCTTCGGGCTTGTCACGTCGAGGAAGCACGCGCCCCGGGGCGCTGTGGCCATCTTCGCCGCCGTCAGCGTTGGCGCTCTTGCCCTCCACCCGTGGATCTACTCCCCGACGTCGGGAAGCACGGCCTACCCACCACTGTTTCACGGAGCCGTTCTCGGCATTACCGGTGCCACGATCCTCCTCCCGATCAGAGCCGCCGTCTCACTGGCGGCCTGCTACGGCGTGTGGGTCGGCGTGTTGCGGGCGCCGATCACGAATGAAGCGCAAGCCGTGATCGAGGCCGTCATATTCACTAACGGCGCCCTCGTCCCCGCCTGGGGAATGCGCCTCTTAGATCGCGCAGCGGGGGATGTTGAGCGGCGGGCCCGGCGCGCCGCCGCCGCCCGCGAAGAACTCATGCGAAGCCAGCGACTGAGTGCCCAGCAGGAACAGTGGCGAAGCCACGTTCACGACAAGGTACTCGGCGCCCTGCGCCTGGTGGCACGTGAGGAGGGTCCCAAGATCCCCGCCGAAGCCAAGTCAATGGCCCGCGATGGCGCGAGGGTTCTTGTCGGACTGATCGGCGCGTCGCCAGCTGGGTCGCCTGGCACACAGTTGCGCGCCTTCTGCTCAGATCTCGGTCTCACCGCTCAGATTGACGTGTCCGGGGAAGTGGGTGACGCGGTAGTGCAGATGAGCCTGCTGGGCGCGGCCCGGGAGGCTTTGACGAACGTCGCGCGTCATGCCCATACGTCGAGGGTCGATATTCATGGCTGTTTGGGGCCGGAACGGGCTCGTCTGATTATTCAAGACGAAGGCGTGGGTTTTGATCTCAATTCAATGCCGACCGATCGTCTAGGCGTGACTGAGGGAATCCAACAGCGGATGTCCCGGGTGCACGGTCAGGGAAAGGTGTCGAGCCAACCGGGCGTCGGGACCACAGTCGAGCTCAACTGGGCGAGGTCACGGAAGGAGGATCGCGGCCTGAACTGGCGGGAATCGCTGTTCCTCCCCGCAACGGGATTTGCCACCGTCGCAACGCTGGCCCAAGTGGCCATGGGTGCGGTATTTGTGAACGCCTTCTCCCGATCCGACGTAGTCGTCCTCGCGATGATCCTTGCTCCGCTGTCCACTGCCGCGCTGGCCTTGGCCCCGAAGCGATGGCGAGCAGTCCATGCCGTCGCGTTGGCGGTGGTGATTCTCACTCCACCGGTTCTCGCCTGGCATCTCACATCGCCGACGGAGTCGGACTGGAGGTTCTGGTTCTGCGGAGTCTTTGACGCGGCACTCGCAGCACTCTCGTTCCGGCGTCACTGGGCGACCGGTATTGGCGTCTGCTTCCTGCTGATGGCGCTCGTCCTCGCCGCTCAATGGCATCAAGGGCGTCCGGAGCCCACGCTCGTCTTCACAGCCTTCCTGGCGCCGCTAGCCGCCGCGACCTTCGCCGCTTTGGGACGGATCGCGCTGACCCAGGCAACATCAGCGGTCAACACGCACGATTGGGACCACGAACGGGCAACCGCGGCGGTCTGGGACGCGCGAGAACGTCTCCTGCGCACGCACCGTCGATTTGAGGCGTTGCACGATGCAGTCGCCAGGACGCTTGCCGAGATCGAAGGCGGACAGGATCTGCAGAATGATCTCCGAGATCGATGCAGACAGCTCGAAGCGGGCCTTCGCGATCGATTGTTGTCGGGCGACCTCATCGATGACGTGCTCGCCGGCCGAATCGCACAAGCGCGCGGCCGCGGTGTCCTCGTGGAGGCGGGTGCCGTGGGCGAGATCGATCAGTATGCCGACCCGTTCCGCCAGGTGGCAGGCCTCGTCCTCGCAAGGGCCCAAACCGGCGATACGGTCCACATCCGCTGGCGACCTTGCGGTCGGGAAGTGGGCCATGTCACCTTCGTCGGACCTTGGCGCGCTCGCGGTGTTCGCATCGAGGATTTCGACGGAACCGCGGAGGGTATCCACGCTGAGGTCACCACGGATGAGGGGAGCATGATCATCGAACTGGCACATTGACCGTCCCCTGACGGTGAGCTTGGGCGGGCCCGAGGGACCGTCGTGCGAACGGTGGCTCTGGCTGCCGGCCACAAGTCGCTCTACGCTGCGGTCGGGGGTGACGTTGCCGGTCACCTGGATGTGAACGGCTTGAAGGGTCCGGATTGACCTTCCTTCGCAGCCGACCACTCCCAGCCAGCGTCGAACCGGCCAGTCAGGAGCGCCGGTCGAACAGGACGTAAGCGACGGCCGCGATGAGCGCGCCGATCATCGCTCCGAACAGCCCGAGGTAGCCGGCCTGCGAGTTGAACGAGTAGTTCTGCATCTTGAGAGCCTCGTCAGCGGCCAGCGGCCGAGCCGCCAACAACAGCCCGACGACGTAACCGAGGATCGCCCCGGTGGCCAGAAACGGCACCAACCGCGGCGCCCGGCGACGTCGAGGGGCCGGCGGGCGGGGGCTGGACGACCCAGATGAACTCACTCGGACAGCCTACCCAGCGGCAGGTGGTCACCCAGCGCGGCCCGCTCGCCCGAGGCCCGAACCCGGCCCGACTCCACCGCCTCAGCCCACGACAACTCCCCAGCCGCCACCTGGAGCCAGGTCACGGCGTCGGTCTCGACGACCGAGGCGGGAGTGCCCCGACGATGGACCGGACCCGCGATGCACTGGGTGGCCCCGAACGGCGGCACCCGCACCTCGACTGATCGCCCGGGCGCGACCGTCGCCAACTCCTCCAGCGTGAACCGCACCGCGGTCGCGAGCGCCTCCCGAGGGGCCGACGCGAAGCCGGCAGCACGGCATACCTGCACGGCGGCCAGGCCATCGGCGGGTGGGACGCGGCGACGGGGTGGCACCCCCACATGGTGCCACTACCCGCGTGGTGTCCTAGTGCGTGGACGGGAGAGGATGAGCTCATGCGCGCAACCACGCTCCACGGGGCGTTCGACATCCGACTGTCCGAGCTGCCTGACCCGCAGATCCACCGGCCCACCGACGCCCTCGTCCGGGTCACGGCTGCGTGCGTGTGCGGCTCGGACCTGTGGCCTTACCGTGGGATCAACGAGAGCAAGCCCGGGCAACGGATCGGGCACGAGTTCGTCGGGATCGTCGAGGAGGTCGGCGCGGACGTCGCCACCGTGCGCCCCGGGGATTTCGTCATCGCACCCTTCGCGTGGTCGGACAACACCTGCCGGGTATGCCGCGTCGGCATCCAGACCTCGTGCGAGAACGGGGGCTGGTGGGGCGCTCGTGATCGAGAAGGCCTGCCGGTCGATGCCGGCCAAGGCGAGTGGGTGCGGGTGCCGCTGGCGGACGGGACGCTCGTGGCGACGCCCTCGGTGCCGCCGACGGAGTTGGTGCCCGACCTGCTGACCCTCTCGGACGTCATGGGCACCGGCTGGCACTGTGCGTTGGGCGCGGGCGTTCGGGTCGGCGACACCGTCGCGGTCGTCGGCGACGGCGCGGTGGGTCTATGTGCGGTGCTGTCGGCGCGGCTGCAGGGAGCCACCAGGATCATCGCGATGTCGCGGCACGAGGCGCGCTCACCAATTGCGGTGGAGTTCGGAGCGACGGACGTCGTCGGCGAGCGGGGCGAGGCCGGAGTGGCCCGGGTTCGCGAGCTGACCGATGGGCTCGGGGTCGACGCAGCGCTCGAATGCGTCGGGACCGACGAGTCGATGCGGACGGCGTTGGACATGGTGCGGCCGGGCGGTCGTATCGGCTTCGTCGGTGTGCCCCACGGGGTGACGGTGCCGATCGAGGAGCTGTTCGGCCGCAACGTCCGGATCGGCGGCGGGGTGGCTCCGGTGCGCGAGTATCTGCCCGCATTGCGCGATCTTGTCCTCGCCGGCGACATCCACCCGGGTCGCGTCTTCGACCTCACCCTCCCCCTCACAGACGTCGCGCAGGCGTATGCCGCGATGGACCAACGGCGCGCGACCAAGGTGATGCTGCTGCCATGAACAACCACGGTGGTGAGATCGCCGGGACCCTCATCGGCCTGTTCTGGGTGGCGCTCGGCTGGTGGATGATCGCCGTCGGACGCCGACGTGGCCGGGTGGGCGGTGACTGGGTGTCCGCGGTCGGGACCATCGTCGACAAGGACGGGGGCACCGAGGGTCTGTTCCTGCGCAACCCGCACATCCGGTATGCCGCCCCCGACGGCTCCGAGCACACCGTCGCCAGCCACTCGCGGGGGGACCTGTGGGAGCCCGGCCAGTCGGTGGAGATCCTCGTCGACCCGGCCGATGCCGGTCGGGCGGTCCTGCGGACCCATGCCGCACGCGCCACGCCCTACGTCGTCATCGGATGGTTCATCGTCGTGGTCGGCCTGCTCACCCTCATCGCCTCGGCGATGCTCGCGTTGTGGGTGCCGCCGCCATCGGCGTGACCAGGGCAGAGGGCGTTGCTTTCGAGCCCGACGGGCAGGGCGGCTGGACGGTCATGCTGGACGGCCAGCCCCAGTCGCATGTCGACCTGGCCGACCCGGGCCTGGTCACCTTCGAGTACGTCCAGCACTTCTGCCTCGCCATCGCGTCCTGCTCCCCGACGGCGCCCGCACCGCTGCGGGTCACCCACGTCGGCGGCGCCGGGCTGACCCTCGCCCGGTGGGTCCAGCACACCCGGCCGGGTTCGCCGCAGATCGTCCTAGAACCCGACTCCGCGCTGTCCGCGGCCGTCCGGGAGCGCCTGCCGCTGCCACGTGGTCACCGGATCCGGGTGCGGCCCGTCGACGGCCGGACCGGGGTCGACGCCTTGGGCTCGGCCAGCGCGGATGTCATCGTCCTCGATGCGTATGCCGCGGGCCGAGTCCCCGCCGAACTGGTCACCCCCGCCTTCCTCACCGATGTGGTGCGCGTGCTGGCGCCTGGCGGCCTGCTGCTGGCGAACCTCGCCGACGAGCCCGGGCTTCGATGGGCGGCAAGGGTGCTCGCGACGATGGCGGCAGTCGACGGGCTCGGCGCGCTCGACGGGGTTGGCGGGGTTGGCGG
>MTKY01053198.1_pt1 | contig 22595 bp, 16 predicted proteins | sample 1042731 | NCBI WGS metagenome assembly MTKY01 (sample SAMN06212206, study PRJNA360538) | anaerobic digester metagenome | biome: Wastewater treatment plant; material: sludge; isolation source: anaerobic digester fed with sludge from wastewater treatment plant | place: Denmark: WWTP Soeholt ... | reverse complement strand
CCGAACGCCGGACCCGGCGCCGCCCGAAACCGCGGCCTGCGGGAAGGCCGAGCCGCGCTGGCCGCCTTCCTCGATGCCGACGACGAATGGTTGCCCGAGTTCCTGGCCACGTCCGTGCGCCACCTTGCCGAGCACCCGGATTGCGCGGTGTCCGTCTGTGCGTTCTACAAGGGGCCGGACAAGCGCATACGGGCGGCCGGCACAGGCTCCGGGCAAGCCGGGCCGGGCGTGTGGCGCATGCCTGTCGGCGCGTCCGGATGGACGCTTCAGAAGGCGGTAGAGTCTCTGTGGACCTCCGCCGTCGTTTGTCGGCGCGAGCTTGCGCTTGGCCTCGGTGGCTTCTACGAGAACCGCTGCACCTACGGCGAAGACGGGTACCTCTGGGTCAAACTGCTTCTGACGCAAAGCCTCCACCGTAATCCGGTGCCCCTGGCGTGGTATCATACGGAGGCCTCCGGTCTGGGAATCCACGGGCGAGCCCGCTTGCCGGTGCGACCCGTTCTGCTCGACCCCGAACCGATCCGCACCCTGTGCCCACGGCCGCACCGCATCGCCCTGGAGGATTATCTGGCACTGACGGCCCTGCAGACCGCGCGCCGTCACTTGCGCTACGGTGAAGACGCCACGGTGCGATGGGCGATCCACTCGTTTCCCCGGATGCGTCGATTTCGGATGGAGTACGCCCTGCTGCGTTACGAGATGCTTGTCGAGCCGCGGCTCCGGCGGCTGGGATCGCCTGCGATCTCACGGTGGCATCGCCGGGTCATCCGCTGGAGGTCCGGACGATGAGAATCGCCTTCGTTGTGTCCAGCTTCCCCACCCTTTCGCAGACATTCGTGATAGACAAGATTGTCGGCGTTCTGGAGCGCGGGCATGAAGCCGCCATTTACGCGCACCGCATCCCGCAAGATGAAATCGTCCACCCCGCGGTGGCCCGGTTTGGGCTGATGGAGCTTCTTCATGCGCCGCGTTTTCCCCGCCTGCGCAGTGCACGCCTGGCAAAACTGGCCGTTCTGGCGGGCGCCGCGTTCTGTCGCCGCCCGCAGGCAATTGTCGACGCGCTGCGGGTCTCCCGGTACGGCCCGATGGCCTCGTCACTGGAGCTGCTGTGTGCGGCACTGCCTATCCATCAGCCGACCCGTTTCGACGTCGTCCATGCCCAGTTCGGCACGAACGGAATCAAGGCTGCGTTTCTGCGCAAGCACGGCCTGCTGCAAGGCCGGCTGCTGACCCACTTCTACGGCTATGATCTCACGGTATTTCCGCGCACCGCGAGTCGGCGCATCTACGACCACCTTTTCGCGGTTGGTGATCTGTTTGCGGCAAACTCGCATTTTCTCATTCGACGTGCAGTGCAGTTGGGTTGTCCCCCCGACAGGATTATCTGCCTGCGCGTTGCCACAGATCTGTCACGGTTCCGGTTCGTCGAGCGACGGCCCCCCGCCCGCGGACCGATCCAGATTCTGACCGTGGCCCGTCTGGTGGAGGTCAAAGGCATTGAATTCGCCATCCGGGCCATCGCCCGGGTGCGACGGCACAGAACAGGCATCGTGTTGCGCATCGTGGGAGACGGGCCGCTGCAGAATTCCCTCGCCCAGCTCGCCCGCGATCTGAATGTGAGCGACTGCGTGGAGTTTCTGGGCTCCCTGCCGCACGATCTGCTCACGCAGATCTATGCGCAGGCGCATCTGTTTGTTCTGCCCAGCGTCGTTGCTTCTGATGGAGCGGAAGAGGGTCTCGGCGGTGTTCTGACCGAGGCCCAGGCCGTTGGACTTCCGGTAGTGTCTACGGAAACGGGGGGAATCCCGGAGAATGTGCTTCATGGCCGCTCCGGCTACCTGGTGCCACAGCGAGACCCCGACGCGCTGGCCGAATGCCTGGTTCACCTGATCGACCATCCCGAACTCTGGGCAAGCCTGGGACGGGCCGGCCGGAAGCACGTGGAGGAGCACTTCGATCTGAATACGGAGAATGACCGGTTGATCCGCGTATACCAGAGCCTGGCGGAGGGTCGGTTGCCCGGTCCGGGGTGACGGCGCGGCGCTATCGTCCATGCACGGTGCGGTATTCCTCGAAACTTCCGCCGATCAACCCGTACAGCCTGCCCGCCGCATAATACAGGAAAAAAAGGTGCTTCACCCACCCCGCTTTCCCCCGCACACACGTTGATGGTACGGCAAGCAGAGCACCTTTCAGGACGAAATAGCCTCCCGCGGCCATCGCCAGCAACGCGCCCACACCCGCGCCATATAGGTCCAGGTCGGTCCGCGTCGCGGTCGTTCCACACCGCAAGCCTCTTCGACAAATCCATGCCGCGTTGGCACGGCTGTCCGGCACGGTTTCCGTGACCACGGCCTCGTTCGCCCAGACAATGCAGGCTCCTGCCCGGTGGGCCCGTCGAAAGAAATGGGTATCCGTGCCGCCGGTCAGCGCCATGCGCTCGTTAAACCATGGAGCAAGCATGCTGAGAATGTCGGTTCGGAACACCACGTTGTTCGTCGCCGCGCGATCCAGTCGGGTTCCCGTCTGATGCGTCCGCCGCGCGAAGAACCCCCCTCGCACCACCCAGTCCGGAGGAGCTGACTCGAACCGGATTTCCACACGTCCAGTGACCACATCCGCTGCGTGCTCGCCCGCTACGCGCAGCAGTTCATCCAGCCAGTCCGGCCCGGGGACCTCATCATCGTCGATGAATGCGATCCACTCCGCGCCCGGCAGCGCCGCGCGCAATGCCGCGTTGCGGGCGAACGGAATCCCCCGATTCGGCTCGATCCGATACTCCAGCTCCCAGCGGAACCCCGCCCGCACGGCTTCAAGGATCGCCTGCGCCGATCCCTCGGGATCGTTGTCGACCACAATACAGCGAATGGCCGGCGTTTCGGCCCGGAACGTCAGGGAATTGAGCCCCTCCAGCAGCGCGCGCAGACCGACGGGTCTCTTGTATGTGATCACGCAGATGGCCACGCGCAAGGATTCGGTCATTCCCGAGACCTCGTCGGTTCAACTGGGGCGGTCGGCCTGCAACAAACCATCACCGGCCTGTTGGCCCCCCGGGCATACCGGGCGACCGAGTCCGGCGAAAGCGTCCGAACCGAACGGACGAGGTCCACCATGAAGCCCCTTTCGTCAGCCGGTCGTACAGGTCCGCGCCGCAGACACGCGGGTGCTCCTGGTGACCGTACGCCCGCTGCCGTTGCCTCGCGGTCGTCACGGAAGGATCCTCCATTGTGTACCTCTGGCTGACGCGCACCGGGATGTCCGATCTGCCGCTCTTTGCCTGGTCCGGTCCGAGCGTAGGAACCACTCCCGACCCTGTCAAGCGAGGCGGCTGCCAGGGTGTGGAGTAATGCAGAACGGCGACAGCGTCCAGTCGCGGACCGCTTCAAGGCCCTGAGATCGTATACAAACCAAAGGCGGCACACCCCGGTGTGCCGGTTGCCCACCCCCATCGAGAAACGAGGGGCGGAATAATCCGACTCTCGCGGAGCGGACAGCCCCCCACCGGAGTCGGGGATGGGGAGATTGTGGCGGTGTAGCGGGGACGGAGCCTCACCACGTTCGTTCGACCGTCTGGGGTTTCTGGGGGTCCGGGATCGGGATGCGAATGGACGGCGGCACGGTCTGAGTGGCCGATCGCGTTGATGGAGTTGCGGCCGGGGCCGGCGCGTCGTCCGGAAGCTGGTTGAGGATCTGGCGGTCCTGTCGCCACCAGTGTTCGATGACCGAGGAGATGTCTCCTTCGGTCATCTGGGTGGACCAGAGTCTGAAGAAGTCCACGTCGCCGGATCGCGGCAGGCGGCTGGGGAGCTGGATGAGGGTGCGCAGCGGCATGAGCACGCTGTCGCCCAGGACAAACCCTTCTCCGCGCCGGAGAATGGGGAGCATCTGAATGAGGCTGGAGAAGTGGTCGCTGACCACCTTGGCGACGTAGGCCTGGTCGTCCGGGTTGTTCAGGCGCATGACGATCATGTTGTTGCACTGGGCCAGGACGGTCTCGGAGAGTTCCGAGGGCCGCTGGCTGATCACCGCGGCGGCGACGCCGTACTTGCGGCCTTCCTTGGCCACGCGCTCGACGGCGGTTTTGGCGAAGGAATGGTCGCGTTCCACACGCGGGATGTAGTTGTGGGCCTCTTCGAAGACCAGCAGGATGGGATGCCGCTGATGGGCGGGCGTCCAGAAGTTCAGGTCGAACAGAAGCCGGGTGGTGACGGCGACGGTCACGTCCACGACGTCGAACGGGATTCCGGAGAGGTCTATGATGGTGAGGTTGCGGCGCGGCTCGATGCGTCCGCAGAGCACGCGGATGAGGTGCTCCATGACGTCGGACATCTTTCCCTCGGTGCTGTCGGCGGCCAGGGCGTCGCAAAAATAGCCGGAGTGGGCGGCGTGTTCGATGGGGCGCAGCAGGAACTCGTAACGCCGGTCGCAGTAGCGGGTGTCGATGGAATCGATCAGGCCGGCGAGCTTTCCGAAGTAGAGCGGGTGAGGCGTTTCACCCTCGGGATTGCCCTTGTTGAACTCGCAGCGTTGACTGCGCATGAGGCGCCACTGTTCGTCGGGCGGCATGGAGCGCAGGGCGAGCCGGTTGAAGGCGAGGTTCTCGCTGTTGAGAACGTAGCGGGCCTCGTTGAGGTTCTCGGCGTAGGTCTTGAGGCGGTCGAGCGAGAAATAGATGGGGGTGTCGAGGGTCAGCTCGCGATCAAGACCCAGTTCGACGGCCGCGTCCCGTTTGAATTCCATGATGGCGGCCCGCAGGAAGGATATCTGGCTGCTGACGTGCAGCGGGTTCGAGCGATCCACCAGCAGCGTTTCCAGCTCTTCGTATTTTAAGAGCCAGTAGGGAAGGACGAGGTCTTCGGTGCCCAGATACGTCACGTTCGGGTTCAGCCGGCCCTGTTCGTCGCTGAACGCGGCGCGGTACTCGCCGTGCATGTCAAAGAGCACCACCTGGGATTCAGGGAGCTTGACCACCTCTTCGAGCACGCGGGTGGTGGTCACGCTTTTTCCCGCACCGGAGTTGCCCAGGATGGCACAGTGCTTGTTGAAAAACTCCGTGCCGAGCACGCGCACGTCATAATCCGTGTTCATCGCGAACTTGCCCAGCAAGAAGCTCTGGGCGTGCTTGCTGCCCGCCAGAAGCTGGTCGAAACTGCCGAAGATGGCGTCGAAATCCTTCCGGACGGCCACCCAGACGTCGTCGCCGATGACGGGCGATTCGTTCACGCCGCGGACGAAGCGACCGTCTTTCACCTCGCCCAGAAGCTGCACGCGCATCACGCACTGGGGCGCGATGTCCGCGACCGTGAGCTCCTGGCGGCCCGAGTGCGTGACGAACCCGATGAGGGTTCGGTCATTCAGGGGGACCGTGACGTACGATCCGAGTTGACCGACGCGGAAGGTGGTGCCTTCGTGCTCCAGCTCCAGGTCATCGACGGTCAGGAGAACTTCAATCTGGCCGCTTTCCACGCGGATGACGTTACCGATTTTCAGCGGATTCATGAGCAGTCCCTCGCGGTTATCGGATGTTCGGCGGGCCGCAGAAGCCCGAGGGTATATCGTGAAGCGTCCGGCGAACGCCCAGTTACAAATCGGCGAGCCCGAGAGCCGACCTGAGCGCCAGGCGTGTCGCGAAGCGTGGCGCCTGTCCGGCTGTCGTTTTTCGGACCGGTGTGCTACGCTGGTGGCAACGGTTTGTGATGGGCTGAGGCATTACCCCGTGGAACCTCTGGAGCGACAACCCCGGACGGCCGGCCGGCCACTGCCGATGACGCGGGCGGAGATGGACGCCCGCGGATGGGACGTGGCGGATGTCGTGTTCGTGACCGGCGATGCATACGTGGACCACCCGAGCTTCGCCATGGCCGTGCTGGGCCGGGTTCTGGAGGCGGAGGGGTTCCGGGTGGCGATATTGGCGCAGCCGGACTGGCACTCGTGCGAGGCGTGGCGGCGGTTCGGCCGGCCGCGCCTGTTCTTCGCGATCAGCGCGGGGAACATGGATTCGATGATCAACCACTACACGGCCAGCCGGAAGGTGCGCAACGAGGACGCCTATTCGCCGGGCGGGCGGATCGGGTTGCGGCCGGATCGGGCAACGCTGGCGTATTGCCATCGGGCGCGGGAGGCCTACAAGGGCGTGCCGGTCGTGGCGGGCGGGGTGGAGGCGTCGCTGCGGCGGCTGGCCCACTACGACTACTGGAGCGACACGGTCCGCAGATCGATCGTGATGGATTCCAAGGCGGATCTGGTGGCGTACGGCATGGGCGAAGGTGTGATCGTGGAGATTGCACACCGACTGGCGAGCGGGCAGACGGTGCGGGATCTTCGCGATCTGCGGGGCGTGGCCTACGCGTTGGGACGGTGCGAGACGGTAGAAGGCGAGTCGGCGGTAGTGGAACTGCCGTCGTACGAGCAGGTCCGGGCGGACAAGCGTGCCTTCGTGGAGGCCACGCGGCGGTTCCACCTGGAGACGAATCCGCACAACGCGCGCACGCTGGTGCAGCGGCACGGAGATCAGGTCGTGGTGGTCCGGCCGCCGTGGCTGCCCGCCACAACCGCCGACATGGACCGCTTCTACGACCTGCCGTACACGCGGCGACCGCACCCGTCGTATACCGAGCCGATTCCCGCCTGGGAGATGATCAAGGACTCGATCACGTTGTTGCGCGGCTGCTTTGGGGGATGCGCGTTCTGCTCGCTCACGGCGCACCAGGGGCGGATCATCCAGTCGCGCAGCCGGGAATCGGTACTCCGTGAAGTGCGAGCGATGGCGGCGGATCCGGCGTTCACCGGCGTGATCAGCGATATCGGGGGGCCGACGGCCAACATGTACCGGATGCGTTGCGGTCGGCGGGAGGTGGAGCGGGTCTGCAAGCGCCTGTCATGCGTTCATCCGACGATCTGCAAGCTGCTGAAAACGGATCACGGCGAACTGATCCGGCTGATGCGGGCGGTTCGTCGACAGAAGGGCCTCCGCAGGGTTTTTGTGGCCAGCGGCGTCCGAATGGACCTGGCGGAGCGCTCGCCGGAATATGTGCGGGAGCTGGCCGGGCATCATGTGGGCGGGCAGCTCAGCGTGGCACCGGAGCACGTGAACGACCGCACGCTGAACGCCATGAAGAAGCCGCCGAAGGAAGCGTTCGAGCGTTTCGCGGAGTCGTTCCGCAGGGAATCCGAACGTGCCGGCAAGCGGCAGTATCTGTCGCCCTATTTCATGGGATCGCACCCCGGCAGCGACCTGCGAGCCGCGATTGAGCTGGCCGTTTATCTCAAGCGGACGGGCTACCGGCCGGAGCAGGTCCAGGATTTCATCCCGGCGCCGATGGACATCGCCACGTGCATGTATTACACGGGCGTAGACCCCATGACCGGCCGGCCGGTTCCGGTGGCGCGGCACCTGCGTGAACGGAAGCTGCAGCGGGCGCTCATGCAGTTTTTCATGCCGGCAAACCACTTTCTGGTCCGGGAGGCTCTGCTCCAGGCGGGTCGCGCCGATCTGATCGGCTACGGACCCGACGCCCTGATTCCCCCCAAACCTCCGTCCCCGGCGGCGAAGGGTGGTCGGAATCGCGTGCGTCTCCCCTCGCGCGGTGCCGTCCGCCAGGCGGAGCGGCGTCCGCGGAAGCGCCGGGCTCGTCGTCACTTGTGACGACCGGCCCGGCATGATACGCTGATCGCCACTGGGAACGGAATCAAGGAGCGTCACCATGTCTCTGACCAAGTATCCGAAGCAGTTGACGTTGCGGGACGGGCAATCGGTGGTGGTTCGTCCGCTGGAGAGAGGAGATTTTGAACGGCTGTGGGCCTTCTTTCAGGGCCTGCCGGCGGAGAGCCGGATTTACTCACGTCACGATCTGAGCGACCCGGCGGTGAGCCGTCGCTGGACGGAGAACATCAACCTGGATCGGGTGATTCCGCTGGTGGCCCTCTCGGGCGACACGCTGGTTGCCGACGGCACGCTGCACATCAGTGCGCGCGGTTGGATGAAGCATGTGGGGCGCGTTCGCCTGACAATCGCCCCGAGCCACCAGGGAGTCGGGCTGGGCAGTCTGATCGCCCGCGAGTTGGTCAGCCTGGCCGAACACCGCGGGCTGGAGAAGCTTCAGGCGAACGTCATCGAGGGCAACACCGCCGTGGTCCGGCTCTTTGAGCGAGTCGGGTTTGAGAAGGTCGCCGTGCTGAAAGATCTGGTCCGGGACCAGAATGGGCGGAACCAGAACCTGGCAATCATGGTCAACGATGTATCGCGGCTCAGCCAGATCCTGGAGGTCTGGGCCCAGGATATGATGATTCCCGGCTTCCGCGGGTCTGGAGAGTCGTTCGGCTGATTCCCCGGCCTTCGAGAAGGCTCCACACGGTTCGCGAAAACAGGCCGGCGATGCGTCCGAACCCATTGAAAAACAGAAGGTTGCGTGACAAGCTACGGAACGGACGGTCGGCACCGTCCGCACGGGCCGGACGAAGAGACGGGTTTGGCAGACTATTCCCATATGGCGGAACTGCCGCCGGCCTGTAGAATACAAGGTCTTTCGCGTCACCACGGGTTGACGCGGCATCTACACGGTAGCGGTTTGGGAAAATCCCATGAATGAAGGAAGCAGCCAGTCCGGCTCGAACGATCCGACGGCGACCCAACCCCGGCGGAACCGAATTCCCGGCGTCGTGTCGATTGATGTGGAGCGATGCAAGGGGTGCGGCTTCTGCGTGGCCTTCTGCCCGCTGGGGGTTCTTCGCATGTCCACAAGGTTCAACGCCAAGGGCTACCATTACCCGGAGGTAGCGGACGGGGACAAATGCACCGGCTGCGGTCTGTGCGGCATGTACTGTCCGGATTTCGCGATCTTCGGGGCTCGGAGTTCCGGCGTGCTCCGATCCCGGACGCACGCCCAGGCGCCTGACGCGGAGTAAACAAACGTGTCCAACAACGGCATGGCAGAGCTGACGGGAGCTCTGTACATCGATGGAGACCACGCGGCGGCCGAGGGGGCCATCGCCGCCGGCTGCAATTTCGTCGCGGGGTATCCGATCACTCCGTCCACGGAGATCGTGGAACGCATTGCCGCCCGTTTTCCCGCCACCGGCGGCACGTTCATCCAGATGGAGGACGAGATCGCCTCGTCGATCGCGATCCAGGGTGCGGTCTGGGGCGGGGCCAAAGCGATGACGGTCAGTTCCGGTCCCGGCATATCGCTGATGATGGAACATATCGGGTTGGCGGCGATGACCGAAGTGCCCTGCGTGTTTGTGAACGTGCAGCGCGGCGGTCCGTCCACCGGGCTGCCCACGCTGCCGGCGCAGGCCGACATGATGCAGGCCCGCTGGGGTTCGCACGGCGACTACGAGATCATCGCCTTAAGCCCGAACAGCCCCCAGGAGTGTTTCGACCTGATCATCCAGGCATTCAACCTGTCCGAGCGGTACCGGGTGCCCGTCCTGTTTATGATGGACGAAAGCGTCGGCCACATGACGGAGCGGGTGGTTATTCCGCCGTATCGGGAGCTGACGATCGTGCCGCGGAATTTCACCACCCGGGCCCCCGGAGCCTACAAGCCGTACGAGCCGGAGGACGGCAGCCTGGTGCCGGCCATGACCAAGGCCGGGATGGGCCATAACGTCCACATCACCGGCCTGACGCACGACGCGCGGGGCTATCCCGTGATGAACGCGAACGCCCAGGACAAGCTCATCCGGCGGCTGGTGGGCAAAATCCGCGACAATGTCCCGCAGATCACCGACGTCCGGACCGACGGCGTGGAAGGCGCGGATGTGGTGGTTCTCAGTTATGGAATCACCTCGCGAATCGCCATGCGGGCCGTGCGCATGGCCCGTCAGCAGGGGCGGAAGGTGGGCTACCTGCGGCTGGTAACCGTCTGGCCGTTCCCGGAGCAGATCGTCCGGGAGCTGGCGGAGCGGGTGAAAGCCCTGGTCATGCCGGAGATCAACATGGGGCAGATCGTGCTGGAGGTCGAGCGGTGCGCGGCGGGCAAGTGTCGCGTCGTATCGGTTCCGCACGCGGGCGGCACTGTGCACGACCCCCGGACGATATGCCACGCCATCATGGAGGCGACCGGATGACGACGATCGATACGGAACTGCGAAACCCCGTTGAGCAATACCTGCGGATGGACCGGATCCCCCATATCTGGTGTCCCGGATGCGGGATCGGCACCACGGTCAACTGCTTCGTCCGGGCCCTGGATGATTCCGGACTGGACTTGAAGAACCTGGCCATTGTGTCCGGCATCGGCTGCACCGGCCGCGTCGCGGGTTATCTGAATTTCGATTCGTTCCACACCACGCACGGCCGGGCGCTTCCGTTCGCCACCGGGCTGAAGCTGGCGAACCCCGAGTTGAAGGTGGTGGTCTACAGCGGCGACGGCGACCTGATCGCCATCGGCGGAAACCACTTCATCCACGCGGCCCGGCGGAACCTGGACGTGACCGTCATCTGCGTGAACAACTTCAACTACGCCATGACCGGCGGGCAGGTGGCGCCGACCACTCCGCAGAACGCGGTGGGCACAACCGCCCCCCTGGGGGTGGTGGAGCGCCCGTTCAATCTGCCGTTTCTGGCGGATTCGTGCGGAGCGGTGTACGTGGCCCGGTGGACGGCGTTTCACGTTCGCCAGCTCAGCCGGTCCATGACCGAAGCGCTGCAGAAAGACGGTTTCAGCTTCATTGAAGTGATTGCGCCGTGCCCGACCCTCTATGAACGGCGGAACCGCCTGGGGACGAGCCTGGAGCGCATGGAATGGTACCGCCAGAACAGCGTGATCAAAAACGGCGCCGACACGCGCGAGTGTGACATTATGTTCCAGGACAAGATCGTGTGCGGCAGGTTTGTGGACAGAAAACGGGACAACCTCATCGAAGCCACCCGGGCGAAGCGGGAAGCGGCGCTGAACCGTTGACGGCGGGCGGCAGGCGGGAACAGACGGGATGAGCACTACGGAAATCAAAGTCGGCGGGCTGGGCGGGCAGGGCGTAATCCTGTGCGGGATGATCATCGGCCGCGGCGCGTCCATTTACGGCACCCGGCACGCCACGCTGACACAGGCGTTCGGCCCCGAGGCCCGCGGCAGCGCGTGCAGCGCCCAGATTGTGGTGTCCGACGAACCGGTGGAATACCCGTACGTCACGCGTCCCGACATTCTGGTCGTCATGTCCCAGGACGCCTACAACCTGTTTGCCCCGGACATGGCGGACAACGCGATCCTTCTGTACGAATCTGACCTGGTGGAGCCGCGAAACCTGCGGCCGGGCATCACGGCCCACGGCATTCCAAGCACCAAGATCGCGGAGGAACTCCGGCGGCGAATGGTGGCCAACATCGTCATGGTCGGATTCTTCGGGGCCATGGTCGACCTGGTGCCGGCCGATGCGCTGCGCAAATCCGTGGCCGACTCCGTGCCGCCCGGCACCGAGGCACTCAATCTGCAGGCGTTCGACCAGGGGTTTGCCTATGGCTCGGAATGCCGGGCCGGAACCGTCGGCGCCCGCCCGTAGCCGCTCGATCGCCGCCCGGCGCCGCCGCTTCGCGGGAAGGCCAGCAATGCTTCCATCCCTCACCGACGGGTTTGCCGCGGTTCAGCGTTCGAACCGCCGGGCCATCGCGATGCTGGTCGCGCTGGCGCTGGTCTGCTCGGTTCTGCTGCTGTTCCGCGCTTCGCTCTGGGCCAAATGGCTTGGACGCTGCCTGGTGCAGACGGAGGATCCCCAGAAGCGATTGGGATACGTCATGCGGCTGGCCGGCCTGGGGCAAGCATCGGTGCCGGTCGCCGCGGACCTGCTTTCACAGGACGCCGTGGAGTTGCGGAGTTTCGGCGTTTTTCTGCTGAGCCGCGTGGACTCCCCGCTTGCCACGCGCCATCTGCGCCGGGCCATTGACGATCCGGACGAGGACCTGCGGCGAATGGCGCTCCAGGAATACGCGCGGCGACGAGATGCGGAGGTGGCCGCCGAGCTGGCGCGTCGGCTGGACGATCCCCGCCCGGACGTGGTCGGCTGGGCGGCTGTGGGGCTGGCCACCGATCACCTGGAGCAGGGCCTGGAACCCCTGATCCGCGCGGCACGCCATCACCGTGACCCTGGCGTCCGCGTGCAGGCCATCCAGGCGCTGGCCCTGACCAACCGTCGGGAGCCGCTGGACGCGCTGATCGATTGTCTGGATGATATGACCCGGTACGCCGGCTGGACGGCCATCGACGCTTCGGCGGCCCGGGCGATTCGCGCCGCAGGCGCAGGGAAGTCCGCGTCGTTCGGGGTATCCGGCACGACGACAGATGTCGAAGGTTCCGGAGAGCCGCCCGTCTACATCGTGGGGCAGGAGGCAGACCGGGCGCTTCGGGCGATCACTGGGCTTTCGTTTGACTACGAGGTCGACGATCCGGAGGCCCGGAGCCGGGCGATCGCGGCCTGGCGAGAGTGGCTGGCGGCCCGCCCGTCCGACCGCGCGGCGCAGCCTTGACGCCAGGCGGCACGGGTCGGCGAATCCTGGCTGGAAAACAGTAGTGATGGGAGCAACGCGCATGATGCGAGGACTGGTCACCGCGATGGTTCTGTCGGTGGCGTTGGCGGGCTGCGTGGAAATCCAGCACCTGTTGGCCCCCGATTCCGACCCCGACGCCCGCTTCCGCTATGATTTCAACAAGGGCGAAGACTCCAACGAGAACGCCAATGATAACACGAACGATACTACGGAGTCCGGCATGGATGCCCTGATCAAAGACATCAATGCGGGCACGGTGGGAGACATCCCGGCCATCCCTTCCAGCGCGCGGCAGGTGAAAACCAGCTCCGGCCTGCGCTATTTCGACGTGCATCCCGGCGCGGGCGATATTCCCCAAACGGACTCCACCGTCACCGTGAACTACACGGGCTGGCTGGCCGACGATGGGACGCAGTTCGACAGCAACGAGCTGGCGCGGTTCAGCCTTCAATCGGTGATCCGGGGATGGACGGAAGGGCTCTCATCGATGCAGACCGGCGGAACGCGCCGGTTGATCATTCCGCCGGACCTGGCCTACGGCGAGCGGGGCGCTCCACCGAGCATTCCAGCCGACGCCTGGCTCGTTTTTGACGTGGAACTGCTGGAATTCGAATGATCGTCCAGTCTCGCCGCCTGCCGGATCTCGCACGGCGAGCACAGCCCATGCCCGGCCCCACACGACGCCGAAGCGGGGAATGACCCCCGCGCGCGGCCCGCGTTTCTCCCGGCCAGCCGGCGTCCGTTCGGCGGTTGTGACTCGGGGCGGTTCGCAGTAACATACCCTGTCGGCGCAACTCGGCGTGGAGGATGGGGTCTGGACGGTCGATAGACGTGACATCCGCATCCACAACAACTGAGGGCATCGTTCATCGTCTGCATGCGTTCGGGCGGCGGTTTGAGCCGGAGTTCTGCCGACTGCTGGAGGCGCCGGCCGGCGCCCCGCCGCGATTGGTCGAGGCCATGCGCTATTCCGCACTGGCGCCCGGCAAGCGCGTCCGCCCATACCTGGTGACGCGGAGTTGCGAGCTGGTCGGCGGCACTTTTGAAGACGCCCTCGGCGCGGCGGCGGCGGTAGAGTGCGTTCATGCGTTCTCGCTGGTGCATGATGACCTGCCCGCGATGGACGATGATGATCTGCGCCGCGGCCGGCCGACGAACCACAAGGTGTACGGCGAGGCCCTGGCGATTCTGGCCGGCGACGCGCTGCTGGCGGTCGCGTTTGAGTTGCTCGCGCGGGAATATGCGCCCGCCCGGGCAGGACGCCTGGCGCTGGAGCTTTCGCGCGGTACGGGCTGGGAAGGCATGATCGGCGGCCAGGTCGCGGACATCGAAGGGGAAACGCAGGCCCCCAGCCTGGAGCGCGTGCGATACATCCACGAACGGAAAACGGCCGCACTTATCGCGACGGCCTGCCGCATGGGCGCCATCGCCGGCGGGGGCGACGAGTCGGCCGTCGAACAACTCGGTTGTTACGGACGCCATACGGGATTGGCGTTTCAGATCGCCGACGATTTATTGGACCTGACTTCCACGGCAGAAGACCTGGGCAAGGCCGTAGGCAAGGATGCGCGGGCGGGCAAACAGACCTACCCCGCGTGCGCCGGGGCTCCGGAGAGTCGGCAGGCCGGACTGACCGCCGTGGCGGCGGCTGAAGCGGCCCTGGCGGGCTTCGGCCCGCCTGCGAACGACCTGGTGGAGTTGGCCCGGTTCTGTATGGATCGCAAACACTAGGCCGGTCTGCGGCGTAGGGATGGTTGTCGCCCCTTCATTTGCGGAGCAGGCGCAGCAACCGGACGCTCAGCGCCGCCGCGTTTCGGCCGTCGCATCCGCGCCGGCACCGGCCGCAAAACGGAAGCCGATCATGGGAATTCTCGAAACCATTCGTTCTCCGCGTGACCTTCGGGCCATCCCGATCGGTCGCCTGCCGATCCTGGCCGAGGAGATCCGGACGCGCATCGTGGAGGTCGTGGGCCGCAACGGCGGACATCTGGCCAGCAATCTGGGCGTCGTCGAACTGACGATCGCGCTGCACCGCTGTCTAAACACGCCTTCCGATCGGCTGGTCCTGGACGTGGGTCACCAATGCTACCCCCACAAGCTGCTCACCGGGCGGCACGATCGGTTTGATTCCATCCGCAAAAACGGCGGGCTGTCGGGCTTTCCCGCCATTGACGAAAGCGAGTACGACCTGTTCAACGTCGGCCATGCGGGAACGGCCATTGCCTGCCTGGTCGGGCTGGCGCGGGCCGACCAGCGGGCCGGCCGGTGCGACCGGGTCGCGGCCCTGGTGGGCGATGCAAGCATCGTCAACGGGCTGTCGTTCGAGGGATTGAACCAGGCAGGCACGCTGCATCGGCAGTTTCTGGTCGTGCTGAACGACAACAGTTGGGGCATTGCCCCGACGCAAGGCGCGCTGGCGATGCACCTGGCGCGAATCCGGGCCAATCCGGTGTATGGAGAACTCAAGCGCCAGGTGCAGCAGACGCTGCCCCGGGTTCCCATTGTGGGCAAGGCGGTTTCCGACGCGCTGATTCATCTGAAAGACGGCATCAAGGCCACGCTCACGCCGAATCAGCTCTTCGAGAATCTCGGCTTCCAGTACGTCGGTCCGGTGGACGGGCACGACATCGCGCAGCTCATCGAGGTACTGGATCTGATCAAGGACGTCGCGCATCCCGTTCTGCTGCACGTTCACACCCAGAAAGGTCGCGGGTGCGAATGGGCGCTGGCCGATCCCAACATGTATCACAGCCCCTCCCCGTTCCAGGTGGAGGCGGGCAAAGTCACGATTCAATCGCCCAACGGCAAGAGCTGGACCCGCGCTTTTTCCGATGCCCTGCTTGCCGTGGCGCAGTCGGATCCGCGGGTGGTGGCCCTGACGGCGGCCATGCCCGACGGCACGGGGCTGGCCGCCTTTGCACAGCGCTTCCCGGACCGGTACGTGGACGCGGGCATCGCCGAGAGCTGTACGGTGGACGTGGCGGCCGGCATGGCCCGAGCCGGGTTGCGGCCGATCGTGGCGATCTATTCGACGTTTCTCCAGCGGGCGTTCGATCAGGTTTTTCAGGAAGTGTCGCTCCAGGGCCTGCCGGTGATCTTCTGCATGGACCGGGCCGGCCTGGTGGGCAGCGACGGCGCGGTGCATCACGGGTTTTCCGACATCGCCTACCTGCGGATTCTGCCCGGCCTGGTACTCCTCGCGCCGGCCGACGAGGTGGAACTGCGTGACGCGCTTACGTTCGCCCTGGCCCAGGATCGGCCCGTGGCCATCCGGTATCCGCGTGATTCCGTGCCGGCCCAGCCGGACCCGAGCCTGCCCTACGAACTGGGCGTGTCGCGCACCGTTCGGACCGGCGATGACGCCACCATTCTGGCCTATGGCGTGATGGTGGCCCAGGCCCGGGAGGCGGCGAAAATACTGGCTGCCGACGGTGTGGAAGCGACGGTGGTGAACGCGCGGTTCGCAGCCCCCGTCGATCGAAGCATGGTTCTGACCGCATTTGCGGCGGGCCGGCCGGTGGTGACGGTGGAGGATCACTCCGTGGCGGGCGGGTTCGGATCGGCGGTGCTCGAGACCGCCCAGGAGCTCGGCCTGGACATCGGGCCGCTGGCCCGCCTGGGGATCCCGGCGGATCGTTTTGTGCCGCACGGGTCGCGACGCTGGCAGATAAGCGAGGCGGGGATCGATGCCGCGGCCATCGCCGCCACCGTGCATCGGCTGCTCGCGGAGACCGCCGCGCGGCGAGAGGCGCCGGTGCAGGAACGTACGCGAGGATCGGCCGGTCCCCGGTCCCTGCTGTCGCCGTGAGGACCCGGTCGGCATTCCACGGGCCAGATACCGCATGACCGAACCGAATCGACACAAACGGCTCTTTCTGCTGGGGAACCCGAACAAGGCGGAAGTGCCCGGCGCGATGGAGACCTTCTACTCGTTCGCGCGTGGTCACTGCGACATCGTCGGGGCGACACTCTGTACCGACGGGCAGGCGGCCCTGCAAGCCGGTGCCGAGATGATCGTGGTGTTCGGCGGCGACGGGACCATGCTCGGCGTGGCGCGCTCGCTCGGCCGCCGCCAGATTCCATTGGTCGGAGTGAACTTCGGCAAGCTCGGCTACCTGGCTGACTACCTCCTGGAAGAGCTGCAATTCAATTTTGATCGTGTTCTGCACGACGAGAGCCTCATTGGCGATCACATGATGCTGGATGTGGCGATCCACCGGGGCGACCACCAGGTCTTCTCCAGCATGGCGGTGAACGACTGCGTGCTTCAGGCAGGGCCGCCGTTTCGCATCATTGAGCTGTCGGTGTCGCTGGACGGTCGGTTGTTGACGCATATGGACGGCGAGGGGCTGATCGTCTCCACTCCCAGCGGTTCCACCGCGTTCAACCTGTCCGCCGGCGGGCCGATCGTGGAGCCGGGAGTGCATGCATTTGTTCTGACCCCCCTGCTGGTGCATTCCCTGACGCACCGCCCGATGGTCCTGGAGCAAAACGCCGTGGTGGAAGTCGTCGCCAAGCGGGTCAACCACGGCACGGCCGTTATTGTCGACGGGCAGATGTCCTGTGGACTGCGTCCGGATGATCGGGTATCCGTGCGTCGCTCACAGACCGTGTTTCGCCTGGTTCACAACCCGATGTATCCACGCCGGCACAAACTGGTCGACAAGCTGGGCTGGGGGCAGGCGTTGAAAGGGTGAGGTGAACGGAGCGATCGCGTGTTCGCGACGGGCGCTGCGGCGCGCCCCCGCATTGAAACGGGCATTTCCCCATGAGCGGCATCCGACTCATCCGGGCCCTGGCGGAGCAGATCGAGGCGGAAGGCCTTTTCGATCGACACGCCGCTCTCGTCGTGGGCGTTTCGGGCGGGCTGGATTCCATGGCCCTGCTGCACGCTCTGGTCGGGCTGAATCAGTACGCGGGGTACGGCCTGGCTTTGCATGTGGCCCATCTGAACCACTGCCTGCGGGGTGAGGAGGCCGACGCGGATGCCGCTTTTGTCCAGTCCGCCGCCGCGGCCCTGAACCTGCCCTGCACGGTGGAGCGCGTTGACGTGTCGGAAACGGCCCGTGGCGCCCGCCAGTCCATCGAGGAAGCGGCCCGCCGATGCCGCTACGCTTTCTATGAACGAGTCTGCGCAGAGGTACCTTCGGCCGGCGCCGTGGCGGTGGGTCACACCGCCGATGACAATGCGGAGACCGTGCTCCACCGCGTCATCCGAGGCACCGGGTGGCGCGGCCTCGGTGGAATCCCGCGACGACGGTCGATTCGCGAAGGGTCCGCCGTTGAAGTCGTTCGCCCGATCCTGCGCTTCACCCGCAAGGAGCTCCGGGAGTTTCTCGACGGTTTGGGCGTGGGCTTTCGACAGGACCGGACCAACGAGTCCACCGAGCCCTTGCGGAATCGCATTCGCAATATTGTTTTGCCCCTTCTCCGCGAACAACTGAATCCGCAGGTGGACGGCGCCCTGTTGCGACTGGCGGAGTTGGCGCGGTGGGTGGACGAATCTCTGGCAGAGATCGTGGACCCGACATTCGCAAGCCTCTTGATCTCACGCAATGATCAGGAGATCGTCCTGAACGCCGCCTCCATGGCCGCCAAACCGCGGCTCGTACAGACGGAGCTCGTCCGACAGGCCCTTCGGGGTCTGGGGGCGGGCGAGCGTCACTTCACCCACTCCGCCGTGCTCGCCGTAACGCGGCTCCTGCAGACTCGCACGGGCACGCAGGAGCTTCACCTGCCTGCCGGCGTCACCGTGACGCGGGTGTACGACCGGCTGGTTTTTGCGCGACCGGCAGACATGCCTCGCGAAGAGCTCGCAACGGAAGTGAAGGTGAATGTGCCGGGCCTTACGTCGCTGTCCGCGCGCCACCTCGAGCTGGAATGCCTTATCACGCACCCGAGTGAGCCGGCTTTGAGACAATGGCGAAACCAACCCCGTGAGGCCCGCTGCGCCCGGACAGAGGCCAGGGAATGGTTGGATCTGGACGCCGTGCATCTGCCCCTGACCATCCGGAATCGCCAGTCCGGCGACCGGTTCTGGCCTCTGGGGGCGCCGGGCACGCGCAAGCTCTCGGATTTTCTGATCGACGCAAAGGTTCCCCTGGCGGACCGCGATTCCGTAACGGTTCTGTGCGACCATCTTGGCCCGATCTACATCATCGGCTACCGTATTGACGAGAGAGTGAAACTCACCGCGAGCACCCGGCGCGTGCTGGAGGTTCGGGTGAGAACGCTTCGGCCTGACGGGTGACCCGCAAAGCGTGCCGCACGCAGTCCTTCCAGAACGAACAAGCCCCACAGCGTCGGACGGCGCCTGCCCGATCCGCCTCTGCGTCGTGGTGTTCGCCGTCGCTCTGGGCTGTCGAGCGGGCCTGGGCTGCTACACCATGGCCCGGCTACCGCAGCCGACGGCACTCACTTTTCCGGATGAACAGCAATACTGGGCGCTGGCCCAATCGCTCCACGAAGGACGGGGACTCATCGGCGAATTTGGCCATCGGATCGATCGCATGCCGCTGTATCCGGTGCTGCTGGCGCCGGCGGTCGCGTTCGAACACGGAGTCATCATCGCCCGCGTCGGACAATGGGGCCTGGGAGCGCTTGGTGCGGTGGCTGTCGCCTGTCTGGGATGCCGGCTGGGATCGCGGCGGACGGGGCTGGCGGCGGGTCTGATCACGGCCTGTGATCCGGGGCTGGTCGGTTCGGCCAGCCTGCTGCTGAGTGAGACTCCTTTCGTAACACTGGTGGCCTGGTGGTGGCTCATCGGCTGGCCGTTGGGTCGGCCTGGCCACGTCGCCCGCTGGCTGGCCGTTGGGGTTCTGGCCGCCGCCGCCGTCTACGTACGACCGAGCGTGCTGGTTCTGGTGCCGCTGTGGAGCCTGTGGGTCTGGGCGAGGCGGCGTTTCGCCTGGCGGGAGGCGGTCGGTCCGGCCTTCGTGGTCGCGGTGGTTGTGCTGTCGCTGGTGCCTTGGGGATACCGGAACCTGCGGGTAACCGGCCACTGGTGCTGGTTGACCACTCGCGCGGGGATCAGTCTCTACGACGGCGTTCGCCCGGGCGCAACGGGCGCGAGCGATCTGGGCGAAGTGAAGGGCAGTCCCGCCGTCCGCGGTTTGAGCGAACAGGAGTGGGATCGTTTTTTTTCTGACGCCGCCTGGCAGGCCATGCGGGACGATCCAGCGCGCGTGTTCCGGCTCGGGGTGGTGAAGCTGGCCCGAACCTGGAGTCCGTTTCTGCACGCGGACGAACTGGGCTCGCCGGCCATTCGCATCCTGTTTGCCGCCTGGTCCGTCCTGCTTTACATTGCCGTGGGGCTGGGGTTCTGGACACGCCGGAAGCATGTGGAGGAATGGTCGGGATTGCTGCTCCCGGCAATCATGATCTGCGCGCTGCACTTTTTCTACGTCGGGAGCGTGCGTTATCGCCTGGGCGCGATTCCCGCGCTGTCGGTGCTGGCCGCCTTCGGCGTGGTGTGGGCGACAAGGCGTCTGTTCGGCAGAGGCGTCAATGAACAGCCGTCCTGACAACCTGCCCGACGGTGCGGGAGACAGCACCATCGCGCGGCTGGCTCCGCCGGCCGGCCCCGCGCGGTTGCCGCTCGCCTCGCGCAGCCTTCACTACAGTCGGGTTCGCCGGGGCGGAACGTTGCTGGCCCTGCTCATCCTTGCTGCGGGCGCGGCGGGGTATCGCCATTTGACGCACGCGCCGCGCATTCGAGCCCAGGCGGAGAAGTACCTGGCGCAGTTCGTGTCCGGCCGGGTGGAGGTGAACGCCGCCGAGTTCTCGTTCTTCCGCGGCATTCACCTGATCGGGGTGTCGGTCAGTGAGCCGCTCGACCATTTCGACGCCCCCGTCCCGCCGCGTCCTCCCCTGGTGTTTCATTGTGATCGCCTGTTGCTCAAGCACAATCCGCTTCAGATGCTGCTGGGGCGACTGCGGGTGGATGAGGTCGTGGCGGTTCGACCGGCCTGCACGATCACCCAGACGGTTGAGTCCGGACGGCTCAATATCGAGGGACTGTTTCTGCCGGCGAGCACGTCCAGGTCGGGCAAGCCGATACGACTTCCCGTCGTGCGCCTCAAGGATGCGTCTTTTCAGGTCATCCGCCGACAGGGAGACCAAATTCGATCTGTCGAGACGCTGCGTGTGCAGTTGCTGGGCGAGCCGGACGAGCGGGCGCCGTCGCGGTATCGTATGGCATGGAACGGAGGCGGCGAACAGCCCTCCAGCGGCGTGACCCTCATCGACCTCAAGACGCTGGCGCTCATTGACGTCGGCGGCGGCATTCCCTGGATTGCGCTGGAGGCGGCCATGGTTTCACTGGCCCCGCACGTGCCCGGCGCCGTCGCGTACTGTGATTTGCTGGGGCTCAGGGGAGAGGTTCGGGCACAGCACTACAATCTGTCGGCCGGCGCGCCCCCCGGCGGGCGGATGGGGACCATCCAACTGCGCAACGGGGCCATGTCCGTTCCCGTTGACGCCGAGGAGCGGGCCCTGCCGATCGCCCAGCGATTCCTTCGTTTCCGGGATGTCGAGGGATCGCTTGACTTCTTCGCCGGACACGTCGCCGGTTCGCTTGTGGGATTCCTGGGCGACAGTCCGGTGAGGATGGATCTGAAGCTCAGCGGCCCGGCCGAACACGGCGGGCTGGCCAACGTGGGGTTTGACATCACGTTCAGCGGCACAGACCTGGCGCTGCCCCGCAAGGATTCCGCCGAAGCCCCCTCGGAGGCCCGCTTCGTCCAACGCTGGCAGAAGATCCGCGACTTGTATCGAGACTTCGACCCGCACGGGCGGGTTTCGCTGGAGTTCTCCGTTTTCAAGAACCCGGGAGAAGACGAACCCGTGCAGGTCCGGCACGGACGGCTGGACGTGCTCGAGTGCGATGCCGCGTACCGGTTCTTTCCGTATCGCGTCGACGCAATCACCGGGGTGGTGGAATTATCGTCCGAGGGCGTTTTTCTGCGGAACCTTCGCGGCAGCCACGCCGGCGCGCCGATCGTCGTCAATGGCTGGATCAGCGAGCCACGCTGGCACGCCGCGGTGACGCTGGACATGACGGGCGAAGGCGTGGTTCTGGACGCCGACCTCCACGACGCCATGAACCCCCGCTATCAAGCGATCTGGGATCAGTTCGCCCTGGGGGGTACCGCGGACCTCACGGTGCATATGGAACGCCCGCAAGGCGATTCCGGACAGACCCGGCCCTGGTCCACCACCATCGCCGCCGAACTCCGCAACGCCGACGTGTGCTTCCGCGGCTTCCCGTATGCGATCGGACAGGTGACCGGCCGGGTGGATGTGGTGCCCCAGGGCATCCGCGTCACCGGTTTGAAGGGCCTTGCGGGTTCGGGCCACGCCCGTGCCGAAGGCTTCGCATCCATGCCCGGTGGCACGCTCGAAAACCTGGACCTGACCCTGGAGGCTCACCAGATCCGATTCGATGATGCGCTGCTGGCCGCGCTGACACCCGACGCCCGAAGCCTGGTGGAGTCGTTGAATCCCGACGGTTCTTTCGATCTCTCCGGCCACATCGGCTTTTCGCCCGAAGCGGGCGGCATCGATTACGATCTGGAAGCGCGCGTGCGGGATGCGGCGGTCTGCTACCGGGAAGTGCCCGTTCCCCTCGCCGACCTGAACGGCAGCATTCAACTGGAGCCGAATCGGATTCGAATCCGCGAGCTGACCGGCCGGCACGGGTCCGCCACAGTGTCCGTTTCCGGCACGTATGAATCGGACGACGGCACCTCTTCGACCAACCTTGCGATCCGATGCCGCGACATCACGCTGGATGACGATCTGAAGGCCCGACTCCCCGCGGGGGTCACCGAGAGCCTCCGCAACCTGGACATCCAAGGCGGCGTTCACACGTCTACCCTCCTGGAGCGTTCGGTCGAGAATGAGCAAGTGACTCTCTGGCAGCGCACCGACGTGGAGCTGCCAGGCGTCGGCCTGCGTCACGCCGCCTTCCCCCTGCCGTTCACCGACGTAACCGGCCGCGTGGTGGTCGCCGGAAACCGCTTGACCCTCGAAGATCTGACCGCTCGGCACAACGACACCGTCTTCTCGCTTCGGGGCGAATTTGATCGAGTCGGCGAACGTACGACCGGCT
>MTKY01059957.1_pt1 | contig 22626 bp, 21 predicted proteins | sample 1042731 | NCBI WGS metagenome assembly MTKY01 (sample SAMN06212206, study PRJNA360538) | anaerobic digester metagenome | biome: Wastewater treatment plant; material: sludge; isolation source: anaerobic digester fed with sludge from wastewater treatment plant | place: Denmark: WWTP Soeholt ... | reverse complement strand
ATGACGGGCGTGGCTTTTGGGGCTGCCCCGAATTATTCCACCTTGATAATTTTAACCGTAAAATGACCGCCAGGGGCTTCGACCTTAACGGTTTCACCGGCTTTGTGGTTGATGAGTGCGCGTCCGAGCGGGGATTCGTTGGAGATGCGGCCAGAAACAGGGTCGGCTTCTGCCGCCCCGACGATGGAATAGACTTCTTCTTCCTGGCTGTCTTCTTCGATGATGGTGACGGTTGCGCCGACCTGGGCTGTGCCTTTAATGGCGGCGGTGTCGTCCACAATGCGGGCTGTTGCCAGCAGAATTTCCAATTCCTTAATGCGGCCTTCAACAAAAGCCTGCTCATTCTTGGCTGCTTCGTATTCTGCATTTTCGATCAACTCGCCGCCTTCCATGGCTTCATGCAGGCGGTTGGCAATTTCCTCCCGCTTCTGCGTGCGTAGGTAGTCGAGTTCTTCCTGCAGCTTGTTAAAACCTTCACGAGTCAGGAAAGAGGTGGCCATAAATGTTTCCTTCTATTTGGTGATAATTGAGCACTGATGCTAACCCCGTAACAAACCTGTATCCGTATTAAATGGTGAATATCAAATAAAAACCACTCCCAATGGAGCGATTTCTGTACCGATTACCAAGTATCCGGTTACGGGATGGTTAAATAATAATAACATACATGCAAGTCGAATGCAAGCGGAGACGCTGCAACGCCAGACGCCTGCACGCACATCAATATACGCATACCTATTCTACCGCAATGTACGTTCATTCGGGGGTTTTGGCTGGAAGATTGGATGACCGATAAAAGAATCCTCCTCCGTTGCAGGATTGCTCCGGAGGAGGATTGCTTACAAGTTAATTATGCTCAGGCAGCATGGGATGCGCCGGCGCGCAAGGCTTCATAGTTCTTGGGAAGCAGTTTCTTGTGGCGCTCGGGCAGGTGATTCTGCAGTGCCGTTTCAATCGCCGGAATGGAGAGGACATCCAGTTTGGAGAGCAACGCTCCCAACAGCACCATGTTGGAAAGGCGCTTGTCGCCCAGTTTCTCGGCAATGTCGTTGGCAGGGATCTCAACCACGGTGATGTCCTTGCGGACTGCCTTGCGGTCCACCATGGAGGTGTTGATGACCAGCACGCCGCCGGGTTTGAGCGAGTCTTCGTATTTATCCAGAGACGGCCGGTTCATAACGACGGCAGCCTTTGGATTGCGGACAAGGGCGGAGCCGATCTCTTCGTCGGCGATGATGACGGTGCAGTTGGCTGTGCCGCCGCGCATTTCAGGCCCGTAGGATGGAATCCAGGTCACTTCCTTGCCCTCATCCATACCCGCGTATGCCAGAATCTGGCCGGCGAACAACACGCCCTGACCACCAAAGCCTGCAATTATGATTTCAGTTTGCATGATTGTCCTCCGCCTATATTTTCAGTTGAGCCACGGCCGGATTTACTTTGTAGTCACCCAGCGGGTAATAGGGGATCATCTTCTCTTCCAGCCACTGCATAGACTGGAGAGGCGTCATGCCCCAGTTGGTCGGGCAAATGGATAGGAATTCCACCATCGAGAAGCCCAGGCCGTTGATCTGGGTTTCGAATGCCGTGCGAATGGCTTTCTTGGCAAGGCGGATATTCTTGGGGTCGTTGACAGCCCGGCGGACTACATAGCTGGCGCCATCCAGCTGGGAGAGTAATTCGGCGGCACGGATGGGGAAGCCGTTCACTTCAACGTCGCGTCCATTCGGGGACGAGGTGGTTTTTTGCCCGGGCAGCGTGGTGGGCGCCATCTGACCACCGGTCATGCCGTAGTTGGTGTTGTTGACGAAGAAAACAGAGATGTTTTCGCCGCGGGCGGCTGCATGGTTGATTTCAGCCATGCCGATTGAAACCATGTCGCCGTCGCCCTGGTAGGTCATCACTACGCGATCGGGGAGAACGCGCTTGACGCCGGTCGCCATGGCGGGCGCGCGCCCGTGGGGAGACTGGACAAAGTCGAAGTTATAGAAGTTGTAAGCGAAAACCGAGCAACCAACCGACGCCACACCGACCATTCGTTCGCGGATACCCATTTCATCCACCACTTCGGCGATAAGGCGCGAAACGATGCCGTGGGTGCAGCCGGGGCAATACGTGAAGGAGGTGTCAGTCAGCGATTCCGGTCGCTTATAGACGATTTTCTCAAGTTCGGGATTATATGCCATTTTGCCACACTCCTTAGATGTGTTTCTCTGCCATCCGCTTCAACCAGCGGTCGCGCGGGTGTCCTTCGGTGGTCAGTTTGGATGAGGTTATCCATTCGATCTCACCCAGGATTTCATCCGGCAGGGGAACAACGCCGCCCAGGCGGGCATAGAATTCAACCGGGATGCTGTTGCGGGTGATGCGCAGAACATCATCCAGCATCTGGCCGCCGCTCATTTCAACCACCAGCATGGCTTCCAGTTTCTTGGCGGCTTCTTCCAGCACTTTCACCGGGAAGGGTGCGAGGGTGATGGGACGAATGAGTCCCACCGGAATACCCTTCGCGCGCGCTGCGCGCACAGCTGTGAGGGCGATGCGGCCGGTGGATCCATAACCCACGATGGCATAACGGGCATCTTCCATGAAGTAGGTCTTGAAGCGCACTTCATTGGCTTCAATCTCCTGCCAGCGGCGCAGCAGGCGGAAGTTGGTCACTTCCTCTTCATTGGGATTCAGGTAAATGGAGCTGAGCATGCGGCGTTCGCGGCCTGCGCATCCATTCACCGCCCATTCGGGCACCTGGGTTTTGATCGGCTGCATGGGGGGCAGCTCGCAGGGTTCCATCATCTGTCCGATGTTTCCGTCCGTAAGAACGACAACAATCGAGCGGTATTTTTCGGCCAGATCAAAGGAGAGCACCGTCAGGTCGATCGATTCCTGAACGCTGGCAGGCGCCAGTACGATGGACCGGTAGTCGCCGTGCCCGCCGCCGTGGACGATCTGGTTGTAATCGCCCTGGGAGGGTTGAATATTTCCCAGGCCGGGGCCGCCGCGCATGACATCCACCAGTACCATCGGAACTTCGGTGGCGGCGATATAAGAAATGCCCTCCGCCATCAGGCTGACGCCGGGGCTGGAAGACGAACTCATTACACGGCTGCCGGTACAGGCGGCGCCGTAAACCATGTTGATGGCTGCCACTTCGCTTTCAGCCTGAACAAACGCCCGTCCCAATTCGGGCATACGGCGAGACATATACTCCAACAGTTCGGTTTGCGGGGTAATCGGGTAACCGAAGTACGCCTGAAGCCCGGCTCGAACAGCTGCTTCTGCAACGGCTTCGTTGCCTTTCATTAATTCTTTGGCCATGCTTCCCTCCTACTCCGAAACTCGGGCTACGCGTGCTTCTTCGCGGTAGACAGTTATCGCCGCTTCAGGGCACATGGTGGCGCAAATTCCACACCCCACGCAGCCTTCAGCCACCAGGGTAGCGGGATGATACCCTTTTGCGGTGATGCGATCTTTCGCCAGAGCAATGACGTGCTGCGGGCAGTTGCCGACGCATAGTTCACAGCCCTTGCAGTATCTCTCATCAACTTCGATTCGTCCCTTGGGGGGCATTCGGACCTCCTTGATAAATTTCCCGGGGTGCAAGGATGAAGAAAACGATCTCCCCGAGCACTACTGATTATTTATTTCATTTAAGATTTGGTGTAGTGTCAACCGTCACCGGTCAGTTCTACATATTTCCTAAATATACTGTGAATTAGCCCAAATATATCCAATATATCTTATTGTATCATTCAACTCGATGAGGAGGATTAAGCGCGGCCTGGGAGGGAACGAAAGATGCAGGTTGAGCCTTGAACCAGGCAAGGGTCTCTGCAATTGCCTGGTCCAAGGGGCGTGGTCGGGCTAATCCCAGCTCCCGGCGGGCTTTGCTGTTATCGACATAAAAAAATAAGCCAGCCTGCTTGAATTGAGACGGTTGAATGGGGAGACGCAAAATCGGCGCCACCGCCTTCGCCAGTGGTGCGGACAAGCGCACCAGCCACGCCGGCAGGGGAATGCATGGCGCAGGCACCCTGGCAAGCCGGGCAATCTCTTTAAGCAGGGCGGGGATGGGAATATTCTCACCTCCCAGGATATAGCGTTCGCCGCAGCGGCCGTGTTCGCAGGCTGCCAGCAAGCCATCCACCACATCCTCCACGTGGACGATGTTCAAACCTCCCTGGGTTAAAAACTTCACCCGCCGGCCGGCAACCTGAGCGACAAACGAACTGCGCTGGCGGTAAAGGTCGCCGGCGCCGAGGACGACGGATGGATTGACGATGACGGCATCCAGACCGACGGCGATGGCATAAGAAACCTCAAGTTCAGCCAGGTATTTGGCGTAGCCATACGGCCAAACATCCGGGTTGGCGTTCCAGGCGTGGCGTTCATCCATGAGCGGTGCTGAACTGCCAAAGGTGCTTTGAGCAGGCATGCCCAGCGCAGCCACCGAACTGCAGTGCACCAGGCGGTGAACGCCTGCCTGCCGGGCGGCATGCAGCAGGCTGCGGGTTCCGCCGACCGTTACCGCCGCCATCTGGTGCGGGGCATACGATCCGGACAATGCGGCGCCGATGTGAAAGATGACATCCACGCCTTGCACGGCAGCTTCCAGCGAGGGCGGGTCGGTCAGGTCGCCGGTAACGCGCTGTACCGGAAGACCTTCCAGCAGATCGAGCCGGCTGGCGGGACGATGCAGGGCGCGCACACGGTACCCGGCATTAATCAGGCGGCGGCAGAGCGCTCCTCCAATGAAACCGGTGGCTCCGGTGACCAATATCTCCAAGAAAGCCCTCCTGTTCTATCAGTTTTCAGATCTTGTTATGACTTTGCAGGTTTGAGGATAACCGGTAACTAACCAAAGGCGTCAACCACGGTAAATCATTTATAATTAAAAAGGTTGATCAGGTTTTTTTATCCGGCGTTCTTTGTTTGCAAAAAAGGAGTTACTCCCATCGTCCGCCCGAGCCGGCTCTACGCTTTTCTTCTACTCAGCCTGTGTTTCAGCCTTCTGGCGAGCGCCTGCAATTCTTCAGGGCAATCTTCCAGCGGGACGAATGCGGGCGCCCAGGCGGTGGCGGCGGAATTCCGCGAGTTTTACCAAAAACTGGGGGGAAAAGAGGTCCTCGGGCCGGCCATTTCTGCATCCTTCACTTATGAAAACCTGCAATGTCAGTATACGGCCAACGCGCTCCTGTGCCTTGATCCAATCCTGACCGACGCCAACCGTTTCCGTCTTTACCCGCTTGGGAACCGCCTGGATATGCGCGAGGAGCCGGGAAACGTCACCTCTGAGAGCGGCGAAAGGATGGTTAATGGATACCGCATTGCGCAGGAGTTCGTCGGCCTGTACGACATGCTTTTCCCCTATACGGGCAACCCGCTTACGCAGTTGAAACTTAATTATACCCAGCAGCGAATGGAACAATATTTTGAGAACGTGGGCTTTTACCGGCGCTTCAGCGATCCGCCTGGAAGCGTGCGCCTGCTGGCTTATGGATCGTATGCCTGTGGGGATAACTGCCGCTATTCCCCGGCGGTGGATGCGCGCATCTACCGCAAGGGAGAGGGAATCAGCGACCAACCGTTTCAGGCTTCGCTGGAGCGGCTGGGCGGTGAAGTGGTTTTTGGCAAGCCGCTCACCCAACCTTTTATTGCCGCGGATGGCAACCAGGAGCAGGTTTACGAAACAGCCGTTTTCTATGCTCCACCGGAGCATCTGGAGAATATCCGGCTGCGGCCGCTGCCAACCCTGTTGAACATGCTCAGCGAAGAACCCGGCCCCAAAAAGTATGGATCAAAAGATGGCATGGTTTTTTATTCTGTAAAAGGATCGTTGGGATATCACGTGCCGGAGATGTTCGACCAGTTCATCACGGCACACGGGGGGACAGGCATTTCCGGCCAGCCGATTGCGGGCGTGATTGAATACATGCCCGGCGTTGCCCGGCAATGTTTTGAGAACTACTGCCTGGATTACGACACCAATGCGCAAAACGGGGAACGGGTGAAAATGGCTCCCCTGGGGGCGTTGTACCTGAAAAGCCTGCAGGGGCAGGTCAATCCGCCCAAAGAAATCCACTTTTCAACGGATACCGTCCTGCTCCAGACCGCGGAGCTGTATCCGCTTCTTAGCCCAAAGATGCAGCAGCAGGTTCGCCTGTTGGTGCAGGAGAAGGGAACCGCCCAGCCGATCATGAACGTGGAAGCCACGCTGTCGGTGGAACTGGACGGGGTGACGCTGTTTTCAGGAACCTTTCCAAAAACCCAGGCGGATGGGTTCAGCAGCCTGGTTCTTCCCGCGTTTGACATGCTCTCCCCCGGCACGGTTGTGCCCTACCGGGTGTGCCTTAACGTGCAGGCTGACCCTGCCATCTGCCGCAATGGCAACTTCCTGATCTGGAAGCGCTGATTTTACTTTTCCGCTTCAACCAGCAATTCAATATGATCAATGGTGCCATGCAGCGAATAGATCGCCAGCGTGAACGGACGTTCCGTGCCCGTGGTCAGCGTCTCGGCGCTGTTCCACACCCGAATCGAAACAACCTGGCCGGCGGCGTCATACGCCACTGCTGCCACTCGAACCGTTGAAGCGCGGTCTTTGGGGGTTGTGAGTGCCACGAAACCCTTCACAACCGCGGCGGTATGGTTGCTAGAGTAACGGATGTCGGGCTCCTGGATTTCCACCGGTGTATAGCGCTGGTCTTCCACATCCACCGGAAGCGCGCTCTCGATGGCGATCCTGGCTTCCAAACCCTGGAAGGTGGCGGTGTCGAAATACGCCATCAGCGGCATGCTCTCGCCGCTGCGCAGCAACCCCAAAACGCTGAACGCGGTCTGGTTGAATTTAACGCTTCCCCCTTTGTCAACCCATTGAATGCTGGCGGAAACATTCTCAACCGCCACGGATTGTTCGTTGGAGACCAGCAGGAAGCACCAGGATCCGCCCAGCGGATCGGGGTGGCAGGTCACCGCTCCGGCATTCAGCGGGAGGGCGGTGGGTTGCGCGGGGGAGGGCGTCTCAGTGGCCTTTTTGGTGGTGGAAGGCGGAATGATCAGTTTCAACCCATTGGACATGGCGCGCGGGTTGACATCCGGGTTGGCGGTCTTCAGCGCTTCCAGGCTGACGCCGTAATACCAGGCCAGGCCAAGCATGGTGTCGTTGCCTTTTACCGTGTGAATCCGCGGCGTTGGGGTGAGGGTGACCGTTGGCGTGGCGGTAGGCGCACCGGGAAGGGTGGGGGTGATGGAGGGCGTGGGGGTGATGGTGACGTACGGCGTGAGAAGACCTTCAGGCAGCGTGGGAGACGGCGGCAGATTATTTTCAGCAGGGGAACTGCAGGCTGCCAATACCAGACACGCAAGAAGGAAAAACGGCAGTTTTATCAGGGAAGTATTCGTTTTCACAATTTCGATTATACCAAGCCGGGCTTCCTCAGGTGCGAAGATTTAATTTGGAAATAAATCTTGGGAAAGGGCGTTTGCAGGGGAAAATGACGGATCAAAAACTTGTCGCATCGATGGGGCTATGCTAAACTCATGACATGACGCCCGAAGAAGCGATGTTCCAGGAGGCAAGAACGGCGATTAACCAGGGGGAACTCGCCCACGCGCGGGACCTGTTAACCCGGCTGATCAAATTGAATCCACGTGTAGCCGGATACTGGATCTATCTGAGCGCAGCGGTTGAAACACGCCGGGAACGGATTTTCTGCCTTAAGGAAGCGCTGCGGGTGGAACCTGGCAACCTGGCCGCCCAGCAGGCGCTGGCAGCGCAGGGAGAACAGACTCCAGATCCACGGGCGGTCATTCCCATTGGCACTCAGAAACGTGACTGGCAAATCCCCGTTGAATCAAAAAAAGAAGAAAAACAGGCGCGCATGCCGCGCAAAGCGCTAGCCATTTCCGGAATTGTTGTGCTGGTGATGGCGCTGGCGTCTTACGGCATCTACAGCGCGATTCAAGCCCTCCGGCCAGCCAAAAGCCTGCCGACCATGATGTACTGGTCGGTGACCGCACCGCCTACCGCCACCGAAGTGGTGGGATTCACCCCCAGTCCCGGAAAAGCCTATCCGGATGATCTTTCCATGCTGCTCTCTGCATCGTACACCCCCACCTCGCTGTATGTGGCCACCCCGCATAACCGGGCGGAAGCCTACCGCGCCGCCATGAAAGCCTATGAGAAATCGGAATGGGCGCGCGCAGCCGAGTACCTGGCAATGGTCATTGCAGACGAACCCAATGCGCCGGATTTGTATTACCTGCGCGGTGAAACGCTGCGCATTCAGGGAAACTACAAGGAAGCTCAGAAAATGTACGATGCCGGGCTGGCGGCGGATAAAAATTTTGGTCCGCTCTACCTGGGAAAAGCCCGCGCACTGCTGGATGCCTCCCCCGGCAAAACGAGCGACATTAAAACCTACCTGCTGAAAGCGGTCAACCTTGACCCGGCGCTGGGTGAAGGATACCTGCACCTGGCGCATGTCTGCATCCTGCGGGAGGAATACGGCGAGGCGCTGGACTGGCTGGAAAAAGCCGGCCCGCTCCTGCCCGAATCTGCCGAACTGGTGTATTACCGCGCCAGGGCACGCCTGGAAGCCGGCGACACGGAAGGGGCGCTGGCGGATATTCAGGATGCAAACCAAAAAGATTTAACCATGCTGGGCGTTTACCGCCTTTGGGCGCAAATCCTCTATCTGCGGGGAGACTACATAGCTGCTCACGAACCGCTGGATTTGTTCCTGAATTATTCCCCCAGGGATGCTGAAGCGCATACCTGGCTGGGCAAAATTCACCTGGCTGAGGGTCGTTATCTGGATGCGCTCGAAGAGTTCGACCTGGCAATCCATTACGACGATGACCGGCTGGAGGCATACCTGGGGCGCGCCGAAGCGCACCTGCAGCAAGGAGATCCCGGGCTGGCCGGCAAAGATTATGACTTTGTCTTGCGCTCCAGGCCATCATCCTTTGATGCCAACCTGGGTAAGGGCCGCTGCCTGCTGGCAGCCGGAGAAGCCGGCAATGCGGTTCTGAAATTCAATGCCACCCTTGACCTGGTGAAGAACGATTCCCAGCAGGCGCAGTTGGATTATTACCACGCCCAGGCGTTGGAGGCTATTGACCGCCTGGACCTGGCGCTGCTGAAGTGGCAGAATTTGCTTTCGCTGCCGGAATCGGCATTAATGGATGGCTGGAAAAGCGAAGCCCTGCAGCATGTGGCGCGCCTGGCGTCCCCCACGCCAACCTCCGCCCAGCGAACCCCCTCGCCTGCGCTGGCAACCCCCGGCACAAACACGCCTCCGGCATCCATGCCGACGCTGATGGAACCCCTGCAGGGAACTCCAGGACCGTTCTAAACGTGCGCACCCTGCCTCTGATTCTCACGATTCGCAACCGAAAATTGCGCCGGCAAAAAACACAGCAGCGCGCCGCTGCCGGCTGGCGTGGAACAGGCCGCGTCCTGGCGGCGGTTCTCAGCCTGGTGGCCGGTGTGGCTGCTCTGCTGGGCGGCTGGCAGTATGCACAAATCACCCGCGACCTGCCTTCCATCGAATCCCTCCCTTTTTTACTGGACCGGCAGAACGGGACGCTGTTGCAGCCCACACGATTGTACGACCGCACAGGTGAAACGCTGCTCCAGACGCTCGAGGTTCCAGGCGTGCAGCGCCGCTTCCTTTCGGCTGACTTAAACGAGGAGGAGCATTTCAGCCCGCATCTGCTGCGCCTTACGGTTGCCGTTCTTGAACCGGGTTTCTGGAAATCGGCCGGCTTCAGCCTGGCCGCCTGGCAGCGCACCGAACCGCAGACCATTGCCGAACGATTGGTTGACGATTTGCTGCTGAATGGAGAGCCCCGCAGCCTGCAGCAGGCTGCCCGCATGCGCATTTTGGCGGGGCAGGCAACAGCCCTTTTTTCGCGCACGCAGATTTTGGAGTGGTATCTCAACAGCGCGTCCTACGGACACCAAATTTACGGGGCGGAAAACGCCGCCCGGTTTTACCTGGGAAAAACCGCACAGGATTTAACCCTGGCTGAGTCGGCTCTGCTTGTGACGGTGGCCGGTTCGCCGGCACTCAATCCGGCAGATGCCCCCGCGGCTGCACTCGAGCTTCAGCGTGAGCTGTTGATCAGCCTTCAGCAAAAGGGCATGATCAATGCTGTTGAAATGGACGCTGCTTTGGCAGAGAAAGTAACCTTTGCCAGAACCACAAACGCCGCTTCCGGCCTGGCGCCAGCACTTACCCGCCTGGCGTTGGAACAAATGGCAAAGACCGCCGGCGATCAGGCGGTGGAACGCGGGGGGTGGCGCATTCTGACAACCCTGGATGCAGATTTGCAGCGGCAGCTGGAATGCGCCGCGCACACCCAACTCTTAAGGGTGGAAGGGTACGTGGAAGACGGCCGGATGGAATGCAGTGCTGCCCGCCTTCTGCCGGGTCTGACAGAAAATGGAGGCTACCTGCCGGCTTCGCTTACAGCCAGCGCGGTCGTCATCGACCCGCAAAATGGGCAGATCCTGGCTTTGCTGGGGGATACAATGCTTTCAGGCGAAAGCAGCACGCTGTCTGAACGGCCAGCCGGATCATTGTTAACGCCCCTGGTCGCACTGGCCGGGTTTACCCGCGGGCTATCGCCGGCTTCGCTGCTTTGGGATCTGCCGGGTGAGGGCGTGAATGGCGCCAACCCGGATGGTGATACACACGGACCGGTGCGGCTGCGCACCGCGGTGGCAAACGATATTATCCGCCCGCTGGCTGATTGGCTGGTGCAGATGGGCTCTGAAAGCGTCTGGCGCGTCCTCCGCCCGCTGGGGCTGGAGTTGACCGTCGCAGCCAACGGGGCGGACGCCTTGTTTGGAGGGGCGAGCGTTGACCTGGTGGAAACATCGAAGGTATTCGCCATCCTGGCTAACCGCGGTTTGCGCCCGGCGCAGGCAGCACCGAACGACAGTGACGGTCCCGGTATTATCCTGCAGGCTGAAGCTCCGGACGGGAGCATTTATTCCGCGTCTGAACCCGCCGGCAACGAACCCGTGGTGAGCGAGGGGCTTGCCTACCTGGTAAACAATATTCTGAGCGATTCGGCGGCCCGGCGCGCAAGCCTGGGGTATCCGAATGCGCTGGAAATTGGCCGCCCGGCAGCCGCTAAAATGGGAACTGCAGAGCACGGCCGGCAGGCCTGGGCGGTCGGCTATACCCCCTACCGGGTGGCGCTGGTTTCCTTTTACCTGCCGGAATCGGAAGTCGGGAATCGGGTCAGCCCGGACATCGCCGGCGGCCTCTGGCATGCGGTGATGCAAACCGCTTCGCTTAATCTTTCTCCGGATGGGTGGGAGATTCCCGCCGGGGTCGTGGAAACCGAAGTCTGCGATCCTTCCGGGCTGCTCCCTACCGCCGCCTGCCCAAACCGGGTGCAGGAAATCTTTCTGCAGGGTACAGAACCGTCATCATACGACACCTTATATCGAAGCCTGGAGATCAACCGCGAAACTGGCCGACTGGCAACCGTGTTCACCCGCCCGGAGTTGATTGAAGAGCAGGTGTACCTGATGCTGCCGGAAAATGCGCGCGCCTGGGCGCTTTCCCACGGCGTGCCCATGCCGCCGGATGGGTATGATGTCATCCAGTCCCCGGTTGTTCAAGCGGGCGTCAGCCTGAGCGAACCGGCGTTCTTTGCTTATGTGAACGGAAAGGTGGTTGTGAAGGGCACCGCCGCCGGGGAACAGTTCACATCGTATGCACTGCAGGCCGGGCAGGGGATCAATCCGCAAACCTGGATACAGATCGATGAAACCCGCACCAGCCCCGTGACCGGTGGAAAGCTGGGCGAGTGGGATACTGGCGGCTTGAATGGCCTGTATGCACTCCGGTTGGTGGTTGTGCGGACCGACCAGCGGGTTGATACAGCTGTCATTCAGGTGACGGTGGACAACACCCCGCCGGCGCTGGCATCCACCTATCCCCTGGCGGGGGCTGCATTGCAGGCTGTCAATGGCAGTTTGACGCTGCAGGCGGAAGTCGGCGACGAGGTCGGTTTGGAACGGGTGGAGTGGTGGCTGGACGGCAAAAAAGCCTGCGTGCGCAGCACGGCGCCGTTTGTGTGTGTTTGGAGTGGGAAAACAGGCCGGCATACCCTGCTGCTCAAAGCTGTGGATCTGGCCGGCAACCAGTCCGAAACCGAGCGCATCACCTTTGATGTGGTGAAATAAATCGATTCAAAACAGCCAGCTACGAACCATGACAGGTTCGTAGCTGGCTGTGGTTTTCTTGCGAGCGGGGATTATAGATTCAATTCGGAGCGCTTGAACTTCCTGCTGACAATGGCAACCAGCACGATATCCAGCGCCAGGAGGAAGACGATCACAGAGATGCCTGCCTGCTCCAGGTTGAGGTTGCTGATCCAGTTCACCAGCGGCGCTTGTAGATCGTACGGAATAAACTGCATGAACAGGACCGGTATGAAGATCAACAAAAGCAGGGACATGCTCATGCGCTGGTATGCCTGGCGGGTTGATTCCGCTTTCAACGAGACTAGAATGCCGATGGCGGTCATCAACACCGCTCCCATCAGACTGATTCCCAGCGTGGCAAAGAAAAAGCTCATCGGGTAGAAAAGAAAGCCCTCAGATTCAGCCCAGCCGATATTGACGGTGACCACTCCCACGATGAGACCAAGCAGACAGACGATCCAGGCATACAGGATGGACGCAAGCATTTTCCCGTAGAGGATGGCGCCGTCTGAAAGACGGCTGGCAAGCAGCGTTTCCAGCGTGTGACGCTCCCTTTCGCCGGCAAACGAGTCGGCAACAACGCTCATCACCAGGAAGAGCGAGACCCAGGTCCAGAGGAGAACCGGCATGGGTTCCGACAGCCAGGCCGGGCCTTCCTGGGCGGGCAGCAGAACCCCCAGCATGAGCATCAGCACTGCCACCGTAATGATGCCGGAACGCAGGCTGCCGCGCTGCATAAAAATCTCTTTCCATTCCTTGACGATAATTGCAGCCAGATCATTGATCATGGTTTTCCTCCATGAGCGTGATAAAGACTTCCTCAAGACTGGATTTGCCCTTCCGCACCTCGTCGATGGAGACGCCACGCAAAACAAGCGTTTGAACAATGGCGGCGCTGTCCAGTGATTCGGCGTAACGGATTTCCAGGTGCTGGTCGTGCAGATCGATCGAAAGGATTCCAGGTTGATTTTTAAGTTCTGATGCCAGAACCGGCGTCAGTCCGCGCGCGGTGATCCAGATACGGTTGTCGCCACGGCTCATGCGCAGTTCGTCCGGCGAACCATGCATCAGCAGGCTGCCGGCGCGGACAACCCCCACCTGCGAGCAGATTTTCTGGGCTTCATCCAGATTGTGGGTTGTGAGGAAGATGGTTGCCTGGTGGCGGGCGGCCATTTCCATCAGTTGCTGGCGCAGTTCGGCAGCCGCCACCGGGTCCAGGCCGGCGGTGGGCTCATCCAGGAAGAGCAATTCGGGTTTGTGAAGCATGGCGCGCGCGATGGCAAGCTTTTGCTTCATACCACGGCTCCAGGTGCTTACCGTTTGCAAACGCTTATCCCAAAGACCAAACCCTTTCAACAGGGTTTGAATGCGCTGCCCGCGTTCCGCCGGGGGAATGTGGTATATGGAGCCGTAGAAATTGAGATTGTCCAGGGCGGTCAGCCGTTCGTACAACCCGGTATGCTCGAGCAGCGCGCCGCACCGCTGGCGGATGGCATCTGCTTCGCGGCGCGTATCATACCCCAGAACGCGAGCACTCCCGGAAGACGGCTCCATAAGACCAAGCAGGAGGCGGATGGTGGTGGTTTTTCCGGCACCATTGGGGCCCAGAAAACCAAATATGGAACCGGTGGGAACGCTCAGGGAAATTTCGTTTACGGCAGCAAGCGTTCCGAAGGTTCGGGTAAGGTTGGTCAATTCAATGGCATTATCGGTCATAGCCTTCCTTCCTTTGCTGTACGCTGCATTATTCCATGCAGGTGATTTTTATAGGCTTGATAAGCGGCAGACCCTTCCGGGGTGATGCGGATCAAAGTAGCCGGGGTTTTGCCGCGGTATGTTTTATCAATCTGGATGTAGCCGCCTTCTTCAAGACGGGAGAGATGGGTGGACAGGTTGCCGCGGGTGAGCCCGGTTTCATTCAACAGGTAGAGAAAATCCACCTGCTCGACCACGGAAAGGATGGTCATAATCACCAGCCGCGCCGGTTCATGAATCAGGCGGTCGACATCCTGGGGTTTCATTCCATATCCCCCGGTTGGATTTCACTTTGTTTCTGATGGCGAAGGAACGTCACCAGGCCGGAGAGGAACCAGGCCAGCCCGCAGCCGGCAAAGGTGAGCGTTTGTCCGGCGGCATCCGAAGTCGTCAGCAGCGATGCCAGCGCACCGGAGGCAGCGGTTCCGAGGCTGACCAGGTAGATCCGGCGCAGGCGGAAGCGAAATCCGATGAGCGCAAAGAGAGCCGCCAGAATGGCGCTGATGCAGACCGGAATCCAATTCTCAAGGAGAGTGGTGGTCAGAATGCTGATGAGCATTGAAATGGAGGCTGCCAGCACAAAAGCAAGAAAGAAAATATTCCAGCGTTGAGCGGCGCCTGGCCGGGGGTATTGGACGTATCCCCTGAGAGGGTATGTCCAGCGCTCCTTCATCGACTGTACCCATCGCCGGACGAGAAGGGCAACGGCAATGACGATCACCGGTTGGAGCAGAAGGGCAAGCAGATCGGGAATTTCAAACTGGCTCAGGTAATCCGCCAGGCAGGCTGAACCGGCCAGGGCAAACATCACCCAGCCAAAACCGATTTCAGCGAACCCGTCGATGAACCAGTAGGCGCGCGTCCGGCGGAGAGTATCCTTTAAATCCCGCAGTTCCATTGATCTCCTTTACCATCAAGTTTGTATTACAAACCTGTTTGTATTATATGTTGACTGTAATTTGTCTGTCAAGGGGAAAAAAACCGCCCGGTAAGCCGGGCGGGAGGAGCGATTAGAGAGGCTGGCGCAGGTAATGGATCAGGTGGGCTGGTGTTGGCAAAATCAAATCTGCGCCGGCGCGCACCAGTTCACGTTCAGTGCCGAAACCGCATAGCACGCCCACCGTTTGCGCCCCGGCGTTTCTACCGGCCAGGATATCCACGGTGGTGTCGCCAACCATCAGGCAGTTGGCAGCCGGAATGCCCATTTCCTCCGCCGCCCACAGGATGGGGTCGGGAAAGGGTTTGGTGCGGTGGCAGGTGAGGGCAGTGACCACGCGGCTGAAAAAGGGATGCAGGTCAAACTGGCGCAGAAAATCCAGGGTGCTGTATTCATCGCGCGCGCTGACCACGGCCATTGGAAAATGCGCGTTGAGTTGGTCGAGCAATTCAAAAGTCTGGGGGATGATATTGAAGTGGCTTGAAGAGCGGTTGAGGAGCTTCCAGCGGGCAAGATGGTTGTACAGGCGGCCGATCTGGTTATCCATGCCGATGCGGTCCAGAAAATGATAGACCATATTTCCGGGGGTCTCGGCGCCCATTACCAGCCAGCGGGCAAAGGAAAGGGGGGATTTGTGCGGGATGATAAATTTAACCGGCGATAAAAGGCGGGCAATGCGCGCCACCCAAACGTCATCGGTATCGCTCAGCGTACCGTCCACATCAAAAAATATGGCTTGAATGCGATCGACATCGAGGGCCATGCAGTGTCATTTTCCTATGGGCAAGATGGAGGTAATTGTATCAAATTCTGACGCTGATGGAAGCATGATCCACCAGACCTCATTGTCGCTGCGCTGCAGGTCAACCACCCCGTCAACGGTCGAAGACCATTTGATTTCGTTTGCCTGGCGTTCATCCGGCTCTCCCCAGCGTGCTGTGCCGTATTTTTCCAGCGCCACCCAAAATTCAGCCGTATCCACGATCGTATCCCAATGGGTGCGCCAGACCAAAGCAAACGATTGAGTCGATTCGTTCCAGCAGGCGATGTAGGTGTCGCCGGTCCACCCGTCGACCGCTGTGCGCGCTTCACTGTTGGGAACGCGCGCGGAGGCATTGTCGCCGGCCGCCAGGATCAGGTAGGAATACCATTCTCCCATCAGGTTCCCTTCCGTCTGCTTCCAATCTTCGCCCAGGACAGCGGCGATATCCGGCAGGAAAACTTCCTCCGGGAGGTCGTTGGGGTAATGGTCAGGGTGCAGGATTTGCTCGGTGGAGACGGGTGGATTTTGATACATGCGGTCAATGGCATCGAATTGATCCCTGGCATACCAGTAATTGACAAAATCCAACCCCTGCTGGTACGGGAAGAGGAGATCCAGTTTTATGAAATCCGGCGACCTGTCAAAGACCGGCGATGAGTAGGTGCTGTAGAAGTCCTGAATCTGTTGCTTGTCTTTGTCGGTGCTGTACTTGCGCAGCCAGATCTGTTCCGTCATGGATGCGTCGCCCTCTATCAGCGCCGTCGCCGCGGCGCAGTATTCGGTTTGGTTTTTACAGTATTCATCGTTTAACTTCAGGCCGTTATAAAGGTCATAGTTCTGGTCCTGCAAAACATGCGTATATTCATGGGAGTATGTCATGCGCTCGGTTCCCTGAAATGCCTCCCCCTGAACGATATACATCTCTTTGGTCTCGGTATCGTAGAAACCTGCGATCTGCTCGCTGTACAGTTCGTTGAAAAACGTGATCAGATCGAAATTTGGGGGTAGCAAACCAAACGCTGCCAGCACGCGCGCGTCATTGGCGGCATCCTCCGGCAGGTAGTCTTTGAAGAAATCGTTCATTACTTTTAGTCGCAGCTCTTCCGGAGTGATCACATCGCGATTCACCGGCCTGCTGGGTTCCAGCCCGCGAATGCCGATCACCTCAGTCTGGATTTGATCCATCTGGGTGGAAACGTCGGCGAAGGGGTCTGGCGTGGGAATGATTGATGGCTGTGAGGTTGGTGCAGGCGGATTCCTGGCCAGCAAAACGACGGCCGTCACGGCCAGGGCGCTGATGAGGATGCAACCCACCACGGCAAAAGCAATGATGGTCAGGGGAATGCGTTTGTTCATAAGAGTACCTTTCGCAGGCGGTGTAAAGACTACGGGGTGGAAAAGTAGGTCAGTGCTGCCCGTGCTTCTTCGAATGATGAATTGTACTTCAGCGCCTGCTTTGTCAGGGAAATCGCCTCAGCCTTTTTCTTCTGGGAAAACAGCAATCTTGCTTTCCAGAGAAGCACTTCCTCTGAATTGGGCGTGCGTTCCAGCGCGTAGGCGATGAGCGGTGCAAGGGTTTTCCAATCCCCTTGCTGATAATACGCCATAAAGGGTGTAAATTGATAACGGAGCATGCGCTGCGGCAAACCGAGAGACCGCGCGCGGTCAAACATCCGCGCTGCCTCCTGGTATTGTTCCAGGTATGTCAGGTTGCTACCCAGGTTAAACCACAGGAAGGGATCTTCTTTCCTCACCGTTTGCATGGCAGTCAGCCGCCGGATGGCATTCTGCCGGTTCAGGGTTTCATCCTGGTCAGAGCCAAGCAGAATTTCTGCCATCTGCAGTTTGTCTTCTGGAAATAACACAAGATAGACATTATTGAAGGCAAACCAATCAGCTTCCAGATTCACGTACCGCACCGGGCGGTTGGGTCCGGAGTAGGCATCCTGGGAGGTGAAGGTCTGGGTGGCATCGTCATAACCGGTCAAGAGCAGGTAGTGGCCCGCCCAGCGGTCGTCTCCGGGCCAGTAGGATTCTGAAATGCGAAAGGATTTCTCGACGATTACCGGATACCCGGCGGCAAGAAAGGATTTTAGAAGCGGGAGGGTTCCTCCCACCCGATACACGGCATCCAGCCCGGGCGCATTTTGCTCAACAAAACGCGCCAGTTCCTCGATGTTTACGTTGCGGTCTGCCCGCTCGGGTTTTATCTTTTCAGCGACCGTATACTGGTCGCCTTTCCAGCCGTACATGCGCAGCGCCAGCGCAAGCGTGGCTGGTCCGCAATTGTTCCAGTCCTGGAAATCATTTTGCAGGTCAAATTCCGGCGGGGGAAGTTCTGCATGATAAATGTGAACAGGCGTGCTGATGGAATTTCCCTGATCTGTCTCCCGGGTTGGAAAAGAGGTGGGAAGGATGAAGAATCCTCCCTGCGAAGATGAACCGGATGCCGGCGCAGGTATTTCTTCAACCGGGTGAAGCACGCCCAGGAGGTACGTGCGGGCGCGATCCAACCGCCAGTCCCAAAGGGAACGCGGTACAGCCAGGGTGAGGACTGCCAAACCCAAAATGAGAATCCCGGCAACCACCCCCACTCGTCGAAGAGCCCGCCGGCAGCATTGGTCTTTGCGGAAATCTCCATCCTTGACCATGCGGCAATTGTACACCAAATCAAATCAGGGGCGTTGGCGGGAGATCAACGGCTGAATCCGGGTGAACCCTTGATATAATCGGGAGCATGAAGTATCACATTTGGACTGAAGGCTGTCAGATGAACGTAGCGGATTCATCCCGCGTGGCGTCCGCTCTGGAGCAAATGGGCTACCAGAACACGCCCGCACCGGAAGAAGCCGACGTTATTATTTTGAATACCTGCGTGGTGCGCCAGTCGGCGGAGGATAAAGCCGCCGGCCGGTTGAGTTCTTTAAAGCCGGTCAAAACCCGCCGCCCGGACGTGGTCATCAACCTGATGGGCTGCATGGTGGGAATGGGCTCGACCGAGGCGTTGAAAAAGCGTTTTCCGTACGTGGATGTGTTTTCCCCGCCTTCCGACCCCCGCCCGCTGCTGGATTTTCTGCAAAAGGAAAGAATCCAGCAGGCTGGCCAGGAGCGCAACGCCTGGCTGGACGGCGACCTGGTGCTGCCGCTCGGCGAACGCGGTAAACAGGTTTCGGCGTTCATCCCCATCGTCTATGGCTGCTCGCATGCCTGCGCATACTGCATCATTCCCTATAAACGGGGTGGTGAGCGCAGCCGCCCGCCGGCTGAGATCATGGCGGAAGCCCGCGCGCTGGTACACCAGGGGGTGCGGGAAATTACGCTGCTGGGGCAGATTGTGGACCGCTATGGACTGGACCAGCCCGGTTACCCACACCTGGCGGATTTGCTGCGCGCGCTGAGCGAACTGGATGGTTTGGAACGCATCCGCTTTTTGACCTCGCATCCCAACTGGATGACGACCGAACTGATGGACTGTGTGGCTGAGCTTCCAAAGGTGATGCCGCATATCGAGGTTCCCAACCAGGCTGGCGACGATGAAGTGCTGGCAAACATGAAACGCGGCTACACCGCCGATCAGTACCGGCAGCTGGTGGCTGAACTGCGCCGGCGAATTCCAGGCGTTTCAATTGCCACAGATATCATTGTCGGTTTTCCGGGGGAAACGGACGAACAGTTCCAGCACACCTATGACCTGCTGGCAGAACTGCGACTGGATGTGGCTCACCTGGCGCGCTATTCTCCCCGCGAGGGAACCTATTCACAGCGCCGCATGCCGGACGACGTGCCGGAGGAAGAAAAATGGCGCCGCTTCCGGTTGCTGGAAGACCTGCAGGCCGGCATTGCGGCCGAGATTCACCGGGAATTGATGGGCAAAACGGTGCAGGTTTTATTCGAGTTTCAGCGCGGCAAACGCTGGGGCGGGCGTACGCCCAACAATGACCTGGTGTTCATAGAAAGCGATGACGATTTACGCGGCCAGACCCTGCCGGTGAAAATTCACTGGACAGGTCCCTGGTCGATGCTTGGAGAGCGGGTTTAATCCAAGAGGCGCCCGGCAGCGGGCAGAGAGACTGGATTACAGCATTGTATTCTCCAACAAGGCAGCCAAAATCCGGCAGACTTTTAATTTTTATCTTTCTGGCAGCAGGCACTGCCTTGTTGGCCGGTTTATTGTTTGTGTTTGTCCTCAATCCGGAAGGATCCGCCCGGCGGTCGGCACGCGTGCTGTCATGGCTGCGAAACCCCGGCAGCCATCCCGAATGGGCGGTGCAGGCGGGGCAGCGCTGCCCCGGCGCGGCATTCAACCAGCCGACAGACGGTTTGATCGGTTACCTGTGGGGAGATCATTTTCGCGCCGGGCATACCCACCAGGGATTGGATATTTTTGGCGGCACTGAACCGGGGGTTACGCCGGTTTATGCGGCGGCAGACGGCTACCTGACGCGTCTGGCGGACTGGAAGTCAACCGTCATCATTCGCATCCCGGAAGATCCGCTGCATCCCGGCCGGCAGATCTGGACATATTACACACACATGGCAGACGCGGCGGGTAATTCGCTCATCGCCGGCACCTTCCCTCCTGGAACCCATGAGGTGTTTGTAAAAGCCGGCGACATGCTGGGCTACCAGGGCAATTACTCCGGCGATCCACTTCACCCGGTGGGGGTTCACCTGCATTTCTCAATTGTGCTGGATGAAGGCGATGGCCGCTATAAAAATGAACTGGATGTCCGCAATACTCTCGACCCTTCGCCCTACTTTGGCATGCCGCTGAACGCTGCCAGCGACGACGGCGGGGTTCCGGCCTGCGTGGACAGCGCATCCGGGTCATAAAAACGTTATACAGATTTTATTGAGAAGGAGGCGACATGATCACTTTTCGAGAACTGGTATCCGGATTGCGCGGCCTGGACATAGAGCCGCACCTGCCGGTGATCGCGCATGCCTCCCTCTCGGCGTTTGGCGAAGTTAAAGGCGGGGGAGAGACGCTGCTGGGCGCACTGCTTTCCACCGTGGATACCGTGATGATGCCCACCTTTACGTACAAAACCATGCTCACCCCCGAGAAAGGACCTGCCGGAAATGCCATGCGCTATGGTTCGGAGAGCGACCTGAACGCCATGGCGGAGTTCTACCGGCCATCCATGCCGGCTGATCCGCTGATGGGCATCCTTCCGGAACTTTTGCGCCAGAATGCGAATGCGCGCCGCTCCTGCCATCCGATTTTTTCCTTCGCCGGCATCGGCGTGGATGCCGCTTTGGAGGCTCAAAACCTGGAAAATCCGATGGCGCCGGTTGAGCTTCTGATGCAGAAAAACGGGTGGGTGGTGCTGCTGGGGGTGAACCACAGGGTGAATACTTCCATCCACCTGGCGGAACGACTGGCTGGACGCAAGCAGTTTTTGCGTTGGGCGTTGACGCCCCAGGGGGTGGTAGCCTGCCCGCATTTCAATGGCTGCTCGGAAGGATTTGAGAAAGCCGCATTTTATCTTTCCGGGATTACGCGCGAGGTCGTGATCGGAAATGCGGTGGTACGCGCCCTTTCCCTGAAACTGATGATCCCCATCCTGAAAGAAGTGATCGAAAACGAACCGCTGGCGCTGCTTTGCGACCATCTGGACTGCGAGCGGTGCAACGCCGTGCGTGAAGCCGTGCAGGGTATGGCGTAGCTGCTTTTATCAGCTATGCTATACTGGGTTTATGACCAACCCACCCATCAGCAGCAGCCTTACGCATCTGGAATGTCCGGAATGCAGGCGCGTTTTTGACGCGCAGCAGATTCATAATTACTGTACCGACTGTCAATCCCCACTCCTTGCCTGTTACGACCTGGAAAAAGCAAAGATTACCCTCAACCGTGAGAGCCTGGCGCTGCGCCCGCGGGGTTTGTGGCGCTGGGCGGAACTGCTTCCGGTAGCGGACTCTGCCTGCCGGCTCGACCTGGGGCAGGGCGACACGCCGCTGGTCGAAGTTCCCGGCCTTGGCGCGGAAGAGGGAATCGAGAACCTGTTCGTGAAGGACGAATCGCTGAACGCCACGGGTTCGTTCAAGGCGCGTGGATTGTGCATGGCGGTTTCGAAAGCCATTGAACTGGGGATTGAGGAGTTCGTCATCCCCACAGCCGGAAATGCAGGCGGAGCGCTGGCGGCATACTGCGCCCGGGCTGGAAAACAGGCGCATATCTATATGCCGGCGGATACGCCGGCTCCGATTCAGGCAGAGGTGCGCATGTACGGGGCAGATCTGCATCTGGTGGCCGGGTTGATCAACGATGCCGGACGGAAAGCCGCTGCAGATGCTCAGGGTATGGGTTGGTTCGATGTATCCACTTTTAAAGAACCTTACCGCGCAGAGGGTAAGAAGACCATGGGCCTGGAACTGGCGGAATCCTTTGGCTGGCAATTACCGGAAGTGATTGTTTATCCGACCGGCGGAGGCACCGGGCTGGTGGGCATGTGGAAAGCTTTTGACGAACTTGAACACCTGGGCTGGATCGACCACCACCGGCCGCGCATGATATCCGTGCAGTCTGCCGGCTGTGCGCCGGTTGTGCGGGCGTTTGAACAAAATGCTGAGCGCGTCACCCTTTGGGAAAATGCTCAAACCGTGGCTTTGGGGCTGCGCGTTCCAACCGCATTTGCCGGGCGGTTGATTTTGAGCGCCATTCGAGAGAGCAAAGGTGCGGCGCTCAGCGTCTCTGATGATCAGATTATAGCGGCACAGAAACGGCTGGCAAGGGCGGGCTTTTTCGGTTCACCGGAGGGAGCCGCCACGCTGGCAGCGCTTCCGGCTCTCAGGGAGCGCGGCTTGATTCAACCCGGCGACCGTGTGGTTTTGTTCAACACCGGAAGCGGGTTAAAATACCTGTAAGGAAAAGGCTGACGATGACTCAGGACAGCACCCGTTCATCACTGCAATTGCTGCTTAACATCAGCCGTGAACTGG
>MTKY01050772.1_pt1 | contig 22696 bp, 18 predicted proteins | sample 1042731 | NCBI WGS metagenome assembly MTKY01 (sample SAMN06212206, study PRJNA360538) | anaerobic digester metagenome | biome: Wastewater treatment plant; material: sludge; isolation source: anaerobic digester fed with sludge from wastewater treatment plant | place: Denmark: WWTP Soeholt ... | reverse complement strand
AGGTGGCGACCGATGTGCTGCTCTGGCTGCTGGACGCCGTCCCGCGCCTGACGGCGCTGCTGGCCGATCTGATGGCCGCGCTGCTGGCCCAGGCGGAGCAGCACACCGGCACGATCATGCCCGGCACCACGCACTTCCAGCCCGCCCAGCCGGTCAGCGCCGCGCACTGGCTGCTCAGCCATTTCTGGGCGCTGGCCCGCGACGTGGCGCGGCTGGAGCAGTTCGCCGCCGCCTGGCGCGACAAGTGTCCGCTCGGAGCGGGGGCGCTGGCCGGGACGCCCTATGCCATTGACCGGGGGCGATTGGCCGAGCGCCTGGGCTTTCGCGCGCCCGCATCCAACAGCCTGGACGCCGTCGCCGACCGCGATCACGTCGCCGAGTTCCTCTTCGCCGCCGCGCTGATCGGGGTGCACCTCAGTCGCCTGGCCGAAGACCTGATCGCCTTCGCCAACCCCGCCTTCGGCTTCGTCCGCCTGGACGAGCGGTTCAGCACCGGCAGCAGCCTGATGCCGCAGAAGCGCAATCCCGACCCGCTGGAGCTGGCGCGGGGCAAGGCCGGGCGGCTGGCCGGGCACCTGGGCGGGCTGCTGGCGACGCTCAAGGGGCTGCCCAGCGGCTACAACAAAGACCTGCAAGAGGACAAAGAGCCGCTTTTCGACGCTTATGACACGCTGATGGCGCTGTTGCCGCCGCTGGCCGGGCTGGTGCGCGCGCTGACGCTGGTGCCGGAGCGGATGCGCGCGGTGCTGGACGAGGGGATGCTCGCCACCGACCTGGCCGACTACCTGGTTGGGCGCGGGGTGTCCTTCCGCCAGGCGCACGGGCTGGCGGGGCAGGCCGTCCGGCTGGCCGAGACGCGCGGCGTGCTGCTCTCCGCGCTGACGGCAGACGATTACCGAATGCTCTCCGACGCCTTCGGCCCGGACGTGCTGGGCGTGTTCGACTTCGACGCGGCAGTGGCGCGGCGGGCGGCCTTCGGCGGGACGGGCGAGGTGAGCGGGCAGATCGCGCGGGCGCGAGTCTGGCTGGCGAATCGAGGCGCGGATGCCCCCTGAAGCTTGTCGTTTCCCGCGCTTTGGCATAGAGTACGGGCTGTCAGCAGACGGCCCGTTATTCCTGGCCGGGCGTGCCATGCTGACCACCGATCACCCACTGTTGATTACTGATCACCATGAGCTAGAGGAGTGCGACTGATGGAGAAGTATGGTTACAGGTTTTCCTTCGGCCCCTGGAACATCCACGAGGGCGCTGACCCCTTCGGGCCACCCATCCGCCCGACTGTCCCCTTCGACAAAAAGCTGGAAGCATACCAACGCCTGGGCTTCGACGCGGTGCAGTTCCACGACGACGACGCCGTGCCCGACCTGGACAATAAGAGCGCCGCGCAGATCGCGGCAGAGGCGCGCGCGCTCAAAGCGAAGCTCGACAGCCTGGGGCTGGCAGCGGAGTTCGTCGCGCCGCGCCTGTGGGAGCACCCCCTGACAGTGGATGGCGCGTACACGGCCAACGACCCGGTGGCGCGCGCCTACGCCCGCGAGCGCTCGCACAAGATGCTCGACATCGCCCAGGCGCTGGGCACCGGCCTGGTCGTGGTGTGGCTGGCCCGTGAAGGCACCTACATGCGCGAGGCAAAAGACGCCGCCCGCGCCGTTGATCTGCTCGCCGAGGCGCTTGACGACATGCTCGACTATGCGCCGGGGATGCGCTTCGCCATCGAGCCGAAGCCCAACGAGCCGATGGACCTGGCCTACATTCCCACCATCGGGCACGCCGTCGCGCTTGGCTTCAAGACCAAAGACCCGTCGCGCGTCGGCGTGCTGGTGGAGTCAGCGCACGCTGTCCTGGCCGGACTCGATCCCGCCGACGAGATGGCCTTCGGCCTGGCCTACGGCAAGCTGTGGAGTGTGCACCTCAACGACCAGAACGGCCTGAAGTTCGACCAGGATCGCTCGTTCGGCGCGGTCAACCTGCGCCGGGCGTTCGACCAGGTGCTCGTGCTGGACGATCACAAGTTCTACAAGACGGGCATCGTCGGGCTAGACGTGAAGGCGCTGCGCACGCAGAAGGCCGAGGTCGCCGAGAAGCACCTGCGCAACAGCCTGGAGACGTTCCTGTGGCTGGTGGAGCGCGTGCGCAGCCTGGATCGCGCCGCCATGCAGGGGTGCATCGCCGCGCGCGACTACGAGGAGCTTGACCGGCTGATCCTGGCGCACCTGATGCGGGCGTGATCAGGCGTGGTAGGACGTAGGGGCGCATTGCTGCAGACTAACAAATAGACGCGGAACCTGTAGGGGCGGGTTTAGAAACCCGCCCCTACGCAAGGCATTTTGGCCTACCCTATTGCGCCGTCCAGCCGCCGTCCACGTGCAGCACGTGCCCGGTGACCATCGCCGCCGCCGGAGAGGCCAGGTAGATCACCGCCGCCGCCACATCGTTGATCGTCCCCACCTTGCCGATGGGCAGCTTAGCCAGCACGCCCGCCAGATACGTGGGATCGTCCAGGCGCTCGGCGGTGCCCGGCGTGTAGATGAACGTCGGCGCGACGGCGTTGACCGTCACCCCGCGCGCCGACCATTCCAGGGCCAGCGCCCGCGTAAGCTGGTTGACCCCGCCCTTCGACGCGCAGTAGACGGCGCTTCCCGGCAGACCGACCGCCCCAAGCTGCGAGCTCATGTTGACGATGCGCCCGTGCCCGCGCGGGATCATGACGCGCGCCGCCGCCTGGCAGCAGAAGAACAGCCCCTTGAGGTTGACATCAAGCATTGCGTCCCAGTCGGCCTCAGTCACGTCGAGCGCGGCGTGCTCCGCGCCCAGCCCGGCATTGTTGACCATGATATCCAGCCGGCCAAAGCGGGCCACGATCTCGCCCACCACTGCCTTGATCTGGGCGATGTCGGTCACGTCGAGCGCCAGGGGCAGCGCCGTGCCGCCCTCGGTGCGAATCTCCGCCGCGAGCTGTTCCAGCGCGGACGCCGTGCGCGCGGTGAGGGCGACCGTCGCGCCAGCATTGGCCAGCGCCTTAGCGATGCCCCAGCCGAGGCCCTTGCTCGCCCCGGTGATGAGGGCAATCTGCCCGTCGAGCCGGAAATTCGGGTACGCGCTCACTGCGACCACTCCGTCGGCACGCGATCCCAGCGATGCTCGCGCAGCTTCTTGAGCAGGTCAGGGGACAGCGCCCGGCCATCGCTGACAGCAGTGTTGGCCTCCACGTGGCGCAGCTTGCGCATACCAGGGATGACCGTGCTCACCGTCGGGTGGGCCAGGCAGAAGCGCAGCGCCATCTCCGGCATGGTCATGCCCGCAGGGATGAGCGGGCGCAGCGCCTCGGCCCGCTCGACGGAGGCGCGCAGATTCTCCGGCACGAAGTACGTATTGCGCCAGTCGCCCTCCGGCCACTTGCTGTCTTTGGTCAGCGTGCCGGTCAGCGTCCCCTCGTCGAAGGGCACGCGGGCGATGACGGCTACATCCTGCTCGACGCACACGGGGAAAAGCTGGTCTTGGGGAGCCTGGTCGAAGATGTTGTAGATCACCTGCACGGCGTCCACCAGGCCGGTGCGCAGCGACTCCAGGCCGTTCCAGGGTTCCCAGCGGTTGACGCTGATGCCCACCGCGTGGATCAGCCCCTGGCGCTTGAGGTCGTCAATGGCCCGCTGCCAGCGCTCGTCGTGCGCCCAGGCGTCTTCCCACACGTGGAACTGGATCAGGTCCATGCTCTCCAGGCCCAGGTTCTCCAGGCTCTTTTCGGTGTATTCCTTGATGTGATCGGGCGGGAAGCACTCATCGAGCGTGTAGCCGCGTCGCGACGGCCACTTGAAGTTCTTAGGCGGAATCTTGCTGGCGGTGTAGAGCTTCTTGCCGGGGTGGGCGCGCACCAACTGGCCGAGCAGCTTCTCGCTGTGGCCCTCGCCGTAGCCCCACGCCGTGTCGAAGAAGTTGCAGCCCAGCGCGACCGACCGTTCCAGCGATTCCAGCGACTCCTGGTCGTCGTGGCCCGTCCAGCCGGCCATGCCCCACATGCCATAGCCGATCTCGCTCACCTGCCAGCCCATGCGCCCAAATCTGCGGTATTCCATAGCAGCCTCCTTAAGCGGCTTTCAGCCCCAAACCCACAGCATTAACTGGGCACAAGGATACCGTCTTTGGGTGCAGAGCGGCAACGGGCGCATGGGCTGGGCTGACGGTTACCTTGATCAGCGTGAGAGAAATCATGCCGCATGGGGCCAAATGGTTACTGGTGCGCTGCGTGGATTTCGACTATCATTGCTGTCTGTGATGTTTCGCGGCTCAGGGCTGCCAGCCCTCAGCAGCCGCTTCTCATCTTGCCGGTGCCGCCTACGGGTGCTTAGTGTCAGGCTTCCAGGCGCAGGACAGCCTGGGCAAAAAGGAGTACGCGCAAATGTCGTTGATTCAAGAGATCCGCCAAGCTGTGATTGACGGGCAGGCCAAGGTTGTCGTGCCAAAGGTCGAGCAGGCGCTCGCCGAAGGGCTGGCCCCGGACAAGATTCTGCACGAGGGCCTGATTGACGCGATGAGCGAAGTGGGCCGTATGTTCGAAGAAGGCGAGTACTTTGTGCCGGAGATGCTCATCGCCGCGCGGGCCATGTCGGCGGCGCTGGAGCTGCTCAAGCCGCGGCTGGTTGAGAAGGGCGTCGAGCCTATCGGCAAGGTGGCGATCGGCACAGTCAAGGGCGATCTGCACGACATCGGCAAGTCGCTGGTGGCGATGATGCTCGAAGGCGCCGGGTTTGAGATCGTCAACCTGGGCGTGGATGTCGCGCCGGAGAAGTTCGTCGAGGAGATTCAGAAGGGCGCGCAGATCGTGGCCATGTCCGCCCTGCTGACCACGACCATGCCCAACATGAAGTCAACCATCGAGGCGCTGAAGGCCGCCGGACTGCGCGGCCAGGCCAAGGTGCTCATCGGCGGCGCGCCGGTGACCCAGGCTTACGCCGACGAGATTGGCGCCGACGGCTACGCGCCGGACGCCTCGGCAGCGGTGCGCAAGGCCAAGCAGCTTCTCGCCAGCTAACGCCCGCTTCTTCCCCATAAACCACACACGCGCCACGAGCGGAATTTCTACTCGTGGCGCGCGGGCATCTCCTCCGAGGGGTCTGTAGGGGCGGGTTTCGAAACCCGCCCCTACAAACGGCTACCGATCATGATCGTCAAGACGCATCAGGGCCACAGCAGGGCAGCGCCCTTGCCGCCCCTGGCATCCCCATCCTAGAGCGCCGCCTGCCGGTCGAAGGCTGGCTTGAGCAGCGGATAGAGATCGCGGTAAAGCTGGTAGGTCTCCTCGTAGGCCCCGGCGTCCGCGCCCGGCTCGACGCGCGCACCGGTCTTGACCGCTGCGATTGCCGCCGTCTGCACGTCCGCCCACACGCCGCCGCCCACTCCGGCCAGCAGCGCCGCGCCATAAGCTGCGCCCTCAATCGCCTCGGCCACCACCAACGGCACGCCCAGCACATCGGTCATGATCTGCCGCCAGAGCGGGCTTTTGGCCCCGCCGCCGCTCACTCGCACCTCGCGGATCAGAGCGGCGGGGCTGGCCTTGATCAGCTCGAAGCTGTCGCGCAGACCGAAGGCCACGCCCTCCAGCACGGCACGGGTGAGATACGGGCGCGTGTGGCGGGCCGTCAGCCCGACGAACGCGCCACGCGCCAGTGGATCGGGGTGCGGAGTGCGCTCGCCGGTCAGGTAGGGCAGGAACAGCAGCCCCTCGCAGCCGGGCGGAGCCTGCCCTCCCTCGTCGGCCAGCGCGCCGAAGTCCTCGCCTGGCGCGAGCGTGTCACGGTACCATTGCAGGCTGCCCGCCGCGCTGAGCATGACACCCATGAAATGCCACTGGCCCGGCACGGCGTGGCAGAAAGCGTGCAGCCTCCCGTCCGGCTCGTAGGCATAGCTGGCTAGCGGGGCGAAGACCACGCCTGACGTGCCCACCGTCAGCGCGACGATGCCCGGCTGTACCGCCCCGACGCCGGTCGCCTGAGCCGCCTGGTCGCCGCCCCCGCCGACGACGGGCGTGGCCGCTTTCAAGCCGGTCAGCGCGGCGGCCTGGGCGCTGACCACGCCGGTCACCTGCGGCCCCTCGTGGACTTTGGGCAGCCAGGCGGCGGGGATGTCCAGCGCATCCAGCACCGCCTCCGACCAGCGGCGGTTGGCGACATCGAGCAGCAGCATTCCCGCGCCATCGGCCAGATCAGTCGCGTAGTCGCCGGTAAGCTGGAAGCGGATGTAGTCTTTGGGCAGCAGGACGTGGCGGATGCGCGCATAGACCTCCGGCTCGTGCTCGCGCACCCACAGAATCTTGGGCGCGGTGAAGCCGGTCAGGGCGCGGTTGCCGGTGAGCTGGATCAGGCGCGACGCGCCGACCGTTGCGGTGATCGCGTCGCACTCGGCCTGCGTGCGCTGGTCATTCCACAGAATGGCCGGGCGCAGCACGTCGTCGCGCTCGCCCAGGCAGACCAGACCATGCATCTGCCCCGTCAGCCCGATGGCCTGAATCGTATCGGCAGCGCCGGTCTGCGCCAGCACAGCGCGGATCGAGGCGACCATGCCGTTCCACCAATCCGCCGGGTCTTGCTCGCTCCACAGCGGGAACGGCTGGCTGATCGGGTGCGGCGTCGTGTGGCTGGCGATCACGCCGCCCCGCTCGTCAATGAGCAGCGCCTTCGATCCGGTCGTGCTGACATCGAGGCCCAATAGAGTGCGCATAGTCCCTTCTCCCAAAATGAGATCGCTCCTCGTTCATATCCCGATTGCTACCGCTCACGGCAGGCGTGCTGCTTTGCAGGGGTCGCAGAAGAGGGGACGCGCCTCCCCTCTCCCCGCCAATACTACTAGCGAATCCCTGAGTTGCCAGCTTTGAGAGGGCAGGCACCATGCTGCTACGACTCTTCGCCGGAGGAACAGCGGTGTAAGAGGCCGTTTGAAAGCCTCACCCCCCGGCCCCCTCTCCACGTGGTGGAGAGGGGGAGTCACTGTGCAGTTAGGTCCCCTTTCCGCGTGTGGAGAGGGGAACCAGGGGTGAGGTAGACCCGCAGATCAGGACTCCTCAAATGGCCTCTAAGGAACATGAAGGTAGCGCCTCTGGTTTACCTCACCCCTAGCCTCGCTACGCTCGGCTTGCCCCCCAGCCATGCATGGGAGCGCGGGTGAGGTAAAGTGAAGAGTCGCCCAAGACTACAGACCGACCTTCATGCCTGCCCCTGAACTGCAACCGTAGGGGCGTATAGCCATACGCCCCTACCAAAGCCATGCGCCAGAGGGATCATCGCCGGCCCGGCGCAACCGAGCAGACTAGTACTTGATGTCCACCGCGCGCCCGCTGGCAGCCGAGGCAATGATGGCGTCGCAGATCACGGCGTTGCGGTAGCCGTCCACGAAGGTTGCCCCATAGGGTGCTACGTCCTTGTTGTTGACGATGGCATCGAAGAAGTGGTTGAACTCGTGGACAAAGCTATGCTCCCAGCCGATCATGTGTCCGTGCGGCCACCAGTTGGCCCAGTAGGGATGGTAGCCCTCGCTGATCAGCGCCGTGTGGAAGCCGCGTGTCTCCTTCGGCTCCTCTTTGGCCCAGAAGACTTCTAGCTCGTTGAGCCGCTCCAGGTTGAAGCGGATCGAGCCATGCTCGCCGTTGATCTCGAAGCTGTTGTAGTTCTTGTGCCCCTGGGCGAAGCGCGAGGCTTCCATGGTGCCCAGCGCCCCGCCTTCGAAGTCGAAGAGGGCGACGAAGGCATCATCCACGTCCGACGGCACCATCTTGGACGGGTCGTCCCCGGAGGGGCGCTCCTTCAGCCAGTTCTGGGTCATGCCCATGACGCGAACCGGCTCGCCGACCAGGAAGCGGGCCAGGTCAATGATGTGCGCGCCCAGGTCGCCCAGCGCGCCGCTGCCAGCGATGTGCTTCTGGAAGCGCCAGCTTGTCGGCATCTTGGGGTCCATGCCCCATTCCTGCAGGTAGACGGCGCGCCAGTGGTAGATACGGCCCAGCGCCCCGCTCTCGATCAGCTTGCGCGCCTGGACGACCGCCGGCACGAAGCGGTAGTTGAAAGCCACCTGGTGCTTGACGCCCGCCTTCTGCACGGCGTCGAGCATCCTCTTTGCTTCTTCGGCGCTGCGAGCCAGCGGCTTCTCGGAGAAGACGTGCTTGCCAGCCTGGGCGGCGGCAATGCACGGCTCGGCGTGCATGTTGTTCGGCCCGCCGTTGTCGAAGACCTGGATATCGGGGTCTTCGAGCATCTTGCGCCAGTCGGTGTAGTACTTCTCGTACCCGTAGCGGCGGGCGGCTTCGGCCACCGCTTCCTCGTTGCGCCCGCAGATGGCTACCAGACGCGGAATCGCCACCGGCGGATACATGATGTAGGGGATCTTCTTGAAGGCGTTGGCGTGGGCCTTGCCCATGAACGCGTAGCCCAACATACCGATCCCGATCTGCGGAGCCTTGCCTGTGGCCTTGGCTCCGGCCATGCTGATGAACCCAACTTCGTCAGACATCGCTCACATCCCCTCGTGCCTAGTCTTCGGCGAACGCCGCATCAAAGGCGACCGTTGACGGCGTGAAGTCCGCCTTGCGGGTCACTTCGCACGCCTCACGCGCGCCGTGCTCGCGATCCATGCCGCTGTCTTCCCACTCGATGGAGAGCGGGCCGCCGTAGCCGATGCGGTTCAGCGCGCGGACGATGTTGCGCAGGTCCACGTCGCCGTGGCCGGGCGAGACGAAGTTCCAGCCGCGCCGGTGATCGCCGAACTGGAGGTGCGAGCCGAGAATGCTGTTGCGCCCGGAGAGACGCACCTTGGAGTCCTTGACGTGCATGTGGAAGATGCGATCCGGGAAGGCATTGAGAAACTCGACCGGGTCGAAGAGCTGGTGCACGAAGTGGCTGGGGTCAAAGTTGAAGCCGAAGGCTTTGTGATAGTCCAGCGCCTTGAGCGCCCGCTCAGCGGTGTAGATGTCGTAGGCGATCTCCGCCGGGTGGCACTCCAGGGCGAAGCGCACGCCCTCGCGCTCGAATACGTCGAGGATCGGCTTCCAGCGGGCGGCGAATTCCTCGAAGCCACGATCGATCATGGCATCGGTCGTGGGCGGGAAGAAGTAGAACAGGTGCCAGACGGGGCTGCCGGTGAAGCCATTGACCACGTTGACGCCGAACAGCTTGGCGGCGTGGGCCGTGTCTTTGACCTCCTGGGCGCAGCGCTGGCGCACGCCTTCGGGATCGCCGTCGCCCCACAGGCGCGGCGGCAGGATGGACTTGTGGCGCTCGTCAATCAGCGCGTCGGCGACGCACTGGCCGACCAGGTGCGTGCTGATGGCGAAGCACTTGAGGCCGTGCTTCTCCAGGATGTCCCAGCGGCCCTGGGTGTAGCCGTCCTGAGACAGCGCCTTGTCCACTTCAAAGTGATCGCCCCAGCAGGCAAGCTCCAGCCCGTCATAGCCGAAGCCAGCAGCTTTCTCGGCCACAACTTCCAGCGGCAGGTCGGCCCACTGGCCGGTAAAGAGGGTGATTGGCCTAGCCATAATAGAAGGTCCTTTCTGCTAATCCATAGAAACCAGCAAACACAACCTATGCGGCAGCCGGCGCAGGGCCGGACGCCGGTCGTCACTGTGCTCCAGGGCCGCGCGCCGATCAGCCAGGCGAAGCGCCCAACTGCCCCGGCGAGACAGCCTGGCCGTGCGAAACGGGCGGCGCATGACGGCCCGGCACCAGCTCGCGCACCGCAAAGTAGACCAGTCCGGCGGGCAACAGGCTCACCAGGGCCAGCACCGGCACTTTTGCCGTGCGGAACTCATCCTCCGCGTCGTCACGAATCTGCGCCTTTTCCTCGTCATTCTTGAAGTTCCACAGCGTCTGGCCGAAGCCGTACGGCTCCTTGGGCCGCGTCTGCGGGATCAGCAGCGCGGAGAGGATGATCCACACGACCAGCGCCACTGCCAGCGCGATCAGGTGCGCGCGCCGGCTGAGCGGCGGCAGGGCTTTGCTGGCGCGGGCGGGCAGCGGCTCGAAGTGGCTCCAGATCATGAAGGACACCACTGAGGCCAGCAACAGCAGGAAGCCGTACTCATAGGAGAACAGCTTCCAGCCCTGGAACAGCCCCAGCACGCCCAGCAGAATGCCCGCGATGATGATCGCCTCGATGGGCCGGTACGTGCGCGCTGGCACCCTGCCTCCCAGCCAGATCGCCACCAGCACGATCACGCAGGCGAAGGCCACGATGATGGACACGAAGATGGCGACAAAGGGGATGGCCTTGATCAATACCTCGTCCTGCTGCTCGGCGGAAAGCTGCGAGTCCGTGTACAGCTTGAACAGCCCGCCTAAGGCGAGAATGATCGCGATGGCGATGGCGAACCGGGTGACAATCCGAACGAGTCTTCTGCGCATGGTCTTCTCGTCTCTGCTTGGTGGCCCGGCGGAAACAGGCAATCTCCGCCGGCTGCACGAACAACCTGTTGCCAGGGGAAGTTCAGGAATGCTCGCTGAACGCCTCCCCCCTCAATCCCCCCTCCAGCGAAGCTAGAGGAGGGACGGACGATCTGGCAGCTACTCTCCCCTTCCCCCAGCATAGCTAGGGGAAGGGGCCGGGGGATGGGGGCCTTCCGACAACTGCCTGACGGCTTGTTCATAGGCCCGCCTCCGCCGGGCATAGGCATCCTCTCTGCGCCGGATGCGTCACGACGAGAGCGTGAACGAAGGCAGCTTGATCGTGACCCCGCCCTTCATGGCCGACTCGTGGGCCAGGATGCCCACCGCCGTCCAGTTAGCCGACTGGCGGGCGTTCGGGAACGGATCGCGGTTCTCGACGATGCTCGTGACGAACTCGTGCGTCATGTGCGGGTGCGATCCGCCATGCCCCGCGCCCTGGATGAACGACAGATGCTGCACGTCCTTGCCATAGACGCCCTTCGTCGTGAAGCGCTGGAGCGGCTCCGGCAGCAGGTGCGCGAAGTCCAGCACATTCACCAGGTGCGGCGTCTCGCCGATGTGCACGACCGGCGGCTGGTGCTCGATCAGCGGCCACTCGAAGGACATCTTGCTGCCGTAGACCTCGAAGCTCTCGCGGTACTGGCGCGCCGTGTTGAACAGCGAGCGCATCACCTCGGCCACCACGTCGGAGTCCTTGAGCTTGATCTGCGCCGCTTCGATGGCGAAGGGCGAGTTGTACTTGGGGATCAGGTGCTCCTGGATGCGCCCGGAGCCAAAGCAGGTCACCGCCTCGGCGTCCTTGCGGATCAGCGCCAGGCACGGGCTGACGACGTGCGTGGCGTAGTGCATGGGCGGCAGCCCTTCCCAGTAACCGGGCCAGCCGAGCATTTCCTGCTGGTGCGTGGCCCGCAGGTATTGGATGCGCCCCATCTTGCCCGTCGTGTATAGCTCCTTGACGTACAGGAATTCGCGCGAGTAGATGACGGTCTCCATCATCATGTACTTCTTGCCGGATTCCTGCTGGGCGGCGACGATCTGCTCTAGCTCGCCAATGGTCGTCGCGGCGGGGACGGTGCAGGCGACGTGCTTGCCCGCCTTCAGCCCGGCGATGCTCATCCTGGCGTGCTCGTGAATGGGCGAGTTGATGTGCACTGCGTCAATGTTCGGGTCTTCGAGCAGCTTGTAGTAGTCGGTGTAACGCTTCTCCACGCCAAACGCATCGCCGATCTCGTTGAGGCGGCTCTCGGTGCGCTGGCAGATGGCGTACATATGGGTGTGGGGGTGGTGCTGGTAGATCGGGATGAACTCCGCGCCAAACCCCAGCCCGACGATGGCGACGTTTATTCTCTTCTCAGCCATAAGTCTATGCTCCTCGTAACACAACACCAGCCATGCGCTGATCGTGGGTCGCAGGGGCGCGGCGGAGCAGCACCCTGCACAGCCTCACCCCCCGGCCCCTTCTCCACGTGGTGGAGAGGGGGAGTCACTGTGCGGTTAAGTCCCCTCTCCGCGCGCAAAGAGGAGATTTGCCTATCCGCATTCCGAAATCCGCATTTCGAAATTCCACCACCCTCTCACGCCAGCAGCCTCTTCAGGAACTTCACGCCGTCCCCGGCTAGCGCATCCTGGCTGTCAGCCAGCGGACGCCAGATGGCGGCGGCGCGAGCGATGCTCTGCACCTTGCTGGTGAACGACTCGATCACCACCGGGCCGTTGTAGCCGATCTCGCGCAGGGCGGCGGCCACTTCGCCCCAGGTGACATTGCCGGTGCCGGGCGCGCCGCGATCATTCTCGCAGGCGTGCAGGTGAGCCAGGCGCTTGCCCGCCGTGCGGATGGCGTCACCGAGCGACTTCTCCTCGATGTTCATGTGGAACGTGTCCAGCATGATGCGGCAGGCGGGACGATCTACGAGATCCACCACTTCGACGGCCTGCGCCGCCAGGTTGATGAAGCTGGTCTCGAAGCGGTTGAGCGGCTCGACGCCCAGCACCGCGCCCTTGTCTCCGGCGTAGCTGGCCAGGTCGCGCAGTTGCGTCACCAGCAGATCGGTGTCGCGGGCGCGCTCGTCGGCGGTCATCTGCCAGACACGCCCCACCGCCGAGTAGAGCGGGCCGACGACGTTGGTGCCGCCCAGCGTCCGCACCGCATCCACGCAGTGCTTGAGGTAGGCTATGCCGTTGTCGCGAATGGCCTTGTCGGGGTGGATCAGATCGCGGTCTGGCCCCATCGCGGCGCACACGCTGACGCCCAGCCCGTTGTCGCGCAGGATCGCCCCGGCGCGGGCGTAGTCAATGGTGTCTATCAGTTCGAGCGGCACTTCGAACCAGTCGAAGCCCAATGCCTTGACCTTGGGGGCCAGCTCAGCGACCCCATCGGTGGTCAGCGGCGAGACCCATACCCAGGCGTTAACTCCAAACTTCATACGACTGTCCTCCTGACTCTATCACAGCATTTCAACGAGTGGCGCGTCACAGGCGCGCGCCGTCCAGATCAAAGAAGTGCAGCCGTTCGTGGACGATGCTGAAAGTGATGGCGTCGCCGATCTTCAAGCCGGTGATGCCCGGCACGATGCTGAGCACCGTCTGCTTGCCGGAGCGGATGTGAATGATCGTCTCGACGCCCAGCGGCTCGGTGAGCACGATCTCGCCGCGCTGCTCGCCGCCCGCGCCCAGCCTGACATCTTCGGGGCGGATGCCCAGCAGGAAGCGCTGCGGAATGTCCGCTTCCGCTGGCAGCGCCAGGCGAAGAGTGCTGTCCTCAACGGTGAGCGTGCCATTTTCGCGCACGGCGGGCAGCAGGTTGATGCGCGGGATGCCCACAAGCTGGGCGACGAAGGTCGTCACCGGGCGGTCGTAGATGTCGTCGGGCGTGCCGATCTGCACGATGCGCCCCTGGTTGAGCACGGCGATGCGGTCGGCCATGGTCAGCGCCTCGACCTGGTCATGCGTGACGAAAAGCGTCGTGCTGCCCTCGGTCTTTTGTAGGTGCTGTAGCTCGATGCGCAGCGCCTCGCGCAGCTTGGCGTCCAGGTTGCTCAGCGGCTCGTCCATCAGAAAGACGCGCGGGCTGCGCACCAGGGCGCGCCCCAGCGCCACACGCTGCATCTCCCCGCCGGAGAGGTTGGCCGTCTTGCGCTCCAGCAGGTGGGAGATGCGCAGCTTCTCGGCCACCTCTTTCACGCGGCGATCAATGTGATCCTTCGGCCATTTGCGCAGCGGCGAGCGCAGCGGGAAGGCCAGGTTCTGGTAGACGGTGCGCGTCGGGTAGAGCGAGTACTGCTGGAAGACGAAAGCCACGTCACGGTCGGCGGGCGTGAAGCTGGTGATGTTCACCTCGTCGAAGAACACAGCGCCAGCGTCAGGCTTCTCCAGCCCGGCCAGCACGCGCAGCGTGGTCGTCTTGCCCGCGCCGGTCGGCCCCAGCAGCACGAAGAACTCGCCATCGTTGATCGAGAAGGACACGTCGTCCAGCGCGGTGACATCCTTGAAGCGCTTGGTGATGTGCTGCAATGCTACGTCGCTCATGCGGTCACCTCCCGGACGATTGCCTGCTCTGTCGTGGGGTCGAAGAAGCGAACCATCGCCGGATCGAGCGCGAAGCGCACCGGCGTGCCAATTGGGTAGTGCGTCTCGCGGCCCGCGCGGGCGTGGACGATCTCGTGGTTGCCGATCTCCAGGTGCAGCATGGTATACCCGCCCAGCAGGTCAGTGGCATAGACGCTGGCGGGCAACCCCTCGCTGTTGACGGTGGCCGCTTCGGGGCGGAAGCCGAGGATTACATCGCCTTCGCCGCCTAACACCCCGTCCAGCACGGGAACCCAGTCGCCCGGCACCTGGTAGATCACATCCTCGCGCAGATGAACCGCTCCGCCGGCATAGTGCCCCCTGAGCAGGTTCATGCCGGGGCTGCCGATGAAGCGCGCCACGAACAGGTTGGCCGGGTCGTGGTAGACCTGGGCGGGCGTGCCGACCTGCTGCACGATCGCGTCGGACATGACCACGATGCGGTCGCCCATAGCCATCGCCTCGATCTGGTCGTGGGTGACGTAGACGGTGGTGGCGTGCTGCTCGATGTGCAGTCGCTTGATCTCGGCGCGCATCGTCTCGCGGAACTCGGCATCCAGTGCGCCGAGCGGCTCGTCCATCAGGAAGGCCGCCGGACGGCGCACCAGGGCGCGGGCCAGGGCCACACGCTGGCGGTCGCCGCCGCTCAACGCGCCGGGCTTGGCGTCCAGCACGTGCTCGATCTCCAGCAGGCGGGCGACCTCGGCCACGCGCTGGCGGATCGTCTCCCTGGATTCGCCCTGGGCTTGCAGTGGGAAGGCGATGTTCTGGCGGGCGGTCATGTGCGAGTAGAGCGCGAAGAACTGGAAGACGAAGGCGATGTCGCGCTCGCTGGGATGCGTCCAGGTCACGTCGCGGTCGTTGAGCAGGATGCGCCCGCCGGTGACCGCCTCCAGACCGGAGATCATGCGCAGCGTGGTCGTCTTGCCGCAGCCCGACGGGCCGAGCAGCACAACGAACTCGCCATCGTGGATGGTCAGGTCTATCGGCTTGACGGGCATGCAGATCGCCGAATTTCTTCTCTACTTTTTGCAGCTCAATGGTTGCCATAATCGTGTCCGGTCATGTGCATGACCCTGCGGGTCAGATCACCGATTCACCGATCACTCACCCCGATCACCCCTGGCGAATGGCGCCGAAGGTGACGCCGCGCAGCAGGTACTTGCGCAGCGCAAACGTCACGATCACGACCGGGATCAAGAAGAACAGCGAGCCAGCCGCAATCGCCGCCCACTCGACCAGCCCGGAGCCGATCATGGACGGGATGTGCGGCGGAGCGGTGCGCGCCTTGTCAGCGGTGAGCATCAGGGCGAAGGCGTACTCATTCCAGGCGAAGATGAAGCAGAAGACCGTCGTCGCCGCGATGCCTGTCACCGCCTCCGGGATCACGATCCTGATGAAGGCTTGCAGCCGCGTATAGCCGTCCACCAGCGCCGCTTCCTCGTACTCCTTGGGGATTTCGTCTATGAACCCCTTGAGCAGCCAGACCGAGAACGAGAGGTTGAACGCCGTGTACAGGGCGATCAAGCCGCCGTGCGTGTCGTACCAGCCTAGCTCGCGGTACATCAGGAAGATCGGAATCGTGACCACCACCGGGGGCAGCATACGCGTGCTTAAGATGAAAAACAACAGATCACCTTTGCCCGGCACACGGAAGCGGCTGAAGGCATAAGCTGACAGCAGGCCCAGCGTCACCGATAGCACGGTAGACACGCTGGCGATGATCAGCGAGTTGCGCAGGCGCTTGACGTAGTCGCTTGGGCCAAGGATCGCCTGCCCGCTCTTGAGCATCACCCTGTCCGCCCAGTTCAGGTCTTCGGTCGCTTCGTACTCTGCCCTCTGCTCCTCGTTCAATATCTGGCGACGCCTGGTCAGCAGGGTAATGATCCCTTCCATCGTGGGATCGAAGACCACTTTGGGCGGCGAAGCAACGGCGTCCGGATACGATTTGAAGGCCGTCATCCCCATCCAGATCACGGGGATGAGGGTGAGCCCGGCCAGCATGATCACCACGCTCGCCCGAATGGACTGCAAGGACTGCCAGGAAGGATGCACTTTGTCCACACGGGCCGAATAAGTGACCGGCGCGCGCGGGCCGCCCGCCGCCTCCACTGCAACCGTCGTCTCGCGCGCGGTCTCCGGCACCAAGCGCCGGGCAAAGGCCAGCAGCGCCAGGACAATGGCCGCGCTCAGCACCATCGAAATGAGGGTGCCGAACAGGGGTCGGTCGAGAAGCTCGGCGATGGGCTTGAAAGCTACCAGCAGCAGCATGAACAGGGCACCGCTGATCACCCCCCCGCCGACTCCGACCACGATGCCGAGCAGCGAGGGATAGCCTTTGTGCCGAAAGATCACCGGCCCGGTCGTCGCGCCCACCAGCACCCAGAAGAGGAAGAAGTAGACAGTCCAGAAGTCCGGCAGCGGAATGTCAAGCCCAAACATGCCTAGCCCTCCCTCGCCCGGTTGAGCGCGCGAATGTAGAGGTTGCTGATGGAGATAATGATGATCAGCACGATGTAGGCCAGCGCGCTGGACTCTCCCGTGCGAGTCTTGAGAAACGCCTCTCCGTAGAGGCGGACAGCTACCGTCTCGGTCCTGTCACCCGGCCCGCCGCCGGTCAGGCCCATCACCAGGTCGAACGCTTTAAACGCTTCAATGGTGCGGAAGAGCACGGCAATAAGCAGCAGGGGCATCACCTGGGGCAGGGTAATGCGCCGGAACTGGAACCAGGCACTGGCCCGGTCTATCGCCGCCGCCTCGTAGAGATAATTGGGAATGGCACCCAAGCCCGACAGGCACAGCAGCATCACGAACGGACTCCACATCCACACGTCCACGATGACGATGGCCCACAGGCCGAGCGTGGCGTCGGACAGCCACTGGTCGCCCCCGCGCGGGTTGAGATAGATCAGGTAATTGAAGAAGCCTTTGGACGGATCGAAGATCAGCTTCCAGAACAACCCCACCACCACCGGAGAGAGCATCATCGGAATCAGGATCAGCGTCGTGACTAGACCGCTCCCCCTGAATCTTTCGCGCAAGAGCATCGCCAGCCCAAAGCCAATGACGATCTGAAGTCCCACTGACAGCGCAGCATAGCGCCCCGTGATCGTGAAGTTATGCCAGTAGCGGCTGCGCTCAGTGGTGAGAATCTTCTCGTAATTGTCCAGTGCCACCCATTTCGGCGGCTGGTTGGCGATCACCGAATAGTCATTGAAGCTGAGGTAGAGGCTGTAGAACAGCGGAAAGATGTTCATGACGATCAGCAAGATCAACGTCGGCCAGATGAAGAGGTGAGCGATCGTCTTGTCGCTCATCTGGCGGCGGCCTTGCTGGGTCATCCGCTGCGGGCCGGCGGGTATGGCTTGGGCATTTGAGGTCATGCGCGCACCTTCGTACCTTCAATGGGATGGCAGGGAAGGCGAGCGCGCGCCCGCCTTCCCACCGTCGAGCTGACAGATCAAACTAGCCTTCGATCACTCCGGCGGCAACCAGTACCTCGTGCTGTTCGACAGCCATGCCATCCAGGGCTTCCTTGGCCGTCCCCACATTGCCCACCACGTAGCCGTTGATGTAACGCTGCGCCGGCTCCAGCAGGTCGTTGTAGATCGGGATGTTCCAGAAGTCCTTGACGAAGGTCATCGACTCGGCGAACGCCCGGTTGTAAGGTGTGTTGTTCAGGAATTCCTCGGACTCCAGCACGGCGATGTTGCAGGTGTAGCCGCCGACTTCGGCCCACTGCTTCTGCACCTCATCCGAGGCAAACCACTTGATGAAGTCCAGCGAGGCCTGCTTGCGCGCATCGCTGATGTAGCTGAGCACGCTCATGCCCTGGCCACCCAGCGCCACATAGCGGTCACCGTAGGGGCCGGCTGGCCCGGCGAAGTAGCCGGTCACGCCCGCGTAGGGGTTCTTCTCGGCGTTGAGCAGGTCCGGCAGGAAGGCGAAGTAGTTCATGACCAGCGTCGCCTGGCCGTTGATGAAGGCCGAGTTCGTCTCCGTGAAGAACGCGTTGTCAGTGCCGGGCGGGGCGAACTGGTAAAGCCCCTTGTAGAACTCCAGCGCCTCGACGGCCTTCTCCGAGTTGACGATGCCGAGCACCTCGTTGTTCTCGCCCTGCCAGTCCACACCCCAACTGAACATGACGTTCTCGTAACCCATGATCATCGCGTCATAGTCTAGCTGGGTGTAAATGGCAGCGCCGTAGACGTTCTCGTCCGGGCGATAGAAGAACTCGGCAATGTCACGCAGCTCGGCCCAGGTTTCGGGCACAGCCAGCGGGTAGCCGTACTCCGCCTCGAAGGCGGCCATCTCTTCGGGGTCTTCCAGGCGGTCCTTGCGGTACCCCCAGCCCACCGCATCGCCCTCGGTCGGGTAACCCCAGTAGCGGCCCGATCCTGGCGGGTACTCGCCATAGAACTGCAGCGTGGCCGGGGTCACCGTCTCAGGGATGCCGTTCTCGACCATGAAGTCGGTCAGTTCCATGTAGTGGCCCTGCTCGGCACCCTGGCCGAGCCACTGGCTGTCGCCCACCACCATGTCGTAGGCGTCGCCCTTGGCGGCCCATTCGGCAGTCATGCGATTGAGGAAGGTGCCCCACGGCTCCTGAATGACGGTCACCTTGATGCCGGTCTCGGCTTCGTAGCGGTTGCCGATCTCCTGCAGGTAGTCGGCAGGCGGCCACTGGGCCCAGAAGATGACCAGCTCGGTAACCTGCGCTTTGGGCGCTGCCGTCGCGCTGCCAACCCCCAAGGCCAGGCTCAGAATCAGAACTGCCAGCAGCAGAAAGCTACCTGTCTTCTTCATCATCTGCGGAATCCTCCTGAAAATCTCTTGTTGCACATGATAGTGCCCAACGTTGGAACGAGCTCGATCAGGGATAGAACTGTCTGCCATTGATCGTTTGTGCCGAACCTCCCTCCTTTCTGCGCCCAGGAATGCTGGCAACAGCCAGCTTTTCTAGGCGTGGTTCTGCAGATGATAGCGGCCCGGCTCCAGCACAATCGCCTGTAGCAGCGTGGCTACACCCCCCATCACACAGGCGTCGAAGCCGTGCTGGGCCACCAGGATTTCCGTCGCCTCGGCGTTCCAACGGAGCGCGCGCCGGGCAACTTCAGCGTGCACGGTGGGCAGCAGCCATTCGCCCGCCAGACTCAGGATGCCCCCCAGGACCACCAGATCGGGGTTGAAGCTGTTGATCAGGGAGGCGATGCCGATGCCCAGGTTACGCCCCACCGTCTCAAAGACGGACAGGGCGACCGCGTCTCCCTGCGCAGCCGCCGTGACGATGAGCGGGATGGACAGGCGGCTCAAGTCACCGCCGGTCAGCGCCACCAACCCACTGGGCTGCCCCCCTTCAATGGCCTGCCGCGCCAGCCGGAACACCGCCGACTGGCTGACCAGCGTCTCCCAACAGCCCTGGTTGCCGCAGTTGCACAGCACGCCGTCGGGGTCAATCGTCATGTGCCCGAACTCGCTGGCGAAGCCGGTCGTGCCGCGCACCAGTTGGCCGTTGCGCACCACAGCCCCGCCCACGCCCACGCCGGCGCTGATGTAGAGCACCTCGTTGCAGCCCTTCGCCGCGCCGAAGAGGGTTTCGCCCAGGGCGGCCATGTTCGCTTCGTTGTCCACGAACACCGGCACGCCGTCAAAAGCGGCGCTCACGATGTCGCGGATGGGGACATCGCGCCATTGCAGGTTGGGCGCGAACAGCAGGGTGCCCGTCGCCTGCTCGATCAGCCCTGGCACGCCAACGGCCACCCCCAGCAGCCCCCCGCAGTCGGCGCCGCGGCTGGCCCCAAAGTCCACCGCCTGACGCAAAAGGGCCAGGACGCGATTCATGATCTTCTCCTGGCCCTGGGTGCCGACCGTGTTCTCGTTCATGCGCCAGAGCACTTCGCCCCCGAAGTTGGCGCAGAGCACCGAGATAAAGTCCACGCCCAGCTCGCAGCTCGCAATGTAGCCGGCGCGCGGGTTCAGCCCCAGCATCATGGACGGGCGTCCAACACCGGTGGAGCTTAAGCCGGTCTCGTGGACGAAGCTCATGTCAATCAGTTCTTGAACCAGGCTGGAGACAGTGGACTTGTTGAGGCCGGTGACTTCGGCCAGCGAGGCGCGCGAGAGCGAGGCATGCTCCAACAGACGCCTCATGATCACGGAGAGGTTGATTTCACGGACGAGCGTCTGGTCACCTGTCCGCAGATGGGTGTGGTTCGGCATAAACTTGTAGTCTCAAAAGAACTATCTCAACAAAAGGGATCCATCTCGCGATCAGGCCCGCAAAAGAGACGCCGCCCGTGTTCCAGACATGCTCACGAGCCTGCGCGAACCGACCATCTGTTTTGTTTGTTGTGCCAACCAACTAATTTTAATTATGGATCAGTTCCGACAAAAGTCAAGGAGTCAACAGGTACATGTGTGCTATCCAGGCGGGAGGGAGGCCTGCTCTGCTGCGCCCACCGTAGGGGCGTATTGCGACACCCTACGAACAGCGTTCCACAAAAGGGGGATGCACCCGAAGCTCTAGCCTGATTGATTTTGCCCGCCGATCACCGCTACAATGAAAAGTGGCAAAACACTAGGAGCCTGCCTGGTCGCTGTGCGGCAGTCTGAAAAGGAGACCTGGCCTTTGCGGATCGCGGATGGCTGACCGCTGATCGCAGTCTTCGCTGGAGGTGCCCGGTTGAACCCTCGACGGGTCTGGATCGCCTCCCTGTGGGTTTGCGCGGTGATGCTGGCTGCGGGCTGCTCGGACACACGGCGCGTTGCCGCCCCCCGTACCAGCAGCCCTGCCTCAACGCCCGCCGCTTCCTGCGAGACAGCCACACCATCGCCTACTCGCTACGCCTTCGCCGGGCCGATCGCCACGCTGACCGCCATCGCCCGCACGTGGCCCACGCTCACTCCGGTGGAGCCATACCAGATTGTCAAGAGCGGCAAGCCGCACTTCATCGAGTTCCGCGCCTGGTGGTGCAGCCCCTGCAATGCTATGCTCCCGGCTGTGCTCCGGCTTGAGCAGCGGTACCGGGATCGGGTGGACTTCCACATCCTCAACGTGGATTACGCCCCGAACCGCGCCCTGGTTCATAAGTACAGGGCCTATGGCATCCCCCTGACCGTGCTGCTCGACGCCGAAGGTCGCCTCGTCAAGTCACTCCCAGGGCACCAGGACGAAGCCACGCTGATTGCTGCCGTTGAGTGGCTGCTGGCGCTGCCGGGCTGCCCCACAGCCACGCCCCCGCCGCCCGTCTGCGATGCCTGCTGAGGGGGTGAGCCGTTCCGCCGCCGGTCAGCCCTGCTGAATCCACGCATAAAATTCTTGTTCTTGCCCACCTGGATCACCCTTGTGTTACAGGATACAAGCTGCGACCTGAAATACACCCTGTGAGACCACGCACAATTCTGCTAAGCTATCTACTTTGTGGTATGCTGTTGCTATCCAGGGGGTGCCCAGTTTGCACGGGGCAGAGTTTCTTGTGCGAACGGGGAGGGACGAGCTTGGAGAGCCGATCGTGACGACAGTGCTGGTGATCGAGGACGAGGCGCACCTGCGCGAGAACATCGTCAGCGTCCTCACCTTCGAGGGGTTCGACACCCTGGCGGCGGCTGACGGCGTCATCGGCGTTGATCTGGCACGCAAACAGATTCCCGACCTCATCCTGTGTGACATCATGATGCCACGCCTGGATGGGTACGGCGTGCTGGTTGCTCTGCGCAGCGAGCCGGCAACCAGCATGATCCCCATCATCTTCCTGACGGCGAAGGCGGGCCGCGACGATTTTCGCTGTGGGATGGCCCTGGGCGCGGATGATTATGTGACCAAGCCCTTCACCCCCGATGAGCTTCTCGAGGCAATTGCCACTCGCCTGGAGCGCCAGCGCCTGCTTGAGCAGGAATATCGTCACCTCATGGAAACCATGCGGCTGGCGACCGGCCTGGCCCTGCCGCCGGACTTGCAGGCACCCCTCAACAGCGTGCTGGGCAACGCCGGGCATTTGATGGCGGACGCGCCGCACCTTGCCCCCGACCAGGTCAAGGCGCTGGCTGGCACTATTTTTGAAGCCACCCAACGCCTGCACCGCCGCATCGAGAATTATCTGTTGTTCGCCCAGTTGGAAATCATCCGCATGGACCCGGCGCGCGTGATCGTGCTGCGCAACGACTGCTTTCAGCGGCCCGGCAGTCTCATCGGGCAGACCGCACGCGAAGAGGCCGCCCGCTATGGCCGCCAGGCCGATCTGATGATCACCGCCGCCGATGCTCCCGTGAGCGTGACCAGGGAGAATCTCGCCAAAATCGTGCAGGAGTTGGTGGACAACGCGCTGAAGTTCTCAGCGACGGGCACGCCCGTGCAGGTGACGGGCTGTGCCGAAGGCGACACCTACGCGCTGCACGTCACCGACTGCGGTAGTGGCATTGCGGAGGAGACAGTGCACTACGTGATGAATCCGCCAGATTTTCGCACCAAAGTAATCACCCTCCACGAGCACCCTGGCCTGGGGCTGATCATCGTCCACCACCTGGTGCAGGCCCACAAAGGGCACCTCGCCCTGTCCGGCACCCCTGACCAGGGCACGCATGTGTGCGTAGCATTCCCGCTGCACAAGGGTTCGTGCGGGCCATGACCGGCGTGGAAGCTGAGCCTACCCCGCTGCACACGCTCATAGCCTTCGGCTGCGACCGCCACGCCGCGACGCTGCACGCTGCGC
>MTKY01056479.1_pt1 | contig 22807 bp, 18 predicted proteins | sample 1042731 | NCBI WGS metagenome assembly MTKY01 (sample SAMN06212206, study PRJNA360538) | anaerobic digester metagenome | biome: Wastewater treatment plant; material: sludge; isolation source: anaerobic digester fed with sludge from wastewater treatment plant | place: Denmark: WWTP Soeholt ... | reverse complement strand
CCGCCGACGGCATCTACCTGCCGTATCGCGCCCGGCATGGCATCCAGACCGATTCGGGCACCGTGCACGTCACCACCAATTACGATGCTGAGTTGGGAAGGTTAAGCCCCGCCGATCTGAACATCGCCTGGCTTGGTTCGAATACCCGCCTGGGCGGCACCGTGGTGGACAACCAGAGGGTGCTCGAATTCCGCATGACCTCCGATGAATCCGCCGCGCTGACAAAAGGCGGAGATATCCTGTTTGTCGACAACTGGGAACGCCTGGGCGGGTTGAACGTGGCTGCCCATACCCCCGTTTTCGTCTCGGGAGTGGCGAATGATTGGGGCGAGTGTTACACCGACGAATGCGGCCCGGATACGCCGCGCCGGTTCTTCCCTCTTTCGGGCAACCCTTCGGAACCAGGCTACCCGTTTCCGGGTCCGCGCGTGACCGAAGGAAAACAGCGCCCCGGCGCGGTGATCGCCAACAATATGCTGTTCTGGCGGGTCACGGAAGCCGGATTGGGCGCCCTGGTTCACCAAACAGGCCCCGGCTGTCCCTTTCCCAAAATCTGGGCGGATTATCAGCCCCCTCAGCGGCCTTCCATCCCTTCATCCAACAACCGTAATCTGGCTGAGTACCTCGACCTCGACCTCACCCGGCCAGCTGCGGTCGAAGCCGGCGACCCCCTGATCCAGCGTCTGCGCAGCGAGGTCATGGGGCTGGTCTCAAGCAGCGGCCATTGGGCTCCGTTCTACTACCAGCGCGGGATGAGCCGCTCCTGGACCTGGCCGTATACAGTGGACAAGGACAGCAGTCCCCCGCTGGTCATGTACGACTCACATGGCTCAGTAGTCTTTCACGATCCCGGCGAGCTGCTTCTGGCCGGCGCGCAAGCCTGGCCTTATTTGGACTCCGCCATGCAAAGCCAGCTGAAGGCATGGATGATGGCCGAGATGGCCCGTTTCCCCGCGTTGAATAACCTGCCCTTTTTCAGTGACAGTGATCGTTCCCGGGACTGGCTGCGTTTGGGCCAGGTCAGAGAAACCTACGCCGTGCCCTATCGCGGATCATTGAATAATTGGCCCCCCGCAGCCGCGAACCTGAACGCCATCTACGCCGTCTGGCTGTGGTCAAAGAACACAGGTGATTGGGAGTACGCGCGCAGCCAGTTTGACGCCGCCCGCCGACTATTCGATGCGCGCGTTGCTTCGGCGGCTTACGCGGGGGACCTGGCGGGGATGATCGGGTACTACCGACTGGCCAAAGCGTTGGGCGATACAGCCGAAGCCAACCGCGCTGCCAGCGCCGCGGTGTCGTTCATGAACCGCGTGCGCAGTGATCCCGCGTCCTTTCTGCGCGCGGCTGACCAGATGTACCTGGATCCGCGCGATGTTCCCAGCGGCTGGTCCGCGCCGGCTTTGTTCGGCCTGGTGCCGGAAACCGGCCTTTTCCTGCGCGAGCAAACCGGCGGGGTCTTCTCCGATTACCTGATTGACAAGGAATTTGGCTCCAACGGCAACGGGATGCGCTGGTGGTATCTCACCCGCGGAGGCGCGCATGCTGAGGTCGGAGAAACCTCCTATCTCAGTCCCCTGACCGGCTGGTCTCATTTCCTGGGCCACGCCTACCTTTTGGGCGATGCGCGGGACGATCTCCTCCCTTATCTCGACCGACCCTGGGGCATCGCCGACATCTATTCCATTCAAAAGGTCACAGCAGCGCTGTATGCCAAACCAAAAATGCCGGATTTTTCCCAAAGCGCCGTCCTTCTCTCCCCGCTCGGGGCGAAGGAAGGCGCTGAGGTGGACTTGACAGTTTATGCCCGCAACACCGGCCGCCCTCCGGTTGGGGACACCGCCATCAGCATTAATCTGCCGCGCCAACTGGAATTAAATCCCCAGAGCATCCAGATCCATGCGGGGCCCGCCGGTTTGCTTGCCGTCAATTCCTCCAACGTCACTTGGACGGGCGCTTTTCCAGAGAGCGGTCAGATGACCATTAAAATGAAGCTCAAGGCGGTCACCGGGGGGCGCCAGCCGGTCTTGCTGGGAGTCGGGGTGGTGTTCACTGCAGAAGGCGTCTCCTCCCCGGAGACGCTGGGGCGCCTGATCGTCAATGGATTCCTGATCAGTTTCCCCCAGATCAGACAATGAATACCCAGCGTCACAGCTGGCTGCTGGCACTCCTGCTCATGCTGGGCTTCGCCCATCCGCAAACCAGCGTGAAAGCGGCTGACCCCGGCCCCATATTTCTGCCTTTCATCGGCCGGAATGCATGGTTTGGCGCAGATGATCTGCCTGCGGTTAACGCTCCTTATTTTACGGAAGCGGATATCATCCAGAGCCGGTTCGGGGAAATGGCGGTGTTCTGGTTTGGCCAGATCACCACCGATCGCGCCTCGACAGACGTGCGCATTGGCTGGAACAACCAGGAACTGGTGGTGTATACGGCCACCTATGACCGAATCATCTCCTACAACCCCCATTCTGACGGCAGCGACCTGACGCAATGGGACACGGCGGCGCTGGCCATCCAGACTTCCGCGGGCGATGCGGTTTCGCCCGGCGCGGATTCCTACCGTTTCTTATCCGAAGTGCGCTGGTTCGAGCCCGGGGATGATCCCCGTTACCAGCGGACTATGGTTGGCACCGGTCATGACTGGCAGGTTCGCCCAATTCGTTTCATCAACAATTTTGGTTATATGGGCACAGTGCCCGGTGACGAAAAGGAGGACAAAGGCTGGTCAATCACCTTCCGCATCCCCTTCAGCAGTCTTGGTCTTGCCGGCGCCCCAGCCCCAGGGACGCGCTGGCGGATGCAGCTTGAGGTTTTCAACCGCAACAGTCAGGCTGGCCCCCCTCTCGGTTCCGAGGTTTGGCCGCTCCGCTCGACAGCCTCCGCCCCAGCCAGCTGGGGATACCTCAACTTCGGCATCCCTTCCTATACGCCGCCGCCCGCCAAAAACCCGGGCGCGATCACGCTCACCAAAAACACCCCCGGAATACGTATCAACGATGTCAGCGTTGGCGGGGGGGCCAATTGCGGAGCGCAGGCAGATCCGTTATTTTTCGAACGCTGGGGATCGTTGAACTACGCCGGGGAGCCTTCGTTCAACATCCAGAACCAGGGCTTAATCGCCGACTGGAATTGCTTTTCACGCTATATCTTCTCATCCACACTGCCTTCGCTTCCCCCCGGAAAAATTTTCCGCAGCGCCAGGCTGGTGCTGACGCAGATGGGCGGTTCCGAACCCAGCCAGGCGCGTCCATCCTGGATCCAGGTGCTCACGCTGAATCAGAATTGGGCTGAGAACACCCTCACCTGGAATACCCTGCCCCAGGCGCATGAAAATATCGGCGGAGCGTGGGTGGGTGTGGTCAACCCGGATTGGAGTTCCCCCGATGTATGGAATACCCTGCCGCGGCGGGAATGGGATGTTTCGCGCGCTGTTCTGGAAGCCTTGCAGGAAGGTCAGCCGCTGCGCCTGGCGCTGTATTCAGCCGATGATGGAGTAAACGGCATGCACACGGGCAAGTACTTCGTCTCCAATGACACGGAGGATTGGAACGCGCGAAACTACCCGGCGCTGGTGATCGAATACACCGACCCTTGAAATTACGCGAATAATCCGGACGAACCCCGGTTTTTTCTCAGAACAGCAGCTTGATGCTGGCAATCAAAGTCAGGATCAGCACGATCTGGACAAACCTCTGCTCATCGATATATTTCACGATCCAGCGGCCGGTGAACGCGCCCGCCACCACCAGCGGGAGCAGGCGCAGGCTGATACCCGCCGATTCAAATGTGATCATCTTCAACCCCATGCTGAAGGGCACCTTGAACAGATTCATCACCAGAAAATACCAGGCGCTGGTGCCGAGGAAAATATATTTAGGCAGATTGGCCGCCAGCAGGTAAATCGTCATGATCGGCCCGGCCGCATTGGCGATCATGGTGGTGATCCCCGCCGCCACGCCGGTCAGGCTGGCAGCCCAGCGCTGTTTCAGGATGCCCGGCAAGCTGCCTTCCCCGCCTTTCAGCCGCCAGCGCCTGATAAGATCGGCAACGATCAGCACGATCAGAATCACGCCGATCCAGCGGCGGATAGTGTCATTGTCGACTTTTACCAGCCAGAGGGTCAGCGCGCCAAGCACCACCCCTATGGCCGCCCAGGGAAACAGGCGCCACAAATGGCCCCAATCAGCGCTGCGCCGGTAAAACGCCACCGCGAAGATATCGCCCGCGATCAGGATGATCAGCATCGCGCCCACCGACTCTCTGGCGGGCAGCACTCCGGCAGCCAGCGCGACCGCCAGAATTCCTATGCCGGTAATGCCGGTTTTTGAAAGTCCCACAAGAAAAGCGGAAATACCCAGAATCGCCCATTGCCACCATGTAAGCATCGTTGCGCCCTCAAAATCGGATTGGGATGAGCATACTTACCCCGTCCACGCCTGTCAATGGTTCAAAGGCACTTGTTTCCGTATGAAAGACATGCCCTTGCCCAAGTTGGTAAAATCGAGGTCATGAGCGCGCAAATCGTTTACCTTTCTCATGGCGGAGGTCCTCTTCCGCTCCTGGGCGACGCGGGCCATCTGAAAATGGTCGAATTTTTAAGGTCGCTCCCAGGACAATTAAAAAAACCTGAAGCGATCCTGGTCATATCCGCCCACTGGGAGGAATTTCAGCCCGCCGTACTGGCCAGCGCCCGACCAGGGTTGTTTTTTGATTACTATGGCTTTCCGCCGCAAACCTATCGTTACGCGTATCCCGCCCCGGGCGCCCCGCACCTGGCCGCTGAAACCGCGGGATTGCTCCAGGCTGCCGGATTCCAGCCGAAGCTGGATCGCCAGCGCGATTTTGATCATGGCGTGTTCATCCCGCTAATGATCAGTTATCCAAAGGCTGTCCTCCCGGTATTCCAGATTTCCATCCTCGCCAGTCTGGCACCCGCCGACCATCTGCTGATGGGCAAGGCTTTGCGGCCTTTGCTGCGGAAAAATCTGCTGGTGATCGGTTCAGGTTTTTCTTTTCACAATTTACGCGCCTTCAGCTGGGGCGGTCAGGCGCATGCAGATGTGCTCAACGATGATTTTCAGAACTGGCTGCGTACAACCATCCATGAGGAAGAAGATCAGGAAAAGCGCGAGACCGCTTTGCTGGATTGGAGCGTAGCGCCCGGAGCCAGGCATGCTCACCCACGCGAAGACCATCTCCTGCCGCTGCACGTGTGCGCCGCGCTGGCTGGGCGTAAAGGAGACGTGCTCTTTGACGATCTGATCCTCGGCAAACGCGCGCTGGCTTTTGGCTGGTTCTGAGCGCGGGATCAAAAAACCTCCCCGCGCGGGGGAGGTTCTCTGTGCCCTCGAGAGAACTCGAATCTCTAGCCTTTTGCTCCGCAAGCAAGCGCTCTATCCAATTGAGCTACGAGGGCGAGCGGAAAAGAATTTTACTCCCGCCGGGGCATTCTGTCCATAGCATATCACAAACCCATACCGACGCTTGACCCGGCGCTATCCGCTGCCCGGTTGCTGCTTAAGCCGCATAATCGCCAAACAGCAGCATCATTAAGCATTTCCCTTCACCTGGTATCCTGCGCAGTAGCGCCCGTGAACGGGGTCTGGACAAACACGCCGATCAGCTGGAGGGCCAGCCTACCCCAGCTTCTCACGTTTGAAGAGCTGGCAGGCATGTTAACCGGTGAGAGCGTTAATCCCAGGAACCCGGCGCTGATCGCGGCCAACAGCGGCGCGGCACCCGCTGGCTTCAGGGTGACAATCCGGGGATGGGCGCATTCCTGCCGCGGTAAGGTCATGAGGGATTAAATCGTCAGGCGGTCTTTACATGCGCGTGTTTCCGCATTGAACAGCCTCCCATATCCAGCTTTCGAAATGCGCGCCCGTGCATTCCCTGCGGGATAAACCTTTGAGTAGAAAAGCGCCTGTCACGGAGAGCGAGTTTTTTTATCCGCAGGGGCAGGCGCCTGCGCGTTTATCCCGTAACCCCTTACCGACACAGCAAAGCTGCCACGCAGGTATAATTCAACAGGAACCCCTTTCGAGGAGCACTGCAAATGCCACTGGACATCATCGTCGGCACCCAATGGGGTGATGAGGGCAAAGGACGCGTCGTGGACCTGTTCTCCGCGCGGGCTGATATCGTCGCGCGCTGGAACGGCGGCGACAACGCCGGACACACCGTCACCGTCGGCTTGGATACCTTCAAGCTGCACCTGATCCCCTCCGGCATCGTCTATCCGCACACAATTGCCGTGATCGGCAATGGCATGGTTGTCAATCCGCCTTCCCTGCTCAGCGAGATGGAGATGGTGCGCGGTCATGGCATCGAGGTGAACCCTGACCGGCTGCGCTTATCCAGCGCGGCGCACATCGTCACCCCAGCCCACCGCGCCCTCGACAAAGCCCAGGAAACCTCACGCGGCAGCGCCAGCCTGGGCACCACCGGACGCGGGATCGGTCCGGCATATACCGACAAAGCCGCCCGCACCGGCATCCGGTTGGGTGAAATGACCGATCTGGACGCGTTCCGCATGCGCATTCTCGCCCATGTAAAGTCCGCCAACCAGATTCTGGAGGGCGTGTATGCCGCCGAACCTCTCGATCCGGCCAGGGTGGCGGATGAATTCGCCCTCTATGCCGAGGCGCTCCGCCCCTATATCACCGACACCTCAGCCCTGCTTTGGTCAGCGCTGCAGAAAGGCCAATCGGTACTGGCTGAAGGGGCTCAGGCCACCCTGCTCGATATCGACATGGGCACATACCCTTATGTCACCTCCTCTACCCCCACTGCTCCAGGCGCTCTCCCTGGGCTGGGGATCGGTTTCGGTCATCTGGGCCGCGTGATTGGGGTGACCAAATCCTTCCAGACCCGCGTGGGCACCGGCCCCTTCCCCACCGAAATCAGCGGGGAATCCGCGGTGCGTCTGCGCGGCACCGGATCCAACCCCTGGGACGAATTCGGCACCACCACCGGCCGCCCACGGCGCGTGGGTTGGCTGGATGGTGTGCTGTTGCGTTACGCCGTGCGCGTCAACGGGCTCACCGAGTTGGTGGTCACCAAGATGGATGTGCTTTCTGGTCTGCCCTTCCTCAATATCTGCACCGCATACCGCGCCAACGGTCAGGAATATCTTGATTTGCCCGAACTTCCTGCGAATCTGGGCCGCTATACCCCCGTGTATGAACGCCTCGAGGGCTGGGAAGAGGATATCCGCGAGGTGCGCGCCTGGGAGAATCTGCCGGCTGAAGCCAGAAGGTATCTGGAATGCGTCGCTGACCTGAGCGGCGTCCCGGTGGGGCAAATCTCCGTAGGGCCTGAGCGCGAGCAAGTCATCGATTTGTGAAGTCATCCAGCCGCCAGGCAGCCTGCACCGCCTCCATCCTCAGCCTGATCCTGGCGCTGATCAGTCTGACCGGTTGTGAGCTCCTGCCCAATCCGCGCCCCCTCCTCCCCAGCGCCACCGCCACGCCCGCCGAACCAAGTGCCACTTTCACGAACACCCCGATCTGGTTCCCAGCCACCGAGACCCCCACGCTTCGGACCAGCTTGCCTCCGCCGCCCACCCAGGACATGCGCCCCGCTGTGGACGCGATGGTGCTGCACGATGATTTTTCCATCCCTGAAGGCTGGCAGACCGGCGTGACTGCTGCGGGAAGCATCGCCTTCGGACAAAAGGAGCTCAGCCTGGCCGTGACGGGAGAGAAAGCCACGCTGGTCAGCCTGCGCGAAGATCCCATCCCGGGCAACGCTTATGTGGAAATGAACGTCCTGCCCAGTTTATGCAATGGAGAGGATAGTTTTGGCCTGCTGCTGAGATCCGCATCCCATTCGACCGGCTACCGGCTTGCCGGTACCTGTGACGGGAGATTGCGCATGGAACGTCTCAGGAACGGTGAGGTGCTCCCGCTGGAGGATTGGAGTCCAACCGGCACCTTGCCTGCCGGCGGAGGGATCCCGGTCACATTGGGGGTCTGGATGAACGCCAATGAGCTGCGCGTGTTTGTCGATCAACAATGGCAGTTCACCGTGCGCGACCCGGTGTGGAGCGAAGGACAGGTGGGTGTTTTTGCGCGCAGCGCAGCCTCTGGCCCCCTGACAGTGAATTTCTCCGGCCTCAGCGTGTACGCCATCGACGCGACCCGGCTCCCCTCCGCGACACCGGCCCCGTAAAGCCAACGCCCCGCCGTTGTAACGATCTCACCGGGTTGATCGGATGGGGGCGGGCAAATCCGCCCCGCTCATTCAGGGCTCTCATGCCCGCTCGCAATCACGCTCTGCCTCCGGTTGGCTGCCAACGCGGATCATTCGGATACACCTGCACGCGCGGAGCCTATTTAAAGATGCTCAGCCTGCTCCTGCGCCCGCGCCGCCAGGAAGCGCCCCTCAGCCAACCGGGTTGGGCAGCTCCTCTCCGCGCAGGCCCGCGAGAATGTTCTCCGCCGCCATCACGCCCATCTTCCCGCGCGTCGTGCGGCTGGCGCTGCCGATATGCGGAACGATCAGGCAATTGTCCAGCGCGTGCAAGGGGTGCTCCATCGGCAGCGGTTCCGGATCGCTAACATCCAATCCGGCGGCAAACAACCGTCCCTCGCGCAGCGCGTCCGCCAGCGCCAGCTGATCCACCACCGCGCCGCGCGCCGTGTTGATCAGCACGGCCGTGGGTTTCATCCTGGCTAGCGCCGCCCCGTCAATCAGGTTCCTCGTCCGCGGCGTCAGCGGCACATGCAGCGAAAGGAAATCCGACTCGCGCAGGAGCGTGTCCAGATCAACCTGCCGCGCGTCGCCCTCCGGTTCAACCGTCCGCCCGGGATGGGTGAACAGTATCCGCATATCAAATCCGCGGGCGCGACGTGCCATCGCCCGGCCGATGCGCCCATAACCCAGGATGCCCAGCGTGGCGCCCTGAAAATCCACGCCCAGCAGGAGGGAAGGCCCCCAGGTTCGCCATCTGCCATCCCGCACATACCGGCTGCCCTCGGCAATGCGCCGGCCGGCTGACATCATCAGCGCGAAGGCCAGGTCAGCGGTGGCATCGGTGAGGATACCTGGTGTGTTTCCCACGCGCACGCCGCGTGCAGCCGCCGCGGCAAGATCGATATTGTCATACCCCACCGCGTAGTTGGCAACCACCCGCAGGCTTTCCCCCGCCGCGTCCATCACCTCAGCGTCGATCCGATCGGAGAGCATGGTCAGCAGGCCATTCGCCCCGCGTACGCGCTGCAAGAGCATCCCCTTTTCTGGTGGAAGTTCCTCCTCCCAGACATCCACCTCACATTGATCCCGTAAAAGATTTAACCCGGGACCCGGGATTTGACGGGTGACGAACACTTTCGGCTTATTCATGTTTTCTCTCCTGATGATTTTTCTATATTGCGGGAATTACAAGACCACGGAGGTTCAGCAGGCGCAAATTTGCCTGCGCGCCCGGGCAAATCGGAAAGAATACGAGCCGAAAATGGCACCCGCGCAATTGCCCTGCGCGCGCTCGGGCATAACCCGCCCGGGATTTGGATCGCGCGATCCATTTCTACGATGATGCGTTCCGGCTGTCCCATCGGCTCGCCTCCAACGGTCTGGCTTTTTTTGATTGTTCCGGCACATGCCTGATGGCCTGAAACCTTAAGCCGACGCCCCTTTCTTTCACGGCTTCCGCCTGTCCTTTTCCGTTGCCGATATGAACGGGGGGATGCCAATCCCATGGAAGCGGGCGCAAAAGTTCATCGATCCGCCGCATTGCATCGCCCGCATGTCCGCTACTGACCGATACATGCGCTTCTTCGAAGCCAGCGAAGGCAACCACCCTGCCGCGGTTTCCGTCGACATCACACGCGCCTGATCAACGCTGCGGCAGCCAGCCGTCATTCAGGGTCTGGTTGATGCGCGGGACGCGCACCCGGCCTTGCTGATCAAATTCAATCACCGTCACCGAGCAGTTATCCACGCTGATTTTCATAAAACTGGCCAGGGGAACATCCAGAAATGACGCCGCCGCCAGCCGGATGGTATCGGCATGCGAGTAACAGGCAATCAACTCGCCGGGATGCCTTCCGGCGATTTCGCGCAGCTCTCTCACCGCCCGTTCGGTGATCACATCAAAGGATTCGCCCCCGGGGAAACAAAAGTTTTCCGGCTGGTCGCGGAGGATTTTCCACTCCGGCATTTTCGTGCACTCCTCCGCGCTCCATCCAGTCCAATCCCCGCAATCAGTTTCGTTGATTCCCTCCGCGGTCTGCACAGGGATGTGCAGCAGATGTTCCAGAAAGGCGGCGGTCTCGCGGGCGCGTTCCACCGGGCTGGAATAAATCTGGGTGATTTTGGACTTTGCCAGCGCCGCAGCCACCTCAGCGGCCTGCTGGCGGCCTCTGGCGGTCAGTGGAACGCCCGGCGCGCGTCCGGTCAGTTTTCGTTCCACGTTGGCGGTTGATTCTCCGTGACGAATGAGCAGTAATGTGGTCTTGAGAGGAGGCGTCATGGTTTCTCCGAGGGAGGTGAGGTTTTCGTCTGGTTCAGGAAAGCAGCCTGACGGCTGCGCCATTCATTCAAGCGGGCGAGTATCCCGGCTTCATAACCCTGGTCGGTGGGCTGATAGAAGACTGTACCGGCTTTGGACGCCGGCAGGTACAGCTGTTCGGTGAAGTGGCCGGGGAAGTCATGCGGATATTTATAGCCCGCGCCATGGCCCAGCCCTTTGGCATCGCGGTTGGCATCCATCAGGTGCACCGGCACCGCGCCCGCTCCCTCATTTTCAATCGCGTGCAGCGCGCTGAAGTAAGCGCCAGCCGAGTTGGATTTCGGCGCGGTAGCCAGATAAAGTGTCGCCTCTGCGATCGGATAGACCCCTTCCGGAAGCCCGATATAGTCAAAAGCCTGGGCCGCCGCGGCGGCCACCACCATCCCCTGCGGGTCTGCCAGTCCAATGTCCTCGCTGGCCAGCACGATCAGCCGGCGCAGGATGAACCGCGGATCCTCGCCAGCCGCCAGCATCTTGGCCAGCCAATAGAGCGCCGCGTCAGGATCCGATCCACGCACTGACTTGATAAAAGCGGAAATGGTGTCATAGTGGTTATCCCCGGCCTTGTCATACAGCACCGCGCGGCGCTGGATCGACTCCTGTGCCACCTCCAGCGTCACATGCACCGCCCCATCCGCATCGGGGCGCGTGGATTCCACCGCCAGCTCCAGCGCGTTAAGCAGGTTACGCACATCCCCGCCACATACATCCACCAGGTGCGCTCTGGCATCGTCATCCAGCCGGATCACGCGCTTGCCGTAGCCTCGTTCGGTGTCGCTCAAGGCCCGGTCAAGCAGCAGGTTCAGGTGATCTTGCGATAACGGTTTCAGCTCGAAGATGCGCGAACGCGATACCAGCGCGCGGATAACCTCAAAATAGGGGTTTTCGGTGGTCGCGCCCACCAGCGTGACCATGCCGGTCTCGACATGCGGCAGCAGCGCGTCCTGCTGCGCTTTGTTCCAGCGATGCACCTCATCGACAAAGAGGATCGTGCGCTGGCGGTGCAGCTTGCGCCGTTCTTCCGCCTCACCGATCACCCTGCGCAGCTCCGCCACGCCAGCCAGCACCGCCGACATGGTCTCAAAATGCGCTCGGGTATGCGCAGCGATGACTTGGGCCAGGGTGGTCTTCCCTGTGCCGGGGGGGCCGAAGAGGATGATCGAGGAAAACAACCGGTCCGCTTCGATCGCGCGCCGCAGCAGGCGGCCCTCACCGACGATATGCTCCTGCCCGACGATTTCATCCATCGTCCGCGGGCGCATGCGCGCGGCCAGCGGCGCCTCGCTGCGCATTCGTTCGCTCATGGCGTGGTCGAAGAGGTCCATCCGGGCGATTATACCCAGTCAGCCACTGTACCCCAGCGCACTGATCTGTTTTTATAAATAAGAGCGTCTATCGCTTCAGGCAACCATAATGGTCGCTTTGAAGAGGTATATGTTGATCTGTCAAACGTATGAGATTTTCTCCGTTAGGCAGGGCATCCGCCGATACCCTCTGGCAATCCCGTCTCCTCTCCGGTAGGGAGGGCATCCACTGATGCCCTCCGGCGATCCCGTCTCCTCTCTGGTAGGATGGGCATCCACTGATGTCCTCCGGCGATCCCGTCTCTTCTTTGGTAGGGAGGGCGTCCACCGATGCCCTCCGGCGACTCCGTCTCTTCCCTGGTAGGGAGGGCATCCACTGATGCCCTCCGGCGATCCCGTCTCCACTCTGGTAGTGAAGGCATCCACTGATGCCCTCCGGCTATCCCGTCTCCTCTCCGGTAGGGAGGGCATCCACTGATGCCTTCCGGCGATCCCGTCTCTTCTCTGGTAGTGAAGGCATCCACCGAGGCCCTCCGGCGACTCCGTCTCTTCTCTGGTAGGGAGGGCATCCACTGATGCCCTCCTGTGCGGCGGGCACACCCGATAACCCGGGTGCAGGCAAGTGTGTGCCCCCCCTACAAGAAAAAACACCCTCCCCTCTTCTCCTCCACTATTATCCCGGCGGCAGGCGCATCCGGAAAATCAATCCCTTCTCTTCTCTGGTAGGGAGGGCATCAGTGGATGCCCTCCTGCGCGGAAGCACTGGCGGTCACATGCGCAAGCCGCAGGAAAACAGGCTGTTGTTCCCACCCCCCACCCCCCTCCCGCTGGCAACATCCTGAGCGTATTTGAGATTCTTATGCGGGAGGGGGCAAGATCTTCTTATCGGGTTTTGGCGGCGAAGCCGCCAAAACCCTCTCCTCTATAAAGAAAAGAATTTTCCAGCCAGCAATTGGGCGTTTTGATGGGCAAGCCCTCCTATATTCCCGGCAATGAGCGCGCCTGGCGAGAAAAGAACAAATAGGCTGCCTTTTCAGGCAGCCTATTGAAAATCCCTGAACTCTGGTTATGGCAGGTCGACAGAAAAGACGAACGCCCTTCCAGGGTCTCGATGAAGGCGTAATGCAATGCCTGTGAGATTTGCTCATCGCTGATGCCGGTCGGGCGCTCCAGATCAAACCGGAAGGAGTTATCCTCATGCCGGCAATTGCGGATCACATGCCCGGGCACCAGCTGGTCGAGTTTCCGCTGGACCTTTCCATCGCAATCCGGATTATCCGGCGCTGAAGTGGTCAGCCTCGCGAGCCGCAATTCAGCTTTTCCGCTCAGCTCAGGATCATCAGGGATTTTAAACGCGATCCTGGCGCAGCGCTCGGCGCCTTTCACCCGCCCACCGGCGGATTGGTAAACCAGCTCGTACATGGATTGGGCGAGCTTTTCCCCGCCAACCATCAGGACAGCTTCCTCAACCATCCAATCCTCACTGGAGGGCAATGGATAACAAAGCGTGGCCAGCAAGTTCTCCCCCTGCTTTTCGAGATTACGCAGAGCGACGGCTGGCCATTAACAGTTGCTTCGCTGGTCTGGAACCCTCCCCGGGTTTGCGGGGTGGCGGCAGACAGTTCTGCCTGCCATTGCTGGACAGCCTCCACATGCGGAGTTGCCGCATCCGCGTTCACCGCGCTGGCCGGCGGCCCACTATTCCCAAGCAGAAGCGCGCCTGCCAGTATGATCAGCGCCACCCCTCTTACGGTAAGTTTGATAAGATTCTTTTGATGGTTCATCATGTTCTCCTTAATTTGCTCTTGTAGTTTCAAGGCGTCCAATCGCCAACACCCGAAGAGGGGCTGGTCAGCACGTATCCGCAGGCCTGCCAGGTGAATCCAGCATAGGGAGCTGTGTATTGCCGGTTGGCATGCCCGGTCTGGGTTGGCCGCCCATAAGCCGGCCCGCATGTGTAATATCCAGCCAGATGCGCTCTGATGTACCGGTTGCCGGAGGTCTCATTCCGTGTTCCGGACCATCGCGTACCGCGAACATTCGACATCCTCAGCTGAATTTGACGGTGCCCCGCATCGTATATTTCTTTTGCTGCAGTCGCGCTGGTATCACAGGCATTCGTATTGGGGTTGGTATTGTCACATCCCGACCCCGCGCAGGTGGCAGCATAAACCGCGTTTTAATGAGGCAAAATGATGCTGCTCAATAGAAAAAGGACAGGGATCGCCCGGACGCTGCGCCGTACCAGATGGTGTTACTATCAACCTCCTACGAAAAAAGCTTGCAGCAATGAAAACAGGATTGCGTGTGGTCAGAATAATATTGCTTGCACATTACAACAAGATCATGGCGAAGTCAACCGCCCGTATTTTATAAAGCAAGGTTCAGCCCCCAGGCGGGGGCGGGTACAATCTATCCATCCGCGGAGGAGTATGGGCCAACAACCTGATTACACGATAGAAAAGCAAAAACATATTGCTTTAGTCGCGCACGACAACCGCAAGGACGAACTGGTCGAGTGGGTCAGGTGGAACCGTGTCCAGCTGGCCAGGCACCGCCTCTTCGCCACCGGCACCACCGGCAAACTGATTCAGGAAGAGCTCGGCCTGGAGGTGACCGCTTTCAACAGCGGCCCGCTGGGCGGTGACCAGCAGATCGGCGCGCGCATCGCCGAGGGGGAGATCGATTTCCTGGTTTTCTTTTGGGACCCGCTCGAACCGCAGCCTCATGATCCGGATGTCAAAGCCCTGCTGCGCATCGCGGTGGTCTGGAACATCCCCTTTGCCTGCAACCGCGCCACCGCCGACTTCCTCATCACCTCAGCTCTAATGACAGGTGAGTACGAGCGGACGATCCCGGATTTTGAAAGTCACATCAGCCGCCAACTCAAGCGCAGACAACAAGGAACCTCGCGATGAATTTATCGACTTGCACCCCCGCCGATCTGGAAGTCCTCGAAGCCGCCAAAGCAATCGCCCGCCGGCTGCACATTGACAACCTGCAGGAAGTGGGCGCCGCGCTGCGCACCGCATCCGGGGAAATCTTCAGCGGAATTCACTTCGAAAGCGCCACCGGCTTCGCCACCATCTGCGGCGAGGTGGCAGCGATGAGCGTGATGGTCGCCGCCGGCCACCGCGACCTGGATACCATCGCCGCGGTCGTCTACCGCGAAACCGGCGACCTGCACCTGCTCCCGCCTTGCGGGCGCTGCCGCGAAATGATCGCTGATTTCAACCCCCGGGCCTGGGTGATCCTTTCGGCTGCCGAAAACCATTGGCAGCTCGACGCCTGGCAAAGCCCTGTCAAGGCGCGCATCAGTGACCTACTGCCGCGCAAATCTCATTGGCTGCCCGGGGTTGGGTCATGAGCGAGACAGTCCCCACCCTGCCCGTCCGCGAGGATGTCACCGCCGCCATAGACATCGGCGGGACCAAAATCGCCCTGGGGCTGGTGGATGATGACGGCCGACTGCTGGCGAAGGATGTTATCCCCACCAACCCTCGCGGGGGATTTCCAGCGGCTATGCAGCGCGTGACATTCATGCTGAGCGGTCTCAGCCGTCAGGCTGGCTGCCGGCCCGCCGGCATCGGTATCGGCTCTACCGGACCTGTCGACCCGATCAGCGGGATATATTCCCGGCCTGATCTGCTGCCAGGCTGGGACGATCAGCCCCTGACAGAAACCCTCACGCATCTGACCGGTCTTCCCGCGAGGGTGGAAAATGACGCCGATGCGCACGCGCTGGGCGAAGCGGTCTTTGGCGCCGGAAAGGAAGCCGATCCTTTTCTGATGGTCACGGTTGGCACCGGGATGGGCACGGCGCTGATCCGCGAAGGTCAGGTTTACCGGGGCGTCGCGGGTTCTCATCCTGAGATGGGACATCTGATAGTCGAAGCCGGGGGGGATGTGTGCGTATGCGGAGCCCGCGGCTGCTGGGAGGCGTACGCCACCGGCCCAGCCTGGGAAGCCTGGCATGGCTCAGTCCATCCAGAGCGCGCTGGCTGGAAAGGGCGGGAGATCTGCGCCGCGGCGCGCGATGGCGATCCAGCCTCGCTGGACGCGGTGAGGCGCGAGGGGTATTACCTGGGGGTTGGCCTTTCCACGCTGGTGAACGTCCTCAGCCCGCGGGTGATCGCCATGGCTGGGGGCATGATGGAATCATTCGATCTGTTCGAGCCCCACATCTGGAAGGAAATACGCCAGCGCTGTGTCTACATGCCGGTGGATCAGATGCGCGTCGTGCCCGCCGCGCTGGGGCAGAACGCCGGCTTGCTTGGCGCAGCGCAAGTGTGGAAGAAGCGAAAGGGATCAGGCTGATAACAACACCGCTTCCCCGACCAGATCCGTCCGCTTCCCCGGATACGAATGCCCCCTGCCCGACAGCTGAAAACCGGGGTGTGTCTGACAGGGCGAATCCGATGTTCCCGGCAGCCCGCTAGAGCCCGCGCTCCCCGCGCACATAGGGGATGCCCAGCGCGGTAGGCGCGCCCAGGCGCTTGCGGATCGCCTCACGCGAGCCGATCACCAAAACCGCGATGGTGAAGGCATAGGGGATCATCTCAAGGAAAAACCCGTAATAGGGGTTGTAATAGAACGGATTGGCCAGCCCAAACAGCACCATCGGCCCCTGCACATCCAGCACCAGCCTGCGCAGCGCGCCGAACACATACGAGCCGAATACAGCCCGCACCGGGTCCCACTGCGCGAAGATCACCAGGCCGATCGCGATCCAGCCCTGCCCGGCGGTGGTCAGCTCACTGAACCAGCCCGGTGAGATGGCCAGACTGATCGTCCCGCCTGCCAGGCCGGCCAGCAACCCGCCGACGAACACATAGGCATACCGCACCGCGAACACGTTGATGCCCAGTGAATCCGCCGCCGCGGGATACTCTCCCACCGCGCGCAGATGCAAGCCGGGGCGGGTTCGATTGATGAAATACCAGGCCAGCGGGACGAGGACATAGCCGATGTAGACCGGGATCTTCTGGTTGGCGAAGAACACCGGGCCCAGCAAGGGGATCGAAGAGAGCACCGGGATGGTCAGGCTGGGGATCAGCGGAACCGTTCCCGCCTTGCTGAGGTTTTCCCCCATCACCAGCGCCAGACCGGTAGCCAGGAAGCCCAGCGAAAGTCCCGACACCACCTGGTCGGCGCGCAGCGTAATGCTGATAAAGGCATGGATCTGGCTGATCACGCCCGCTGCCAGCATGGCAGCCAGCAAACCCAGCCAGGGACTGCCGGTCTGCGAGGTGACCCGAAACGCCGCCATCGCCCCCAGCAGCATCATGCCCTCCACCCCCAGATTCATCACCCCTGATCGCTCAGCGAAGATTTCACCCAGCGTGGCAAAGAGCAGCACTGTGCCGGTGGCAATGCCCGAATGGAGGATGAGGGTCAGATCCATCTATTCCTCCACCCTGCGCACGATGCGGATGCGGTTGCGCAGCAGAAAATCGCTGGCGATCAGGCACACCAGAATCACCCCCTGGATCATCTTGGGGATCCCCGAGGGCTGGATCTCCCGGCCCGCCAGGATCAGCGCCCCAAAGAGGAGCGACACGGGCAGCACGGCGAACGGGTTCAGCTTAGCCAGCCAGGCGACGATGATGCCGGTGAATCCATACCCGGGCGAAATGGCGCCCTGCAGGCGGTGCACCACGCCGGATATCTCCGCCATCCCCGCCAGACCCGCCAGGCTGCCCGAGAGCAACATCACCAGCACGGTGTTGCGCAGGATCGAAATCCCCGAATACTGCGCGGCGCGCGGATTATCACCCACCAGACGAATCTCATATCCCCACTGGCTGCGGTAAAGGATCAACCACACAACCACAGCCGCGATGATCGCGAACAGCAAGCCAAGATGGGTGGTCAGACCACGAAACAGGGGGATGCCGGCGGCGAAATCGGTCAGCCTCGGCAGCCAGGCGGCTTTCGGGAACACGCGGCTCATTTGAAATCCGCGTTCCGACCAGACCGCGTAGATGAAATAGTTATTCCAGGAAACCGCGATGTAGTTCATCATCAGCGTGGAAATGATCTCGTTGACGTTGAACCTGGCCTTGAGCAGGCCCGGGATCAACCCCCATACCGCGCCTGCCAGCATACCCGCAGCCACCATGGCGGGGATCATCAGCCAGGGAGAGGCGCTTTCCGGCAGGATGGGGATCAGGACTACCGCGCTGGCGCCAAAGGCTCCCATGAAAAACTGGCCTTCCGCGCCGATATTCCACAGCCGCATGCGGAACGCCAGCGCGCATGCCAGCCCAACCAGCATCAACGGAATGGCTTTCACCACGGTATCTGAAAGCACGCCCAGGCTGCCGAATGAGGCTTTAGCGATATGCCTGTACGTCACCCAGGGATCTCCCCCAGCCAGCGCCAGGATCACCGCGCCGATCAGCAGCGCCAGAATGACCGAAGCAAAAGAGAGCAGCCAGCTGAACCACGCCGGCGGGAGTTTGAGACGCGGCTCAACCACCACTTTCCAGGGGAAGGAAAACCTGCGGGATCCGGCTCGTTCAGCCATTGATGCTCTCCACGGGCTGGATCAGTTCCAGCGGCGTTCCGGTCATCATCTGCCCGATCACATCGATGTTTCCATCGCTCACCTCGCCCATGATGCGGCCTTCGTAGATCACCGCGATGCGGTCGGAGAGCGTGATCAGCTCATCCAGCTCTTCTGAAATCAGCAGTACCGCCGATCCCGCCTCGCGCTGAGCCAGGAGCAGGCGCTGCACCCCCTCGATCGCCCCGACATCCAGACCTCGCGTGGGCTGCATGGCGACCATCAGGGCCGGATGGGCCGAGATTTCCCGCGCCAGGATCACCCGCTGCAAATTGCCCCCTGAGAGCATGCGCACCGGGGTATCCAGCGTGGGCGCGATGATCTCATAGCTTTGCTTGAGATCACGCGCATACTGCTGGGCGGCGATGGAGCTCATCATCCACCCGCGCCCGATGGGCGCCTGGTTGTATTTTTTCATGATCATGTTGTCGGTCAGGCTCAAATTAGGCGCCGATCCGACATGCGTGCGGTCTTCCGGGACATGCGAAATGCCCTTGCGGATCCCCGAGCGCACCGGCTTGTTGGTGATGTCCTCGCCATCCACAACCACATGCCCCCCGGTCACGCGGCGCAGACCGGTGACGACCTCCGCCAGTTCACGCTGCCCATTGCCCGCCACGCCCGCCAACCCAAGGATCTCACCCTGGCGGATCGTAAGACTGATCCCCTGGAGAGCCGGAAGGCCCTTGTCATTCTCCGCGTGCACATCCTTCACCTCAAGAACGGGGGCGCCGGGTTGGAGCAGGGAACGCTGCAGGTTGAAGATCACCTCACGGCCCACCATCAGCCGGGCCAGGTCAGCTTTATCGAGGTTGCCGGCCGGGATGCCCGCGGCGGTCATCCTGCCGCGCCGCATCACGCTCACGCGGTCCGCGATCCGCGATATCTCATTGAGTTTGTGCGAAATAAACACGATCGATTTGCCCTGCCGCGTCATAGAACGCAGCGTGGTGAAAAGCTCCTCCACCTCCGAGGGCGCCAGCACCGCGGTGGGTTCATCCATGATCAGGATATCCGCGCCGCGGTAGAGCATCTTCAGGATTTCGACGCGCTGCTGCTCGCCTACCGAGAGCTGCCAGACTGGAACATGCGGGTCGACATGCAGGCCGAAGCGCTCGCTCAGCCGCCCGATTTCCTCCTCGAATTTCGCCAGGTTGAGCAGGAAACGCGGCTCATCCAGCCCCAGCAGAACATTTTCAGTGACGGTCTGTGAGGGCACCAGCATGAAATGCTGGTGGATCATGCCGATCCCGGCTGCGATCGCCTGGCGCGGAGAACGGAATTCCTGCTGGCGGCCTTCCACCTCGATCGTCCCCGAGTCAGCTTTATACAGGCCATCGAGCACGTTCATCAGCGTGCTTTTCCCCGCGCCGTTTTCACCCAGCAGCGCATGGATCTCGCCGCGCAAAAGCTCAAAATCGACGTGATCGTTGGCGAGGATGCCCGGGAAGTACTTGGTGATCCCCCGCATGCGCACGACCGCGTCGACTGCTGCTGTTTTTATCTCTTCCGTGTGCTCTGACATGCAGCCGTCCAGTGTATCACCGACCGGTAAAACCGTTCGTCGTCATCAACATCCGTTCATTGCCGCTGGTGAAAAACAACTGCCGGCCTGAGCCGGCAGTTGTCATAAAACCAGATTGTTTAAGGAAGCTCAGCGGTGACGCCTTCGGCCCACCAGTGCATGCATATCTTGCAGTTCGCTCCATCACCGGAGAACTGGTCAAGGTCAGCATCTTCCATCGAAACGCCCGCCGGGATCACCTCGTTGCCCTTGTTATCCATGATTGGGCCGGAGAAGACCGTGAAGCTGGTGAACTCGCCCTTATTGGATTGCTCCAGCAGGCCCTTGACCTCATCGATAACCTCGGGCGGAAGGCTGGCGACGCCCTTGGTGGGGGTTTGCCCTTCCATGAACCCATACAGTCCCAACCCGCCGCTGTCACCCTGGAAGTAATCGCGGCCAAATTTGTAGGTTTTGTCCATCACCTCTTTTGTTACGCGCGTGTACACCGGACCCCAGTTCCAGTAGGGAGCGGTCAGGCAGCCCTCGGCCGTGCAGGAGCCGAACCAGTCATAGGTCACGCCGTATTTGCCCTTTTCGGTGGCCACATCTGCCACCGCGGGGGTATCCGCGCCGGTAAAGACGACCTGCGAACCGGCATCGAAGAGCGATGCGGCGCCTTCCTTTTCCTTTACCGGATCATGCCAGGTCTGGATCCAGCGAACATCCATGGTGCATTCCGGGCAGGTGCGGCGCATGCCCAGGGCGATGGCGTTGCCCAGGCGCAGCTCCTCGGGGATAGGGAAGGTCGCCATGTAGCCAATCTTGGTCACTCCATCAGCCTTTGCGCGGGCTCCGGCCAGCATGCCGGCCAGGTACTTCATCGTCTCCATCCCGCCAAACAGGTTGCCGAAGTTGGTGCCGTTGGATTTGTAGCCGGAGATGTGCACATAGGCCACATCCGGGAATTCCGCCGCCACCATTTCCATCGGATCCATGAACCCGAAGGAGGTGCCGAAGATCAGGTTGAAACCCTTGCGTGAAAGCGCGCGGAAGACCTGTTCGGAATCGGCGCCTTCCGGCACGTTCTCAATATAAGCCACATTGACGTTTTCCACATTCTCGGCCAGGTACTCCAGGCCTTCATAATGGGATTGCGACCAGCCGCCGTCGTTGTGCGGTCCAATCAGGACCATGGCGACGTTGAACTTCCCCTCAACCACCTCGGGGATCTGAAAGCTGCTGCCGCTTTCCTCAGCAGGCGCCTGGGTCGGCTCCTCCGGGGCGGCGGTTGGTGCGGCGGTTGGGGTGGCTGCCGGTGCGCAGGCGGCCAGGACAAACGCCAGAATAAGAAACAGGGCCAACACCGATCTCTTCATTTAACTCCTCCAAAAACCTGTTGGGAAAAAGACAGACGGCCGGATGGAGATCTACCCAGCTGACATGCCTCATCATAGCCTGTCCGCTTTTTCATACCATCCAACCATCTTATATTGTACGATACTCCTTCGCGCATTAAGAATTCCTTAAGGAAAAATCCGCGATTCTGCACATTCTTTAAGAATCATTTTCTGAATACCCGCCTTCCCATGCGCGAGGCAAGTCAGAGGATCATGCGGCGTGATGGGCGCCGCTTCCTGCTGCCCTCCGCCGAATCCTTTCGGCTGACAGAAGCTGTTAACTTTCGTAGCCGGTTTTTTCCGCGGGGGCATTTTAAGCAGGAACTTTGTTAATATTTCCGGCAGGCTTGGTATCGCCGCTGAGTTTGGTCCTGCGGGCTGGGCAGCGGACGCGATCCTGCGTTGCTGTCCCGCTTTTCGCCATAGCGGACCCGGAAGCGTTCAGAGGATAGCTTGACACCGGCGGTCCCTCCCCGCCCGCGCGGTAATTTCGGCTGAGCGGCGGATGATCATCCGTACTGCGGGAACCGGCCGCAGGATGTGAAAAACCTCAATCCAGGTCGAAGGCTAATCCGCCGCCTTGTATACCCGCACATAATCAATCAGATACTGCGCCGGGAAGATCGACTCGTCCACACCCATTTGCCCGCCCCAGGCCCCTCCAATCGCCAGATTAAGCAGCAGATACTGCGGCTGGTCAAATGGCCAGGAGTATTCACCCAGCCCCTCATTCCAATACGTAAAAGTGAGCGTGTCATCGACCATAAAATCCATGCGGTCGGGGAACCAGTTGAGGACGAAGACATGAAATTCGCTTTCCGCGTTGGCCCATTCACTCACGCGGCTTTTTCCATTTCCCTTTGAGCTGTTATATGCTCCCATGTGCACCCCGCAGTGGAATTGCCCTGGGGTAAAACCGACATACTCCATGATGTCGACCTCACCGCAATCCGGCCAGCCCACCTCCTCGATATTGGTGCCCAGCAGCCAGATTGCCGGCCAGGTGCCCGTTCCAGCCGGCACTTTGGCGCGCACCTCGATGCGCCCGTACAGGATGTCATGTTTCTTCCATGTGTTCAGGCTGGCGGAGGTCACCCGCGCCCCCTCATACTCCTCCCCGCGCGCTTCGATGATCAGGTATCCGCCCTCCACGCGGGCGTTTTCCCGTCGGTCGACGGTGTAATACTGCGTCTCATTGTTGCGAATGAAGCCGCTTTCATAGCCCCAATGCTGCGGGTTGGGCGGTCCGTCCACATCGAATTCGTCGGCCCAGTCCAGCAGCCAAGTCACCTCTCTGGTGGCAGCGCGCGTGGCGGTGGGACGCGTGGGCGTCGCCGTTGGCCAGCGCGTCTGGGTTGGCCTGGGGGTTGGCTCAGCCGTTTGACTTGCCTGAGCAGTCGGCGTTTCGCCGGGCGATGGCGTCGCCGCTGCCGCGGGTCTGGCGGGAGTCAAATCAGGCTGAGCGGCGGGCGGATTGGTGCCGCACGCGCTCAGCACGCCTGCCAGCAGCACCAG
>MTKY01002854.1_pt1 | contig 22821 bp, 18 predicted proteins | sample 1042731 | NCBI WGS metagenome assembly MTKY01 (sample SAMN06212206, study PRJNA360538) | anaerobic digester metagenome | biome: Wastewater treatment plant; material: sludge; isolation source: anaerobic digester fed with sludge from wastewater treatment plant | place: Denmark: WWTP Soeholt ... | reverse complement strand
AGCGGCCACTGTCATCCTGTTTTTCACCCGGTGTTTGCCCGGGATCCGCGGCAGGAAGCGCCTCCGGCAGGCCTTCATGCGGACGATCACCCGGAGAAGTCTCCGGGTCCGTAGGATAGCGATTACTCCTCATGAGGGAAATGACCGTCTTCCAGGCGCATGACCCGGTCGCAAAGGTTCGTCATCGTCGCTTCAACGTGGCTCGCGAGGAGAATCGTGCGCCCCCGTGAGCGGAGATGCCGCAGGCGGTCCATCATCATGGTTCGGCTGCGCGTGTCCGCGCCCGCAAAAGGTTCGTCGAGCAGTAACAGCGCCGGATCGCCCAACAGCCCCACCACGAGGCTTACACGCCTCGCCATGCCGCCTGAACATTCGCGAATCGGTTTATCAAGAAAATCTGAAATCAGGGGATCGGACTTCGCCGTTTCGACGATCTGTTTACGGATAGGGGCGGGAATCCCGCGGACGGACAGCCAGAATTCGATCGTCTCACGCACGCGGAGGCGGTCGTCCAGCGCGATTTCCTGCGGTACATACCCAATCAGAGACCGCCAGCCGGCCGTTTCCGAGAGAGCAATTCCGCAGAAAGAAACCTGGCCTCCATCCGGCGGGAGAATAGAGGCCATGATCTTCAACAAGGTGCTTTTGCCGGCGCCGTTATCGCCGGCAATACCGTAAATACTACCCCTTGGCTGATCAAACGAGAGACCGTTGAGGATCGCCGCTCCGCGAAGCACTTTCGTCAAACCGCACACCTGCAGCCCCTCGTATGACTGTTTCAGATTTATGTCAGCGTTAATCATCGGCTGTCACGTCAACGTTTGTCTCCGATCCTGTGCCACGGATCGCAAGCTCAGGTTATTACGGTTCAAACATGAACTGACTCAGGTCAATTCCAAGGCTGGACAGAGCCTGCATGAGTCTCATCATGATGCCCGGATCATTCTCGATGAGATTCTGAAGTGAATCGATATCCTGAATATCAGTACGGTCAGCCGGCAGTTTCGACTCAAATTCAATGTCGCGCGCGGCCAGGGGATGGTGGTCAACTTTGATCGTGACCTTCGAGGGATTCCCTTGTCCCTCCGTCACCGACACACTAATTGAGGCGATCAGGTGCTGGCCATCAGACTGTTTCTCCAGTTTCCCGTTGTAATCGAACGACACGCTTATCGGCATTTCGAAATTACCGGAACCGTCCTTCGGTTCTATTTGCAGCTGTCCGACCGGGTACAAGAAATCCCCGTCTGTCTCGAGTCCGAATTCGTTGACCTTGCCCTTGGCGAGAACCGCCGCTTCCTGATCGTGCGATTCGTAAAAGAGGAGGGAGAACTCCCCTGTGTAACGGTCGTTCCTGACCGTATACCGGCTTGTGAATTCAAACCCCTCTTCACCCTCCGGCTGCATGAAGAACCGGAATGCGTGCTCGTCTCCCGATTCCACATGGGCGTGGATCAACGTGAATATCTTCTCTTTTTCTTTTCCTTCCGGCGCGTGCGAGACAATCAGTTTCCCACCTTGCGGTTTGTTTTTCTTATCGACGAACAGTTCGCGCAGAAACTCTAACTTGTAATCATCCGGTTTTTCGTCAATCTGCTTCAGGGCTTCGTCGATCTTCCCGACAAAAGATTCGTAGGGGTTCTCCTCGGAGTCTCCCGCGCGATTGAGCTTCTGAACCGCCGCGCTGATATCAGTGATGATCTTCCGGAGATCCTCATTCTGCTTGAGATACGTCAGAATCTCTTTCAGCATTTCAGGGGTTTTTTCCGGTTTTACGACGACATCATAGCGATCAAGTTTCTGCGAGAGATCGCCGACCTGCAGCTCCTGACCTTTGACGAATTCCGGTTTTTCCGCGTATTTGGCGACAATATCGTAGAGATCGCCGGCGATTTTCTCAAATTTATCGCCCGTGAGCGTTCCCATAAGATCTTTCGATGCGTTGAGGAGACCGGGAAGTTCTTCTCCCAGCGTATCTCCCAACTTGCTGAATTCATCGCCGATCATGCCTTCAAGCAGTTCGGGTTTCAGAACGAGCGGTTTCGTTAAGATCGGCGTGGCGTCTATGACAAGCGCCCCTTCGACGTTATAAAGCTTGATTTTAAGCGCATCCTCTGTCTTCTCCTGACCTCTCAGTCCGATTTGAGCGTGAAAGCGCATGTCATCTTCTTTGGTATCAAACTTATACTCTGTCGAGAGTTGAAGCTTGCTGATGATATCAAAGATTGGCGCGACCTGGCCAAAATCTTCGCCCTGTACCTCCAACGATAATGATGTTATACCGCCGTACTTAGTCTGCTCAAGCTGGGAGTGGACTGTTCCCCTGACCTTTCCAAGCATGGATTTCTCATCCACACGCGTTAGCGCCTTCTCCGCGCCAATCCATGTTTTCCCACCGGAACGGCCGAACAGGCCTTTGATCTGATCGCCGAAAACAAGGAATGTGCCGAGCAGGAGGGCCGCTACCACAGCGATCGCTATGACGGGTATCAGCCAGCGGCGTTTCTTTTTCGGCGCCTGAGGGACCGGAGCGCCCTGCGGCGGATATCCGTAGGCTTGTGGCGCCTGCGCCGGCGGCGCCTGAGGAGGATATCCATATGCAGGAGGGACGGAGGGCGTCTGCCCCTGCTGATACGGCGGCGGATATGAAGCAGCCTGAGCCGCATAATCATATGTCTGTGACGCCTGAGGGGGATACCCATAGGCCGGCGGCTCTGAAGGCGCGCCTCCCTCCGCTGACGCCACCGCCGGATGCTCTTCAGGCGGAACACTGCTGTCTTCTGCCGCGGCGGGAGCACCGAACGGCTGCTGTTCATCGGGTTCATCGGCCGCCGGTTTAATAATCTCTTCCGTGAAAGGATTTCCGCACGATGTGCAGAATTTCGCGTGATCGCTCACCTCAGCGCCACAATTCTTACAATTTTTCATTCTGACCTCACTTTCCTGTGGAAAAGCAGCCGATGCACAGCCAGTGCTCACAACAAGGGCACGCGCCGTCTGCTTCCTTCCACATCCGGATCTATACATCCGGAACGGGTGTCATCGCCCATTAATGATCGAGATTATTTCGATTATAGCGCATAATAATCGCTTTTGTGCCTGAATCACGAACATCCCGTCGTCTCACCGCAGTCGAGACAGACCTTACACGTGCCGTTTCGGACGAGCCTCGTTCCGGAGCAGTTGGTACAGACCGACCCGTCATAGAGCCGCTCGCCGTTCTTGCTCGCCTCGACAGCTTTCTCGTGGATGAATTCATCCATACTGATCTGTGTTCGCTGCGCACCGTGCTCTTCCGGCGTTAAATCTTCTTTGCGCTCCGGCTTGACCTGAACGCGCGTGTAGTCTCCCGCCTCGATATCGAGAACCTTGCTGATCAGGTCCGACACAGATGTGCAGTACTTGATGTAGGGGTGGCGCTGTACGAATCCGTAGGGCTCGAACTTCTGCCCGCGGAGCATCTTGGAAATCGCGTCCGTTTTAATGCCGTACTGGAGCATGACCGAGATCGTCTTTGAAAGCGAATTCAGCAGGCCCGTAATCAGCGTCCCTTCGCGGTCTGTTGTCATAAAGAGTTCCGTGATCTCATCGTTCTCGTCGCGATTGACTGTGATGTAAACCTTGACATCTTCAATCTGGGCCGGGTGCGTGACACCGCTGCGAATACCGAACGGCTTGACGCGCGCGTGCACGAGGTCACCGCGTTCCAGTTTCCTGTTGCACTCTTCCAGATCGGCTTTTGCCTTCTCCGCGTAGTGGAGAAGATCGCGGTAGGAGAGATCCTCCAGCGGCTGATCCTGACTGTCCACGCCTGTCAGCCGTAAATTCAGCGGCTGCGCGTATTTCGACCCGTCACGGTACAGGGTAATTCCTTTGACGCCTTCCATCCAGGAGATCAGCGCGACGTCCGCGAAATCCTGTACCGTCGCTTCGTGCGGGAGATTGACCGTCTTCGAGATCGCGCCGGAGATTAACGGCGTAATCGCCGCGACCATGCGGACGTGTCCGAGGTAATGGATATACCGTTCGCCGGTTCCGCACTGGTTTGCCGTGTCAAATACGGCGAGATCCTCTTCGCGCAGATGCGGCGCTCCCTCTATTTTGCCGTCGAGAATCATGCCGCTGCCGTCCTCGCGCATGATGTACTCGGTGATTTCGCTGATCTCTTCATCGGTGTAACCGAGCTTCTTCAGACCCTGTCCGATGACGGGATTCGCGAGCACCATGTAGCCGCCTCCGGAGAGCTTCTTATAGACGACATGTGAGAAAAAAGGCTCAATGCTGGTCGCCGCGCAGTCCATTGCGAAAGAAATCGTCCCGGTCGGCGCCATCACCGACACCTGCGCGTTGCGGTAACCATACAGTTCACCCCACTCTTCCGCCTTGGACCAGCATGTGTTCAGCGCGTCGACCAGATTCCCGAACCCGGATGACCGGAGCAGTTCGTGATTGACGATGGGGAGATGATAGCAGATTTCTTCCGGTTCGTCTTTCCGGACGCCGGCCGCGCGGCTGTGATTGCGGATCACGCGGAGCATATACGGTTTGTTCTTCTCGTAATGCGCGAAAGGAGCGGTCTGCTTCGCCATGAGGGCAGAGACCGCGTAGCTTTGCCCTGTCAGGATACCGGACAGGGCGCCGCCGATCGCCCGCGCCTCGTCCGAATCGTAGGGAATCCCAGCGCTCATGAAGACCGACGCGAGGTTCGCGAGACCGAGCCCCGTCGCGCGGAATCCCCACGTCTTGCGCGCGATCGCCTCTGTCGGAAATTGTCCGCCAAAAATCGACGCTTCAAGGACGAGTTGGGCGATCGAAAGGAGGTGGGTGTAGCTTTCGATATCGAATTCGCCCTTCTCGGCGTTATAGAAGCGCAGCACATTGATCGACGCCAGATTGCAGCTTGTGTCGTCGAGGAAGGCGTACTCTCCGCAGGGATTAGTGGAATTGATACGGTTGTGCTTGGCTCCGTATACACCGTCCTCCCCTGCCGGGCACGTGTGCCAGGCGTTGAATGTATCGTCGAACTGGGGCGCCGGGTCGGCGCACCGCCATGCGGACTGGTTGAAAATCTCCCACAGATGGCTGACCGGCACTTCTTTGTCGACACTTGCGTCGCGGCGCCCTTTCAGGCGGATCTTCGCGTGCGGGAACCGGTCGAGGTCTGCCACTTTGCGCATAAATTCATCGTTAAAGCGCACGGAATTGTTAGAGTTCTGTCCGGAAACGGTCTGGTAGGCGACGCCGTCGATGTCTGCGTCGTAACCCATCTTGGCGAGCGCGATAACCTTATCTTCTTCGCGCGCTTTCCACGTAATGAAGCGCTCAATTTCAGGGTGGTCGATATCGAGACAGACCATCTTCGCGGCGCGCCTCGTCGTCCCCCCTGACTTGATCGCTCCCGCATTGCGGTCCAGCCCCTTCAGGAAACTCATGAGACCGGACGACCGGCCGCCGCCTGACAGCGCCTCGCCTTCCGCGCGGATACTGGAGAAATTCGATCCGGTACCGGAACCGCCTTTGAACAGTTTCGTCTCCGACACGTACGCCTCTGAGATGGAATGGGGGCCGAGCAATTTGTCTTCGACCGACAGAATGAAACACGCCGACGCCTGTGTCCGCGTGTAATCATCCGCCGACATCACAACCTCGCCCTTTTCCTCGTCATAGTAAAAGAGCTCGTTCATCCCGCCGGCGATGCCGTATTTGAGCTTGAGCCCCGTATTGAACCACTGCGGTGAGTTCGGCGCGAACATCTGCGCCAGAATGGCGAAGACAACTTCATCATAGAGAACGTCCGCTTCTTCCCCGCTGATCATCCCCTCGTCGACAAGCGCTTTGACCCAGAAAGAAACCATGCGGTCGGCGACCTGGCGCATGGATGTCTCATGCCCGGGCTCACCGGGGACGCCGGCTTTCCTGAAATATTTTGACGCGATGATATCACAGGCTGTCTGCGAATAATGGGAAGGAAATTCGAGATCACGCATGTCTGTGAGAACTTTTCCCGATTTGTGATCTTTCAGCAGGACGTCACATCTTTTCCACTCAAAAAGGTCAAAGACTGTGCATTTCCTCTCTTCTATTTCCTTCGTAAAGTGACGTTTAATAACAGGAGCTAAAACGCTCATTTCAACACCTTCCCTCTCCTTATCCATTCAGAACCCCGAGGCTGAGCAGCCGGGGAAATCAAGATCAATACACTGGATATTGTATGCTGAGCTTTATAATACTACCACATATTGTGGTATGATATTACAGGATTGTGACAAACAATCTTGTCTGTCTCTCTGTTTTGAGAGGAAGCAGGACAGGATGAACACAAAACTCACTTGTCTGTATTATCCTGCGTTGGATCAAACGAATCCCCGTCCCTCATGTCAAAACGGTCATGGCTCGCCAAGTCCTCACAAATGCGCTAAGATGGCTCCGGGCAGAGTGTCCTGACAGAAGAGAATGCGGCAAGATTTATCGGGGTTTTATTGAAGTGGATCCCGGCGGACGGGGACACAAGGGAATTGAAAAAACAAGACAAAAAGGGAATGCAAAGATGATCAAAAGACAACTCTCTAAAACCGTTTGCCTCTTCGCGGGGGTGCTCCTTTTTTGTCTCTCTCTATTACCCGTATCCTGTGGCAAAAAAAGCGCCCTCGTCGGATCCTGGCGGCTGCTCAAATCGGAAGATCCGACTTACACGCCCGGCATTATTTTTGAGTTTAACGCCAATGGCACGTTGAAACTGCTCCCGGGAGACGCTCCTCTCTCCGACGAGGACAAAGAGATGTTCGCCAATCTGCACGCGCGATTCGCTCTGGCATACCAGGCGGGGGCGAACGGTGATCTGCGCCTCACGCTGGACAAAGCCGATGGCGGCTCCGCTATTCTCCGCATGAAATACACCATTGAGGGAAACCGGTTATCCATCAGAGACGAAAACGATGTATCGCTGATTTTCGAGCGCCAGCCCTGAAAAATCCGGTTCTCGTATCACCGAGCGCTTTCTTCAGGAATCTTTCAAATACGCCTGTGGTGAGTGATCAAACTCCCGGTCGGTCTGTCACAGCAAGGAGAGCAGCGCTTCCGCTGTATTTGGAAACCCTTCCACACAAACCTTCTCTAAAAGTTCTTCAAGTTTCAGGCCGATCTCCTGTCCTTTGAAGCCGCGATCCGCGAGAACCTGGCCATCAATCGCCAGATCTTTCAGTTCCAGCCGCTGCCCACCCTGAATAATGTCGCGCGCCAGGCGAGCAACGCGCTCTGTTTCCGACAGAGCGGGCGTTTCCTGATTGACGTCAGCTCCCGCCGTTCCCGCGTGCGGCATAATGCCGCCGTACGTGAGCCTCCTGACCGCCAGTTCGCGCGCCCTGCGAAGCTCCAGACCTTTGAAAAAGATGTCATCCCCATAGGCGTGAAGTGCCCGCCAGACAGAGCGCTTCTCCGGAACCAGATCTTCTCCCTGAAAACGGAGGAGACTCTGCACGCGGCTGATCGTCGCGCGGTCATACCGAAGCGCCCGCAAAACGCCTTCCGCCAGTGCCGCAGACCGCTCGAACACGCCTTTCCCCGCGCTCTTGTCCGACGGCAGGCCTGTTGATCCGGGAGTCCCCTCTGCCAAATCCCGCCCCCGCGGGGCGTCACTTTTTTCCTCTGAATCTGCAGGTTCCGGCAGCACCTCTCCGAGATCGTACAGGAGCGCCGCGAGCCGCAGCGCCGCTTCCGGGCGGAGATGCGAAATACTCAGAATCGAGGCATCGAGCCGTGAGGCTGGCGTCTCGTTTCCTCCCGCCGAGGCGCCAAGAGGTGCGCGGGCGAGCGCGGTCATCTCGGGTATTATCACCGCGATTATCTCCGCGTACGACCGCAGTACAGAGAAGGCGTTCAAACCTGCCGCCATCCGGTTGAATTCCACTTGCAGGCGCTCAGGGGCGACGAGCCGCAGGAGATCCCTGTTCCGGAACATCGCGTCCTCTGTTTCGGTATCGATTCGGAACCCAAGCTCGGAAGACAGCCGCATCGCTCTGAATAGGCGGAGAGCGTCCTCCGAAAAACGGCGGTCAGGGTCTCCTACCGTCCGGATGATTCCTCTTGACAAATCCGATTGTCCGCCCCAGAGATCGACGAGACCGCGCTTTTCGTTCCAGGCGAGCGCGTTGATGGTAAAGTCCCGGCGCGCGAGATCTTCTTCGATGGTTTCCGTAAAATGCACATCGTCGGGATGGCGGCAGTCTGAGTAAGCGCCCTCAGAGCGGAAAGTCGTCACCTCAACAAAGCTGACGCCGGTCATAACCGTCAAGGTGCCGTGCCGCACGCCTGTCGGAATAATCGTAAACCCCGGAAGACTGCGGATGACTTCCTCCGGGGTCGCCGAGGTCGCGAGATCCATATCGAAAGACCGGCGCCCGAGGAGTGAATCGCGCAGGTAGCCGCCAACGACAAAGCAATCGAACCCCGCGTCTTCAAGCAAGCGCATCATCTTCCGAACCGCTTCCGGAATCGCGATGGGATGGTTTCTGGCCCGGTTGGCTATAAAAAGCGCCGCCCGTTCGCCTGTCCGGCCGCCGGCCGCCAGCTCCCGCTCGAGAAATCCCCGGTGGTTACCCAGAAACTCTTCCCGATAAGCGGCAGGGTCTTCCAGAAAATGTATGCACTGATCGGCCTGTTCCCGGCTGACAGCTCCCGACTCAAAGGCTAGACGGAAGAAAGGCTCTCCGGTCACGACCAGCGATAAGAGGGGAATACCCGCTTCGGCGAGCCGCTCTGCCCCGCCCTGTCCGCGGTCAACCACCGCGAAGGCGTATGCCATCGAAGCTCCGAGCGCTTCCACCGCGGGTATCCAGTTCCGGAAAAAACTGGATGCTTCGGTCACCAGATCGGCGACGTGCAGTCCCCGGAGACTCTCCAGCGGCAGATCACGGGGGTCAAGCCGCTTGTCCGGCCCCTCGTCCCCACGGTAATAGCAGCGGCCGTCCTTCAGAATTGTGAGGTGCGGTTTTCCCAGCGCGTCCGCGACTGCCAGTGAAAAGAAGAGATCGCGCCGTTCCCCGCCCGAAACGAAGTCAATGGCGTCTTTTACGGGTTCAAGCGCTTGAAGTGCCTCCTCCATCACATCATGGTACGCATTTCCCTCCGCGCTTTTCTGAGCGCGTAAGGTGGGAAGCAGTCGTTCTGTCAGCGTTTCCGGCGCTTTGAGCGCATCCTCGATCGCTGCGAGGAATCCCTTCGCGCAGGTTTCTCCTCCCAAAAGATAATGTGTGTTGATAAAGAAGGGGCCGAACGTCCCCGACGCGTACCAATAGGGGCGGTCCGGGGGCGCGATATCAAGCGCTTTCGTATCGAGCAGCCGTGTCATCATCGTATGCACTGTTATGTCCTTTCCCAAAACTGCAGCCGCCCTGTGTATTCAGCGAGGCGGCTGTATCCGTACTGAGAAGCAATCTCAGCCATTTCACCCGGAAGACGGAAAATCATGCCCGGATCGACAAGCGAAGCCGTCCCGACCTGGACGGCTGACGCCCCGCAGAGCATGAATTCGAGCGCATCCTCCGCGCGGGCGATACCTCCGAGGCCGACGATGGGGAGATCCGTGTGATCATAAACTTCTTTGACCATGCGGAGAGCGACGGGTTTAATGGCTGGCCCGGAAAGCCCTCCCGTGTTATTTCGGAGAATCGGGCGCTCCGTCGCGAGATCGACGGCGAGTCCCAGCAGCGTATTGATGAGCACAACGGCGTCGGCGCCCCCCCGTTCCGCCGCCTGTGCGCAGAGAGCGATATGTGTGACATTCGGCGTCAGCTTCACCCACAGCGGTTTATCCGTGACCTCACGGCACGCGGCGGTCACCTCCTCGATCAGATGCGGTTCTGAACCGATCGCGAGACAACCGGCAGAAACATTGGGGCAGGACAGATTCAGCTCTACCGCATCCACTTCTGTCTGATCGAGCAGACGCGCGAGTTCCGAGTATTCGCAGAGTTCCTGTCCCGCGATATTCGCGATAATCCTCGAACCATACGACAGCATCCGCGGCAATTCTTTCTCGAGGAAGCTTTCGATCCCGGGGTTCTGAAGGCCGACGGCGTTCAGCATGCCTGATGCCGTCTCTGCGACACGCGGCGGCGGATTGCCGGCTCGCGGGCGCAGTGTCAGCCCTTTCGTGCAGATGCCGCCCAGAACGCTCAGATCATAATACGGCGCGAGTTCCCCGCCGAATCCGAATGTCCCCGAAGCCGCGATGACAGGATTATCGAAGGTCAGATCCCCCACACGGACAGTGCCGTCGACGGACGAACTTCTTTCATGGTCATTCATGCCGTTCCTTATCCTTTCATAGAGATACCGCCAAAAATATGCTTATGCTCAGTCTTATTGTATCCTTTGTTTTTCCACTAAGTTCCCCTCCGGCTCAGGCAGCGGCAGGGGAAAACGCATGCTTTGCGGCAAACCGCCCTTCCCTTATGATCCGGCGCTTATACCAGCCCCGCCATGTTCCGCCACGCGACGCGGGACGCGTCGAACACCGGCCCTTCATAGCAGCACCTTTCATAAGCGATCTCTCCCGCGCGGTCGAGCACAGGGACCGCGCAGCCCAAACAGACACCGATGCCGCACGCCATTCTCGACTCGAGCGAGACATCGCAGGGGATACCCCGGCCTGCGGCGATCGCCGCGACCGCCCGCAGGAGGGGAACAGGTCCGCAGGTGATGATCTTCGCGCGGCCGGAGTTGCCGCCCGGGCTTTCCGCCGACGCGGAGAGCTCCGAAGAGAGCGCTTCCGCCGCGTTTCCGTGGAAATCCAGGCCGCCCGCGTCAGATGAAAAGACCGATCGATCCGCAAGGTTTCTCAGGCGCTCCGGCAGCAGGGTTTGCGCTTCCGAGCGGAAACCGGCGATCAGTGTTGTTTTGATCGAAAGGCGCTTCGCATCTTCCAAAGCAAAGATGACAGGGAAAAGACCGATACCGCCGCCCACGGCGATAAGTTCACCGGTATTCTCCAGCGAGAAACCGCGGCCGAGAGGGCCGATCACGCTGACCGCTGTCCCTGCGGCCATCCCGATGAGTTCTTCTGTCCCCGTGCCGGCAGCTCTGATCCCCAGCTCCACGGTTCCCCGCGCGCGGTCAGCCGACAGAATACTGATTGGGCGCCTGAGAAACCGGCTTGTGCTGAGTTGTACGAATTGGCCGGGCGAAGCTGTTCGGGCGACGGCAGGCGCGTCGAGTGTGAGAAGCGCCGTCTGCGGATCAAGCAGGATCTTCTCCGCGATTGTGGCCTGATAGACAAATCCTTTTCCTTTTAACACCGGCATCGCTGCTGTCCTTTCTTACGTCTGTTTTCGCTGTATTCGGCTGCGCAGAGAACATATTTCCGGGATTATTCCGGGCGCTTAGGCCGTGCGGCGAGCGCGAGGCGCAGCGCGTCCCGCATCTCGAGCGCTTCCCTCCGGCATGCTTCAGCGAACTGCGCCTCCGGTAAATTATGTTTCTTCCACGCCAACATCAATGACCGCGCCGCGTTGACGACCGCGCCACGCCCTGATTCCGAGAACCCGGCAACCGCGCCGTCCGCCTTCCCGCCTTGCGCCCCGTACCCCGGAATGAGAAAGAACGTATGGGGCAGGCGCTTGCGGATGGCGCGCGCTTCCTCCGGCCATGTCGCCCCGACGACGGCGCCGACGCTCGAAAAACCGGATGTGCCGATCAGCGGTTCGCCCCATGAGTGAATCAGATCGGCCATGGCTTCATACACGAATCGGCCGTCTGCCAGCTTGAGATCCTGCAGATCGCCGGCCGATGGATTCGATGTCCGGCAGAGTACAAAAATCCCGCGCCCGTCCGCGCCGCACGCGTCGACAAAAGGGCGGATCCCGTCAATCCCGAGGTACCCGTTGACTGTCAGCGCATCCGCATTGAACGCCGGGGAAAGCTCCGCGCCGCTCTCCCTGAGAAAAGCGCGCGCGTACGCTTCGGCGGTCGAACCGATGTCATTGCGCTTGGCGTCGACAATCACGATCATTTCTCTGCGCCGCGCGTAGCGGACGACATCGTGAAAAGCGAGGATACCCTCCGGTCCGTATTGTTCAAAGTAAGCTATCTGCGGTTTCACCGCGGGAATAATATCGGTGACCGCGTCAATCAGCGCGGAGCAGTATCTCGCGAGCAGTTCCCGTACGATACCCGCTCCGCCGCCGCATTCCATTCGTATACGCTCCGCGAAAGCTTCCGGTATATAGGACAGCATCGGATCGAGTCCGAGACAGCTCGGGTTTCCCAATGCGTCAATGCGTTCCTGAAGTCGATCTGCAAAATTCATTTCTCCCTCACTTTACATGGCGGCCGCTCACGAGCCGCGCGTTCATGTTTCCCGCGGCGCGTTTAGCGTGTACCGCCGCGCTCAACCGCTCTCAGACTGTGCGTGTCCGCTTCACACGAGGCGACTGTATCCTGTCCGCGACGCCGCTCACACCTGTTCCCATGTCGTGTGCCCTGCCATCATGGTCAGAACGGGAAACCCGTAGAGCGCCATGCCGCTGAAAGGCGTGTTTCTCGCTTTTGACAGCGATTCCGAGACATCGTAAACGATTTCGCGCCCGAGGTCGACGAGTGTCAGATCAGCTGGTTCACCCGCCGCAAGCGCCGGAACGGGCAGACGGAACAAGCGCGCCGGCGCTTCTGTCATTTTGAGTATAGCGTCGCGCAGGCTGAGAAGGCCTGTCTTCACGAGGACGGTATAGACGAGCGGGAAGCATGTTTCAAGGCCGATCATCCCGTTGTTCGCGAGCGAAAACTCACAGTCTTTCTCGTCTTCGTGGTGCGGCGCGTGGTCGGTCACAATCATGTCGAGCGTCCCGTCGCGCAATCCCTCGATCACCGCGAGGCGGTCGCTCTCTTCGCGCAGCGGGGGATTCACTTTCGCCATGGTATGGAAGCCCCGCACGGCTTCTTCCGTCAGGGTGAAATAATGAGGACACGTTTCCGCGGTCACCTTGACGCCGCGCGCCTTGGCCTGCCGGATAATCTCAACGCCGTTTGCCGTGCTGACATGGGCGATGTGGACCGGAAGACCCGAGTATTCCGCAATCCTCGTATCGCGGTCAATCTGAATGTCCTCGGCGATCGAAGGGATGCCGCGCAGCCCCATTTCTGTTGAAACGATGCCTTCGTTGATCACGCCGCCGGCGGCGAGCGACAGGTCCTCGCAGTGAGAGATCACCACGCGGTCGAAGTAAGACGCGTACTCGATGGCAGTCCGGACGATGCCGGCGGCACTGACAGGCTTTCCGTCATCGGAGAATGCGACAGCTCCCGCTTCCGCCATGAACCCGATTTCCGCAATCTCCTCTCCCTTCTGTCCTTTTGTGACAGCGCCGATCGGCAGAACGCGGCAGTAACCCGCCTGCCCGGCTTTTTCAATCATGTACCGGATCACGGGTGCCGAATCCGCGACAGGTATCGTATTCGGCATCGCGGCAACAGCCGTGAAACCTCCCCGCGCGGCCGCGCGCGTCCCCGACACAATATCCTCCCGGTATTCAAACCCGGGATCCCGGAGATGCGCGTGCGCGTCGATCAGGCCGGGAAGCGCGGTCAGACCGGCTCCCTCGATCACGCGGTCAGGCTCTCCGGTGAGTTCCGCGACAAACACGCCGTCTTCAACGGCGAGATCTGTCAGCTCCCCTGTCAGCCCGTTTATCACTTCTTTGATCAGCACTCTATTGTAAAATGGATATTCATTGTTCATTTGAAAACCTCCGTTCATTAAACGCTCACGCCTGAAGGTTTCTTCTCGCGTTCAGCAGGAAAAGGACCGCCATGCGGACTGAAACACCGTTGGCGACCTGCTCGTGGATGACCGACCGATCGTGCTCGTGGATATGGCTCGGCATCTCGACGCCGCGGTTGCACGGACCCGGATGCATAATGATCGCGTCTTCTTTCGCGCGGCGCAGGCATTCGTCATCGATCCCGAAGAATTTCGCGTATTCATTGACAGAAGGGAAGAGCACCTTGTGCTCGCGTTCGAACTGGACGCGCAGTCCCATAACGACATCAACATCCTCGCACGCCTTCCGGACGTCATGATAGACCGTACAGGGCATCCTGTCGAGGAAACGGGGGATCAGTGTCGGAGGTCCGGCGACACGGACTTCCGCACCCATCTTGGAAAGGCCCCAGACGTTCGAGCGCATGACGCGGCTGTGCATGGCGTCTCCGGCGATGACCACTTTCAGTCCTTTGAGATGCCCTTTATATTCGACCATCGTCATCATGTCGAGAAGCGCCTGTGTCGGGTGCTCATTCATCCCGTCTCCGGCGTTGACCACCGAGGCGGAAATCTTCTCGGAAAGGTAGCGCGCAGCACCTGATTCGGGATGCCGCATGACGAGAATATCCGTCGACATCATATCGAGCGTCTTCGCCATGTCGTAGAGGTTTTCTCCTTTATTGATGCTGGACCCTGTTTTTGAGATGTTCGAAGAGGTCGCGCCGAGGTATTTGCCGGCTGACTCAAAAGACAGCCTTGTGCGCGTCGAATTCTCCGCAAAAAAGTGAATGATCAATTTCCCCTGGAGATGCGCGGTCTTCTTTGTCTGTACCGACAGAATCTGCTTCATAACGAACGCGGTATCGAGGATCAGCTGGATCTCTTCCGGGGATAATTCCTGCATTCCGAGAAGATCCTTTGTCCGAAGATGGCGCACGCCGACTTCCAGTGTTCTGTTGAGACCACGCACTTCATTCGGGAGAGGTTGAACCTTTGCCATTATCTGTCACCTTCTTCCTTTTCGAAAAGCTGAACGCATTCAGTTCCATCGAATTCCATTACCTGGACGCTGATCACCTCCAGATGCGAGGTCGGCACATTCTTACCGACATAATCGGGACGGATGGGAAGCTGGCGGTGGCCGCGGTCCACCATGACGGCGAACTGGACGGAGCTCGGGCGTCCCATGTCGAAGAGCGCGTCGATCGCGGCGCGGCACGTCCGCCCCGTGTAGAGCACGTCGTCGACCAGGACGATATGCATGCTGTTCACATCAAAGGGGATATTCGTGCTGTGCACGATCGGGTGTTCATCGAGCATCGACAGGTCGTCTCTGTAGAAAGTGATATCCAGTTCACCCTCGAGCGGGCGCTGGCCTTCGATATGCTCGATTTTATCCGCCAGTTTCCGCGCAAGAGGTACACCGCGGCGCTGGATACCGACGAGCGCGACATCCCGAACGCCTTTGTTTTTTTCTGTGATTTCGTGCGCGATACGCGTCAGAGCGCGATCCATCGCGTCCGCGTCCATCAGATCTGCTTTAACTCTCATGTCTCTTTCTCCTTCAGGGCTATAAAAAAGCCCTCTGTCCGGAGAACAGAAGGTTTACACACAGATACGGCGCGAGCCGCCTAACATGATCACCTTCCAGCCTCACAGGACTGCCTTAAAGGTTTTTTATCGAGAATGATTATAACGTCGTCCGTGCGGGTTGGCAAGTGTTGATCCACGTTTTATAGACAAAAATCTCATATAATCCCGCGGGATTTCCGTATCCGAATACATGAGGACGCCGGACACACCTTAGTCAGATGTCACTTAAAAAGGCGCATAAACACGCCTCCGCTCTCGCTTGACAAAATACCGCGGAGATAAGAGCGGCTGCCTTAGTCCGCGTCCTCGTCCAGCGCCTCGAGGAGAAAACTGACCGGACGGAAGCCGTCGTTGCAGGAGATCATCGCCGACCGGGGATTTTTCATCCAGCCGCCGTAGATACGCTCACCGCCATACGCCAGCGTCATCACAAAAGGGGAAACGCTGTCCCAGGCGCTGTCGCAGAAGCCCTCCGGCTGACGCCAGCCGTTGGCGATAAAAACCTGCCCCTGCTTCATATCGCAGGGATTCTCAAGAGGATTCTCGTACTGTTCCATCAAATCCTGATGAGAGACTATTTTCGCAACGGTGATTCGGACCTTTTTCATCGGCAGCACTCTGTCATCTGGTGTCAGATAATCGGTTCAGGCTCAAAGAAAATGTGATTGTCTCCGTCGAAACCGGAAACCTGGGCGAGCGAGTAGATCTCGTAGCCACGTTCGCGCAGCTCATGACCGCCCGACTGGAAGGTCTTCTCGACAGCGACGCCGATACCGGCGATGGTGGCGCCGGCGCTCTTCACCAGATCAATCAGTCCGTTCAGCGCGCTGCCTTTCGCGAGGAAGTCGTCGATGATCAGGACGCGGTCTTCCGATGTCAGGAGACGGTGTGAAATCGAAATGGCGTAGGTTTTGCCTTTTGTATACGAGTGAACCGTCGACTGGTGGCGGTCTCCCGTCAGATTATAGCTCTCATATTTCTTAGCGAAAAGGAGCGGAACACCGAAGCGCATGGCAACGATTGTCGCGATCGCGATCCCCGAGGCCTCCAGCGTCATCACTTTCGTGATCTTGCGGTCTCCGAAATACGCATACCACTCGTCAGCCATCTTCTGAAGGAACTGAACATCAACCTGCTGATTCAGAAAAGAGTCAACTAGTACAATCTCGCCAGGCATGATACGGCCTTCTTCCAGAATTTTTTTCTCCATCTCTCTCATTTGCATTCTCCGATTTGCTTTGTCTGACCTTGTGTGAAAGACAATTGCCCTGTGCACTCAAGATTCCCGCGAAACAGGCGTTTTAAAGACTCATCATAGCATGAAAAGACCTCCTCGGCACCTTTGCCGCGGAGGTCTTTTCGCGTCTATTGCATGCATTTAATTCGATGGTAATTCTTCGTCAGGATATAGCGCAGAGAAGGGGATTTACGGCTGCCCGTAAGGCGGCTGCTGGTCCTGCGGCTGTCCATACGACGGCTGTTGAGGCTGTTGAGGCTGCGGTTGTCCATAGGGCCCCTGCGGAGGCTGCTGTCCATACGGCGGATACGACGGCGGCTGAGGCGGCTGCCCGTATGGCTGCTGCGGGAACGGCGGCTGAGGCTGCCCGTAAGGCGGCTGAGACTGGGGCTGCCCGTAAGGCGCATAAGGCGCGCCTCCATAGGGAGCCTGCTGCTGCATCGCGGCTTTAAATTCTCCCTTCTGCTGTGCATTGAGGATCCCGCCGACCAGGATCAGCACAGATAAGACGATCTCTGTAATATTCGCATACGAGACATCGCTTAACAGCGATATAACGCCAAAGAATAGAAAGATCGCTCCGATCACAATGCAAAAGACGGCTCTCAGCGGGTCATTCCTGCGCTTGAATGCCATAATAGAGAGCGCCAGGACCAGAACGCCGATCATAATGACAAGAATCCCCGCCACAGCGCCGAGCGCGGAGAATATTCCTCCGAGTGCTTCCGTTTCGAAAGTGGCAGAACCTGCGAACAAGCTGAACACAAACGATAGCGCAAACGTCATAATAATACCGATGATAATCAGACCGATTGAGCTGATAATCATCCCTATTGAGCCAATGGCAATAGGAACCATGCCTTTCGCTTTTTGCATTTTATAAGTCTCCTTTACTTCAGATAATTTATCCGCCTGATGAGCAAATCATAATACTTTATTGATTATTAATGCAAGCCGGCATACGCGTGTCAGTTCCTATTTTTCGCGGCTCCGGACCGCCTGTTCCTGACGAGCAGGAAATAGCCCAGGGAAGCGACCGCCGCGTAAAAAGTGAATACGCCGATATTCCAGAAGAAGTTCGCGGCCGTCGACCCCTTCGCGACAAAATTGTAGTCAATCGGACTGATCACCAGCGAGAAAATACTCATCAGCGCGAACCCCATCGAGAAATCACTTAAAACAGGCGATTCATACCCGGGATCACAGATTCTGAGAAGTGTCATGCCAGTAATCATCACGCCCGTATTGACACCCCACGCCATGATCGCCCGTTCAAAAGCAAAGTCGTCTTTGAAAGCCTTTCTGAAGAGCGGCACCATGACGAAATACGTGCCGGCAAAGCCGACCGCGCACATAATGAGCATCGGCACGATGAACTGCGAGACAGCCTTGATCGGCAGTGTCATCAGCGCGGCGGTGATCGCGAAATCCGAAAGAGACCCCGTTATACGCGACTTGACTTTCGTATCGATCATCCAGTTCATCTTCATCTTCAGCAGGACGAAATTAATGATATACATGATCAGCAGCGCGTAAAACCAGACGGGCAGGTAAAGGTCCGGTACCCACACGCGCATCTGGCGGTGGAGAAGATAAGCTAAAGCGGAGGCGAGGAGCAGGATGCCGAGGTGAATCGTGATCGTCTCGATCGCGCTGCTGAACGCCGTCTCGCGCCCGAGGCTCTTCTGTTTATCGATTTCTTTTGTGTATCCCTGCTGTAAATCGCGAGGAACTTCACCTTTGCGGCCAAGGTAACGGGTCTGGCCGCGCTTCATGGCGCGGTTGATAAAAAAGATTCCGAAAAGCATGCCCCCGACGAGCCCGATGGTGGCAGTCGTGAGTGCGACTCCCTGCGCGGTCTGCCACCAGGGGAGACCGAAGTCCTGAAGAATGCTGCCGAGCGCGGTCGCCATGCCATGGCCGCCGGAGAAACCCTGGCCGAGCTCATAGCCAAACGTACGGTACAGACCCGTGCCCGGGCTTACGGCTGTAATCGCCAGATTGACACCGAAACCGGTGATGTACTGGATGGATCCGCCGAGAGAAAAGATTCCCGTCATCAGAAGAACAACGGGAAGCATCTCGCGGAAACGGCGCTGTTTCCGCGAGGGATCCATAAACATGCCGAGCGGCGCGGCCGCGAAAACAGGAACAATTAGAACGACCGGAAGCGCTGCCCAGAAAGTCATCCAGTCTTCCGGGAAAGGCAGCGGCGCGCCGGAGCCCCAGATCCCGGGGCCGACAAGCAGACCAATCGTCCCGCCGATCACAGACGCCGGAAGCATCCAGCGCCGGAAGATCGGCACCTTCGCTCTGAGAAAAGCGCCTATGAAAAGAAACACGCCGACAGCCGCTGTGGCGATCAGCATTTCCTGCAGAACAGCTGAAGACACCTTGATCCCTCCTCACTGTCTCTCCCTGGGGAGCAATAGTATTCCCTCACATCCATCTATTTTATCAAATAGGGGGACGGTTCTTTCGGCTGCGCCGCTTTCGAAAATTATTAATAGTCTTCGGAACAGAAAAGCAGTGTCATCCAGACGTGCTCGATTTGTATGTGATCCGGGACGAACGGCTCGCCGCTGATGTGATAGCCGAGCTTTTCATAGAAAGGCACCGCGCTCGCCCTGGCCATCAGTTTGATGCCTTTCCGGCCGGACGCCCGCGCGCGTTCTTCAAAGACGCGCGCGATATGGGAACCGATACCGCGGCCGCGGTACGCCGGATCGACCGCCATATAGCGAAGCCTCACCGTCGGATCCCCCCGGTCGAGATATGTCGCCATGCCGACAAGAGCGGGTCCGTCAAAGGCTCCGTAGATAAAGTCGCCGGCTTCCCCCGACAGGTCATCTTCGGCGATGGATTGACCCCACGGCGCGCGCAGCACTTCATGTCGAAGCCGCAGCGTCTGGTCGTAATCGCCGCTTTGGTAAATAATTTCACGGTAGGTAATCCCGGGCTCCGTCATAGTGTTCTCTCCCGCTGCCGCATCAATTCTTATTCTCCTGAATGTCAGCCGCATTCACCGGCTGACGGCCGCATAACCGGCTGGACGGACTCCCTCCCGCCGTTAAGCTCCGATATCGCCTGCTGTAGTGCCCGCCGTCTTCATGATCTTGCGCGCGCGTCCCGACACACGCAGCAGGATGAACGCAATCAGTATATACAAAACGGCGAACCCGGCTTCTGTCAGGATATCCGGCGCCATGATATCCCAGTTGAGCGAGTGGCGGTTCGCGTGGATAAAGTAATAAAGCGGGAAGGCTTTGGACATATTCAGAACTGTATCACTGACGAGTTCCTGCGGGACAAACGCACCTGACAGGAAGGCGAGCCCGAGCGACAGCACTGAGCTGATCGCGGTAATCGCGGCGCGGCTGCGCGTGATATTCGCGAGTAGAAAACTCATCGCCAGCACACAGATACTGAATACGGCAAAGTTGGCAGACACGCGCCAGAAATGCCCCGGCGTGAAGTATTTCCCGATGGAGATCAGCGATATTCCGTAAAAGATAACAGCGGCGGCGAAGACAACGAGGCCTGAGCCCATATACAGTTCGAGCGCGCGTCTCCGCGTCCTGTAAGGCGCGCTGATCGTGCGTTCGTAAACACCCGGCCGCGTGAACGCTTCATTGACGAGCGGAATGAGTGTCATCGATACGATCATCAGGACATACGCCGCGCCCGACATCGCGCCGACAATCGAGTCCATTCCGTTTTCCGAATCGTTCGTCTCCTCTGACACGTCAATTTCCGTCTTCATCTCCTGCGAAAGCGCGCTGTAAAGGGCATCTTTATCGAGAGTTCCGTCTTCTCCGCGGTATGCGTCCAGAAACCGGAGAAACATTTCCGCCATTACCCCGGCGTAGTAGCCTGATCCGGATTTCTGATCCGCGAGAACGACCGGAGGATCGGCCTCTTTCTCAGAGAACAGGTAAGCTGCCTGAATACGTTCAAGGAATATCTCTTCCCGCGCGTCCCTTTCGGTCATCTGCCTGCGCGTCACACGGTGTCCCTGGTTCGTCAGCCACGCCTGCAGCTCATCCGCCGATGTATAGCCGGCCGGAGCAGAAATGACGGCTTCGATTTTGGTGGCTTCAAACACATTCTCGGTCCGGCTGCCGAACTGCTGTCCCATAACGATTGATAACACCAGAAAGATCACGAAATAGGGGAGGATGATCCCCCAGCTCGTCCAAAGCAACTTCAGATATGTCTTGAAAACAATCACGCTGCACCCTCACATGAACATCCGCAGACTGCCTCTCGCCCTGATTCTCCCGCCTGCCTGCCTCTCACCGCGCCACTCCTTACAAACTCCTGAACCGCCGATTCCGCATGAAGAGCAGAGAGACAAAACACAAGACAATGCCCGCCGCGAGAAAGAACAGAACCGCTTCAGAAAAATCTTTTGTCGTCCCGAGCGCGTTGAGCCGGTAAATCGTGCGGCTGAATATATTCACAGGGTTAAACCGGTTAATCCACGGGAAAGTCTTGTCGAGGAACAGCCGGAACCCCGAACCCATCATGCCGGAGAAGGCACTGAGAACAAGCATCAGCGCGACGCCGAGGGGCACTTTTGCCCTGATCGGCCACTGGTTAGACGCGCCGACAAACAGGCCGAGCGCGGCGCCGAAGAACCCTGTCACCAGAACCAGAAGCAGCGTCCGCCAGATATCTGACAGGTAATTGACATGCCAGACCCACTTCAGGTAGAGCAGGAGAACTACCGTGTGCAGTACATTCATGATCGTGCCGGTAGCCATCCCCGCACATACAAAAGACAGGCGCGAAACCGGCGCAGTCGAAACGCGGACGGCCAGCGGCGACAAATTCGCCTGAATTGTGTGGACAATACTGACTCCGGAAAAGTACCCGTAAAGCGCGAACATCCCGAGCGATGCACTCAGTATGACAGGGAGAATCCCGGCATCCTGGTCTCCTCTCGCAATATATCCCTTTGAAAAATCGGGCGAATGGCCGGCTGCGAATGCCGCTCCGGCTTTTTTCAGCTGAGAGCCTATTTCGCGGAGAATTGTCTCGTTCATACCTTTGCCGCGGACAAGAAGCGTCCCGTCCGCCCTGTAGATCCCGTCGATCTTTTTGTCGCGCAGCGCCGTAAGAGCGGCGTCCCCCTGATAATCTCTGATGTCGAGAATATCAATCCCACGGAGCGCGCCGGCGAGCGCACTGCCCTGCTCGACCGCGATCGGTACTCTCTCCTGACTGATCTTCAGCCCGGAGAAAGACACCGCCATCAACGTCAGCAGCAGAACGGGGTAAATGAAACCCCAGAAAAGGGAACCCTTATCTCTGAAGCTCAGCTTAACGTGGAGCACGGCGTGAGAAAAGAACCGCCTCACGTCTCAATCCCTCAGCGCTTTCCCCGTCAGTTTGAGGAAAACATCGTTCAGCGTCGGGAGCTCACTGTGAAGAGAAGTGTACGAAATATGGTGATTTTTCAGCTCCTCAAGCAGGGCGGAAAGGCGGTGTCCAGGAGGCGTCAGCAGGATTACCGTATGGTTGTTCTCCTCTTGGATGTCCACCACGCCGGGAATTTCCCGGATCATGCTGAAGACGCGGTCGCCCGGCTCAGAGAACGCGATGTGCACGGCTTCTGTCGGGTCGACGAGGTCAATCAGCTCTTCCAGTGTCCCCGACGCCATGTTTTTACCCTCATCCATAATGACGATCCTGTCGCATAGCTCCTGCGCCTCTTCGAGGTAATGCGTCGTATAGAGGACGGTTGACCCGCGGCGGTTCATCTCTTTGATCCCTTCAAGGATAAAGTTCCGGCTCTGCGCGTCAACAGCGACAGTCGGCTCGTCAAACATGACAAACTCCGGATGGTGCGCAATCCCGCACGCGATATTGAGACGCCGCTTAAGGCCGCCGGATAGTTTCTTTGCCGTGAATTTTACGTATTTCTCAAGTCCGACGAACTCGACCGCCTCGCTGACCATCACGTCCCGCCGGGCGTTATCGGACTCATAAAGTCCGGCGAAATAGCGGATGTTGTCAGCGACGGAAAGCTCCGCGAAGAACGAGAGTTCCTGCGGCACAAAGCCGATCCTCTGTTTCATGTCCATGTCATCGGGTGAAACCGGGCGTCCGAAGACCTCGACGCCGCCCTCGTCAAACGCAAGGAGTCCCAGCAGGCAATTGATTGCGGTTGATTTCCCGGATCCGTTGGGTCCGAGAAGACCGACAATTTCACCCTCGTGTATCTCAAAAT
>MTKY01050914.1_pt1 | contig 22874 bp, 25 predicted proteins | sample 1042731 | NCBI WGS metagenome assembly MTKY01 (sample SAMN06212206, study PRJNA360538) | anaerobic digester metagenome | biome: Wastewater treatment plant; material: sludge; isolation source: anaerobic digester fed with sludge from wastewater treatment plant | place: Denmark: WWTP Soeholt ... | reverse complement strand
GATGGTGGAATTCGGCGCCGGGGAAATCCTTTTGACCAGCATGGATCGCGATGGTACCCGCGACGGCTTCGATCTTGCGTTGACCCGCGCAGTGAGCGAGTCGGTGTCAGTGCCGGTGATTGCCTCGGGTGGCGTGGGTGATTTGCAGCATCTCGTGGACGGCGTGATCGAAGGGCATGCGGACGCCGTTCTGGCGGCCAGCATTTTTCATTTCGGGGAGTACACGATCAGGGAGGCAAAAATCTTCATGGCCTCCCGGGGTGTGGAGGTCAGGCTCTAGGGCGAGCCGCGAATCGTGCGCCGGCTACGCCGTGTGCAATGAGGCGTAGAAGGTCGACAACACTCTCGGTTCTGCCAGCTGGATGAAATCCAGGAAATCCGACAACCCGTTCTGCGCCTCGCTCTTGTCCTCGAAAGGACCAACGGATGCGCCTTCGCGAGTCGCGAAATACCAGGCACTGTTCACGGCAAAGAACCGATCTGTCCTCATCGGAACCACGCCACGTTCACCGCTTCGCTTGTCTGCCATTTTGATTATCCGGGCGATCTGCATGAATGAATCACCGCTCAGCGCAATATACACCAGTGTATATCAGCTCGTAAATTTGTCTGGCACGTTCCCACGTCATCGTCGTTCTTGTCAATTAGTACCAATTTTCGGTAATTGGTTCCCGTTCAGCCCCGCGTATCCGGCGCGGCGCTCGCTATCGGTGCCGCGGCGCGCGACAGGACGATTCCTTTCAGCAGGTTGAATGCCTCGTAAAGCTGGTTGTCGTCGCTGCGCAGCTCGTCCAGAGAAACAGCGGTGCGACGCTCCGCGTCTCCTTTCTCGGCACCACCATTGCCGTTGCTGAGATGCCTGGTCAGGTCGGCTTCGGTCAGGCGCCGGGGGCTGTCGATGGTCTTGACCTCGGCGCGCTCGACCACGATATCGGGCACGATGCCCTGCGCCTGGATCGAGCGCCCGCTGGGTGTGTAATACCGCGCGGTGGTGAGCTTGATGCCGCGCTCCTCGCCGAGCGGCAGCACTGTTTGCACCGAGCCCTTGCCGAAGCTGTCGGTACCGACCACGATGGCACGGTGGTGATCCTGCAGCGCGCCGGCCACGATCTCCGAGGCCGATGCCGAGCCGCCATTGATCAGCACCACCATCGGGGCGCCGTTCAATTGATCGTCGGGCGTCGCACTGAAGCTGGAGCGCGCGCTCTCGATACGCCCCTCGGTATAGACGATCAGGCCCTGCTCCAGAAAGGCATCGGCCACGTCGACCGAGGCCTGCAGCACGCCGCCGGGATTGTTGCGCAAATCGAGCACCACGCCGCGCAGCGGTTTGCTGTTCTGCTTGTTGAGCGAGGCGATCGTCTTCTGCATGTCGGGGGCGGTTTCGTTCTGGAATTGCGCCACGCGAAGGTAGCCGAAATCGGCCTCCAGCAGCCGCCCGCGTACACTCTGCACCTTGATCACGTCGCGCTCGAGCGAGACATCGAACGGCCCCGGTTTGCCCTCGCGAACGATGGTCAGCTCGATCTTCGAGCCCTTTGGCCCGCGCATGAGATTGACGGCCTCCCCGAGATCCAGTCCTTTGACGGATTTACCATCGAGACGGATGATCAGATCGCCGCTTTCTATGCCGGCGGCCTTGGCCGGCGTGTCATCGATGGGGGAGATCACCCGCACGAAACCGCCGCTGTCGACGCCGACCTCCAGTCCGACACCGCCGAATTCGCCGGTGGTGTTCTCGCGCAGATCGGCAAAGGAGTCCTTGTCCAGGTAGGTGGAATGCGGGTCGAGCCCGTTCAGCATGCCCTTGATCGCGCTTTCGAGCAGCGTGCGGTCGTCGACCTCCTCCACGTAGCTGGTGCGAATCTCGTTGAACACGTCGACGAAGATGCGCAGTTCCTTCAGCGGCAGGACGCCTTCCGGTTGCTCGGTCCCGGTGGCGAGCGGATCCTGCGCCGACACGGGAGTGGCGAGCAGGCAGGTGGCAAGCACAATCGTTCCGATCGCGCCGTGCGGCCACTCGCAGTGCGAGCGGGAGTGTGTATGAGACAAGGAGTTGAACATACCTGAAGTGGATACCGCGAGAGCTGGAAAGCGTGAATGAGGCAGGCAGTTTGCATCAACTGCCGCGCGGGCACCATAGCGGACTTGCGGGGAAAGTGACGCGCGGGCATTGGCAGGGCGGTGTTTGGTGGCTGCCCGGCGCGCGTGTATACTTGCGCGCTTTCTCATTGGGCCACCCTCATCAGGGGCGCCCTTCCAGTCTGCCGGATCCGGAATCGTCATGGAGTTATTTCTCCAGTTTCTCGTTGCCAAGTGGTATCTCGTCAGTGCCGCAGGGGTGATCGTGTGGCTGCTCCTGTATCACGAGCGGCGCAAGGGCGCGGTCAGTGTCAGCCCGGCGCAGGTGACCGCACTGGTCAACCAGAAAGACGCTGTGGTGCTCGACCTGAGAGACGCCGCCGACTATCGCCAGGGACATATCGTTGACAGCATCAACATGCCGTTTGGCAAGCTGTCCGAGCGTGTGGCGGAACTGGATCGATACCGCGAGCGCCCGGTAGTGGTGGTCTGCAAGATGGGCCAGCACTCCGGAGCGGTGGCCAAAACGCTGAAAGAGAAAGGATTTGCCCAGGTCTATCGTCTCGGCGGCGGTATTGCGGAGTGGCAGGGCTCGCAGTTGCCGTTGGTGCGGTCCTGACACGATGCCCGGGGTGACGATGTATACCACGCGTTACTGCCCGTATTGCGTGGCGGCGCGCCGGTTGCTCGACTCCCTGGGGGTCGAGTACCGTGATATCGATGTGAGCGGCGATCGCGCGCTCAGGTCCGAGATGGAACAGCGCGCCGGTCGTCATACCGTGCCGCAGATCTGGATAGGCAACCGGCATGTCGGCGGCTTCGACGACATGGACGAATTGCACTACAGGGGATTGCTGCAACCGCTGCTCGACGAGATCAGGCAGACGGCGGAGACCGGCAATGCATAAATCGCAGCAGAGGATCATTTGATGGCCGACGAGAACCAGCAGCCCGCACAGCAGTTCGCGCTGCAGCGAATCTACATAAAAGACCTGTCGTTCGAGACGCCGCAGGGCCATGAGGTGTTTCGCCAGGCCTGGAAGCCGCGCGTGAATCTCGAGATGAACACGCGTCACAATCGCATCGACGAGCAGAATTTTGAAGTGGTGCTGACCCTGTCGGTCACTGCCGCGCTGGAAGAGAAGACGGCGTTCCTGGCCGAAGTGCAGCAGGCGGGCGTGTTTTTCATGTCCGGCATGCCGGAGGCGCAGCAGCGCCAGGTGCTCGGAACGGTATGTCCGAACATCCTGTTCCCCTATGCCCGCGAGGCGGTGGACAATCTCGTGGTGCGCGGCAGCTTCCCTCCCCTGATGCTGGCGCCGGTCAATTTTGATGCGCTCTATACACAGGCTTTGAAGCAGGCAGAAGAGAAGGCAAAGGCCGAACAGCTGCCCGAGACACCCGCGCAGCACTGATCGGCAGCGTCCTGGAGCCGGCGCTCTGTGCCGGCTTTCCACATTGCCCGTATCCGGCTCCGAACGCCGACAGAGGGGGCGGGGTTCAGGCGCCCGTGATGAAATCCAGCTGGCGCCAGGCTTCGTAGACCACCACGGATACGCTGTTGGAGAGGTTGAGGCTGCGGCATTCGGCGCGCATCGGCAAGCGCAGCACCTGTTCCGCAGGCAGCGCATCCAGCAATTCCTGCGGTAACCCGCGAGTTTCAGGCCCGAACAGCAACGCATCGCTGGCACCGAAGCGTGGCCGGTCGTAACGCGTTTTGCCGCGCGTGCTCAGGGCATATACCCGCGCCGGCCGGCGCGCCCGGATATATTCCTCGAAGCTCGAATGGGTGCTCAGGGTGGCCCATTCATGGTAGTCGAGCCCGGCGCGGCGCAGGCGACGGTCATCGAGTTCGAACCCCAGTGGCTCTATCAGGTGCAGGCTGCAGCCAGTGTTGGCACAGAGGCGAATCACGTTGCCGGTGTTGGGTGGAATCTCCGGCTGGTAGAGCACGACGTCGATCATCATTCGGGGCTCTCGGGCAGATCTCCCAACGCGAGTTCCTTGATCTTGCGCGTCAGCGTGTTGCGGCCCCAGCCCAGCAATTCGGCTGCCTCGCCGCGGCGTCCACGAGTGTGGGTCAGAGCGACCACTATCATCGTCGTTTCAAAACGCTGCACGGCGCTGTCGAGCAGGCGGGTGTTGCCGCGGCGCAGTTCCGCATCGGCCCAGGCACGCAGTTGTTCCGCCCAATCGCCCGCGGCTGCCGCGTGTTCGCTGTCAAGCAGTTCCGGCGGCAGATCGGCCACATGCACTTCGCGCCCCGAGGCCATCACGGTGATCCAGCGGCAGGTGTTTTCCAGTTGCCGCACATTGCCAGGCCAGGGCAGCGCGCTGATGAATGCTTCGGTTTCGGGCAACAGCAGCTTGGTTTCGCCACCGAGTTCCTCTGCCGCGCGCCCGAGGAAATGACGTGCGAGGCGCGGTATGTCCTCGCGTCGATCGCGCAATCCGGGCAAATGGATGCGGATCACGTTCAGACGGTGGTAGAGATCCTCGCGAAACCGGTGTTCGCGCACCAGTTGTTCCAGGTTCTGGTGGGTGGCGGCAATGATGCGGACACTGACCTTGACCGGGGTATGGCCGCCGACGCGGTAGAACTCGCCATCGGCGAGCACGCGCAGCAGCCGCGTCTGGGTGTCGGGTGGCATATCGCCGATCTCGTCGAGAAACAGGGTGCCGCCATCGGCTTGTTCGAAGCGGCCGCGGCGCTGTTGCTGGGCGCCGGTGAAGGCCCCTTTCTCGTGGCCGAACAGCTCGGATTCCATCAGGTCCCTGGGGATCGCGGCCATGTTGAGCGCGATGAACGGGCCGCTGGCGCGCGGACTGTGGCGGTGCAGCGCTTGCGCGACCAGTTCCTTTCCGGTACCGGATTCCCCGTTGATGAGCACCGTGATCAGCGAATGCGACAGCCGCCCGATGGCGCGAAACACCTCCTGCATCGCGGGGGCTTCGCCGATGATCTCGGTGGTGTCCGGTGGTGTCTGTTCCGGTGCGCCGGCCTGGCTGCGCCGCTGCGCCAGCGCCCGCCGGGTGATGCTCACGACTTCGTCGATATCGAAGGGCTTTGGCAGGTACTCGAATGCGCCGCCGTGGTAGGAAGCCACGGCGCTGTCGAGATCGGAATGAGCGGTGGTGATGATTACGGGCAGATCGGGGTGGCTCTCACGGATGCGCGCGAGCAGTTGCAGCCCGTCGATGCCCGGCATGCGGATGTCGCTGATGATCGCGTCGGGAGTTTCCTGGCGCAGGCGGCGGCTCAATGATTCGGCATCGGCAAAACTGCTGGCCGCAATGCCCGCACCGCTCAGCGCCTTTTCGAGTACCCAGCGGATCGAGCGATCGTCATCCACGATCCAGACGCGCGCATTTTCAGTCATGGTTGTACTCCAGGGGCAGGAGAATCGAGAAGGTGGTGTGACCCGGACGGCTGCTGCATTCGATCAGCCCGTGGTGCTGACTGATGATCGATTGTGCGATGGCCAGTCCGAGGCCGGTGCCCTCGGCGCGACCGCTGATCATCGGGAAGAACAAGGTGTCGATCAGTTCGGGGGGGACGCCGGGCCCGTTGTCGGAGACGTCGATCTGGCAGGCCAGGCGGTGGCGCTGATTGCCGATCGTGAATTGCCGCACGGTGCGGGTGCGCAGTTCGATGATCGGTGGCGGCGCCCCCGTTGGCTGTTCTGCCAGGACCTGCTGCGCGTTGCGTACCACGTTCAGTACCGCCTGGATCAGCTGCTCGCGATCACCGCTCAGCTCCGGGATGCTCGGGTCGTAGTCGCGCCGGATTTTCAGGGCGCCATGGCTTTCAGCCTCAACGAGATGGCGCACGCGCTCGAGCACTTCGTGAATATTGACGGCCTCGCGCTGCAGCCGGCGTGGCGCGCTCAGCATCCGGTCGACAAGATTTCCGAGCCGGTCAGCTTCCTCGATGATCACGTTGGTGTAGTCGAGCAATTGCTCCGAGTCCAGTTCGCGGGCGAGCAATTGCGCGGCGCCGCGCAGTCCACCGAGCGGGTTCTTGATCTCGTGGGCGAGCCCGCGCACCATCGACTGCGTCATGTGCTGGGACGAAAGAATGGCCTCATCGCGGCTGAAGCGCATCATCCGGTCCAGCGGCTGGATCTCGATGATCAGCGATTCGTTTTCGAGCCACGCCGGCGTAACGGCGTAATCGACGGTGATGTCATGCCCCGTGCCGAGATGGAATACCGTCTGGCGCTTGGTGAAACCGGTTCCTGTCTCGAGCGCGCGGCGCAGTCCGGCGACCGTGTTTTCGTCCTCGTGAAAGACGTTCTGCACATTTTCTCCGAGTACCCGCGCGCTGCTCAGTTCGAGCAGGGACTCGGCAGCGGTATTGAGGTAGCTGACACGCATATCGGCAGCCACCAGCAGGATGGCGGTGGTCAGGTTGTCGAGAAGCCGGGTATGTAATGTCTCCAGGGGCATGTGAGGCTTGCTGCAGGTTGGGGTTCCGGACTATTCAGCAAGAACCGAGCCACCAATGCGGACGCCAGCCACGCCGGCGCCATGGCCCGGCGGGACAGTAAACGCGAAGGATTATATGCACCAAACAGGTGCATTGCTATCCGGTTACCTACCTCAGCTTCGTCCCGCGCCAATGCCGCCGGGTCGGGAACCACCTTTTCCAGGTCGCACCACCTGCACCTCGATGGTGCCGGTGCTCTGGACCTGCTGCCCTTGGCCATCGATGACCTGTACTTCCAGTACATGCGGGCCGCGCGGCACCGCTGGCACCGTGAACTCGCCCGCGATCGCCGCACCGGTTGGCGTGCCATCCAGCAGCAGCTGCAGGCGGTGCCCGTCGCGCAGGGCAGGAACAAGCGCCACGCTCATGCTCAAGATGCCGTTGGGTGCAATCACCGTGGCACCGTTGGTGGGTGTGATTATCTCGAGCCGGGAATAGGCATTGGCAATGGCATCGCCTGCGCCGGGCTCCAGCGGAGCGACGGGCTTGAGCGCGGGCACCTCGACCTCGGTCATGGTATTGGTGGGAGGAATCTTGACCGGCTTGGCTGATTCGCTGGCTTGATCGCTGAAGATCACCCGACCCTCCGCGTCGGTGGAGCGGTATATCTCGCCTTCGACTGCCAAGGACAGCGGGCTTGTACATGCCAGAATCGCCAAGAGAAGGGTGTGTGTCCGGTAAATCCTGGGTGGCATGTGACGGCTCTCCGGCGAATGGCTCTTCCGCTTGCTTTATAGCGCGAACGCCGATGCTCTGCCAGCAGGCAAAAAAACCCGCATCCCCGGAGGAGATGCGGGCCGGCAGTTGCGAGTCGCGGCTCAGCAGCTGTAGTACAGGTCGAACTCGACCGGATGCGTCGTCATGCGCAGACGATCGATTTCCGCCTGCTTCAGCTCGATATAGGCATCGATCATGTCGTCGTCGAACACCCCGCCAGCCGTCAGGAAGCTGCGGTCGGCATTGAGTGCCGCTAGTGCCATGTCGAGGCTGTGCGCAACGGTTGGAACCTGCGCCGCTTCTTCGGCCGGCAGATCGTAGAGGTTCTTGTCGAGCGCATCGCCGGGGTGGATCTTGTTGACGATTCCGTCGAGGCCAGCCATCAGCAGGGCCGCGAAGGCCAGGTAGGGGTTTGCACTCGGGTCGGGGAATCGCACTTCGATTCGGCGCGCCTTGGGACTCGAAACGGCGGGGATACGAATCGAGGCCGAGCGGTTCTTGGCGGAGTAGGCCAGCATCACCGGCGCTTCGTAGCCGGGGACCAGGCGCTTGTAGGAGTTGGTGCCCGGGTTGGTGAAGGCATTGATCGCGCGTGCGTGCTTGATGATACCGCCGATGTAGAACAGTGCGGTCTCGCTGAGTCCCGCGTAGGCATCGCCAGCCATCAGGTTCTTGCCGCCCTTGGCGATCGACAGGTGTACGTGCATGCCTGAACCATTGTCACCGACCAGGGGCTTGGGCATGAAAGTCGCCGTCTTGCCATAGGCATGGGCAACGTTGTGCACGCAGTATTTGAGCGTTTGCACCTGATCCGCTTTCTGCACGATGGCGGCAGGACCGACGCCGATCTCGCACTGGCCCGCAGTGCCCACTTCATGGTGGTGCACTTCGATGGTGAGCCCCATTTTCTCCATGGCGTTGCACATCGCTGCGCGCAGGTCATGCAGGGAGTCGACCGGAGGTACGGGGAAATAACCGCCCTTGATGCCTGGACGATGACCGATGTTGCCTTCGTCGAAATGGCGGTTGGATGCCCAGGCTGCTTCCTCGGAATGAATCTCGTAGCCTGCGCCACTGATCGAGGCATGCCACTTCACATCGTCGAAGACAAAGAATTCGGGTTCCGGGCCGAACAGGCAACTGTCGGCGATGCCGGTGGACTTCATGTATTCCTCGGCGCGCGCGGCGATGGAGCGCGGGTCGCGGTTGTAGCCCTGCTTGGTGTCGGGTTCGAGCACGTTGCAGCGCAGGATCACGGCGGTCTCGTCGAAGAACGGGTCGAGTACCGCGGTGCTGTCATCGGGCATCAGCAGCATGTCGGAGGCGTTGATCTCTTTCCAGCCGGCGATGGAGGAGCCGTCGAACATCTTGCCGTCCTCGAAGAAGTCGGCATTGACTTCGCTCGAAGGGATGGTGACGTGCTGTTCCTTGCCCTTGGTATCGGTGAATCGAAGGTCGACCCACCTCACCTCGTTTTCCTTGATCAATTTGATTGTCTGTTCCGACATGGTTTCCTCCGTGGGGATTGGGCGGCTGCGCCCGGGTTTGACGAGATCCTTGAATCGAAGTCGGCGCACGGTGTTCCCGTGGCGCTCTGGCGCTGATGGAGCAATTACTATGCCACACAACGGCTGTGGAAAACCGCTGAAAATTCAGAATTTTAGCGGGGTATCGTGGTAAGCGCACTGGTTTGACGACCCGTTTTGGTGCGCCATGCACTACCGTGGTGCGAAAAGAACGCGGCCAAATTTTGAACGACACGAAATTTCCGTGGGCACTTCCACCGTATCGGGAGTCGCCAGGCAACAGCAAGAGGCGCGACCCGGCGCGTGGCAGATGCAAAGGGCGGCATTAATCACCGGATTGCGCGCAGGTGATTGGCTATACTGCGCCCCCGATTTTGTCCCCCTTTCATATATTTCGAGGTTCCTGTGCGGGAGCGTTTACGCAATATTGCCATTATCGCCCATGTCGATCATGGCAAGACCACCCTGGTCGATCGCTTGTTCCAGCAATGCGGAACGCTCGCACGCCGCGATGTGGGCAAGGAGCGCATCATGGACTCCAATGACCAGGAGCGTGAGCGCGGAATCACGATTCTCGCCAAGAGTACCGCGATCGACTGGAAAGGTTATCGAATCAACATCGTCGATACGCCCGGACACGCCGATTTCGGTGGTGAGGTCGAGCGGATCCTGTCGATGGTCGACAGCGTGCTGTTGCTGGTCGATGCGGTCGACGGACCCATGCCGCAGACGCGTTTCGTCACGCGCAAGGCCTTCGCGTCGGGGTTGAATCCGATCGTGGTCGTCAACAAGGTGGATCGTCCGGGGGCGCGTCCGCACTGGGCCGTCGACCAGGTGTTCGATCTGTTCGATCGCCTGGGTGCAAACGATACGCAACTCGACTTCCCGGTGATCTATACCTCGGCCCTGAACGGGGTGGCGGGCATGGAGCCCGAGCATCTCGCCCCCGATATGTCGCCGCTGCTCGACCTCATCATCGAGCGCGTGCCGCCGCCGCCGGTGGAGGACGGTCCGTTCCAGATGCAGATATGCGCGCTCGATTACAGCAGCTACGTGGGTGTGATCGGCATCGGCCGTATTCGCCGTGGCGTCGTGCGTCCGGGCATGCAGGTGGTGGTGCTGGATGCGGACGGCAGTCGCCGCAACGGACGCATTCTGACGGTGCTCGGCCATATGGGAATGGAAAAGCAGGAAATGCCCGAAGGCGAAGCCGGCGATATCGTCAGCATCACCGGCATCGAAGGGCTGAAGATCTCGGCGACCCTGTGCTCCCCGGAAGCGCCCGAGGCGCTGCCACCCCTCACCATCGACCAGCCCACGGTGAGCATGACGTTCCAGGTGAACGATTCCCCGTTCGCGGGTCGCGAGGGGCAGTATGTCACCAGCCGCAACATCCGCGAGCGCCTCGAGCGCGAACTGCTCCACGATGTGGCGCTGAGCGTCGAGGACGGCAGCACCCCGGACCGCTTCGTGGTTTCCGGACGCGGTGAACTGCATCTCTCGGTGCTGATCGAGAAGATGCGGCGCGAGGGTTACGAGATGGGTGTATCGCGCCCCGAGGTGATCCGCCGCGAGATCGATGGCGAGCTCCACGAGCCCTACGAAATATTGCTGATCGACTGTGAGGAGACCCACCAGGGCGGCGTCATGGAAGAAATCGGCAAGCGGCGTGGCGATTTGCGCGACATGGTGCCCGATGGCAAGGGGCGCGTGCGTCTCGAGTACATGATTCCTTCGCGCGGCATCATCGGCTTTCGCAGCCAGTTCATGACCATGACCTCGGGTACCGGCGTGCTGAATCATGTATTCGATCACTATGGTCTGCTCAAGGCGGGCGATGTGGCCCGGCGCCAGAACGGTGTACTGGTGTCGATGGTCCCGGGCAAGGTGCTGGCCTACGCGCTGTTCAACCTGCAGGAGCGTGGGCGCCTGTTCATAACCGCGAACGTCGACGTCTACGAGGGGCAACTGATCGGAATCCACAGCCGTGACAACGACCTTGCCGTGAACCCCACCAAAGGCAAGCAGCTGACCAATGTCCGCGCCGCCGGCTCGGATGAAAACATCCTGCTCACTCCGCCGATTCGCATGTCGCTGGAGCAGGCACTGGAGTTCATCGACGAGGATGAGCTGGTGGAGGTCACGCCGCAAAGCATCCGTCTGCGCAAGAAGCTGCTGAAGGAGACGGATCGCAGGCGAGCCGGGCGTGCTCGCGAAACGGCCTGAGGCGACTGACTCGATGGCCTCGAATTGGGGATAGAATGGCGCGCAAGCCGATCCATTGTGACCTTGTCGCCATGCATACCCTGTTTCCGGAAATAAAGCCCTACCAGGTCCATCGTCTCGCGGTGGACCCGCCACATGAGCTCTACCTCGAGGAGAGCGGCAATCCGGACGGGATTCCGGTTCTGTTCGTGCACGGCGGTCCGGGCGCCGGCTGCCAGCCGCGCAACCGCTGTTTTTTCGACCCTGAAACTTACCGGATCATCCTGTTCGACCAGCGCGGTGCGGGTCGCTCCACGCCGCATGCCGCGCTCGACGGCAATGACACGGGAGCACTGGTGCGCGATATCGAGAGTATCCGGGAGTTTCTTGGCATCGAGCGCTGGGTGCTGTTTGGCGGCTCCTGGGGCAGCACCCTCAGTCTTGCCTACGCTGAAACCCATCCCGGGCGGGTAATGGCGATGATTCTGCGCGGCATCTTTCTGTGCCGGCGCGAGGATCTGTCGTGGTTCTATCAGAGCGGGGCGAGCCGCGTATTCCCCGATTACTGGCAGGGCTACGTCGAGCCGCTTGCGCCGGATGAGCTGGATGACTGCATGAAGGCTTACCACGGTCTGCTCACCGGCAGCAACGAAATCGCGCGCATGGCAGCCGCCAAGGCCTGGTCCCTGTGGGAGGCGCAATGCGCGACGCTGCGTCCGAACCAGGATGTGGTCGATCATTTTTCCGATCCGCACACGGCGCTATCGCTGGCACGCATCGAAGCGCATTATTTCGTCAATGACGCATTCCTGGAGCCGGGGCAGTTGCTGCGTGATGCAGTGCGTATCGCCGATATACCGGGGTACATCATCCATGGACGCTATGACATGGTTTGCCCGGTGGACAATGCATTTGCACTGCACGCGGCCTGGCCTCGCGCCGAATTGCAGATCGTTCGTGATGCCGGGCACTCGGCCGCCGAACCGGGTATTACCGACGCGCTGATCAGGGCGGCGATGGAAGTGGCGGGGCGCGTGCGCGCGGGCTGAACGGGTGCGCGCATTGATCCAGCGCGTCGTGCGTGCAAGCGTGGCGATAGGGCCGCGAGTGGTCGGGGAGATTGGCCCCGGATTGCTGGTTTTCCTCGGTGTACAGCGCGGTGACGATGAACGGCGTGCCCACGCCATGGCCGCGCGGCTGCTGGCTTATCGCGTGTTTGCGGATGGCGACGGGCGCATGAATCTCGACGTCAGGACCGCTGGAGGCGGGGTGCTGGTGGTGTCGCAGTTCACCCTGGCGGCGGACACCACGCGCGGGTTGCGCCCGGGATTCGGCAGCGCGGCCGTACCGGAGTTGGCGGAAACTCTTTATGACGAGGTGTTGCAGTGCCTGGCCGGGGCACACCAGCCGGTTGCGAGCGGCGTGTTCGGCGCGGACATGCAGGTCAGCCTGATCAACGACGGGCCGGTCACTTTCCTGCTCGAGACCTGAAGCCTCAGCCGGCCGCTTCCTCGTCACGCGCCTTGGTCGCGAGCAGCCAGCGACTGGCCAGCACCCCCGTTTCGAACAGCATCCACATCGGCACCGCGAGCATGGTCTGTGAGAACACGTCCGGGGGTGTCAGCACCATACCAATCACAAAACACCCGACCACGATATAAGGCCGCTTCGAGGTGAGCGCCTGCGGTGTGGTGATGCCTGCCCATACCAGTAACACGGTCGCCACCGGGATTTCGAATGCAAAGCCGAATGCGAAGAACATCGTCAGCACGAAGCTGAGATAGTGGTTGATATCGGTCATGACGGTCACGCCGGCCGGGCTCATGCTGGTGAAAAAGCCGAACACCATCGGGCACACGACATAGTAGGCGAACGCCACGCCACCGTAGAACAGCACGATGCTCGAGGCCAGTAAAGGCAAGGCGAAGCGCTTCTCCTTGCGGTACATGCCCGGAGCCACGAAAGCCCACGCCTGGAACAGCACATAGGGCATCACGACCATCGCCGCGACGACCAGGGTGAGCTTGAAGGGCGCAAGAAACGGCGAAGCGACCTCGGTGGCGATCATGGTCGCACCTTCCGGAAGAAAGCGGCGCAACGGTTCGGCCACAAAGGAGTAGATATCGTTGGCGAAATACACCAGCGACAGAAATACCACGAGCAGTGCCACGATTGCGTTGATCAGGCGCTGGCGCAGTTCCGTGAGATGCTCGATCAGCGGCATTTCCCGGTCCGTATCCTGCTCCGGTTCAGGCGGCTCCCGGGTATTCACGGTGTTTTGTCTGGGTTATCGGCAACGGAGGGCTTGGCGGATTGCAGTGGTTCGGAGAGCGGCGCGGTGATTTCGCGGGCGGAACTTTCCAGCGCTGCGCGTGACTGGCGCAGATCCTCGAGGATCGATTCATTGCGCAGTTGTGCCCGGATCTCGTCGGCGCCGATTTCGCGCTCCACTTCAGCGCGGATCTGGTTGAACTGCCGGCGCAGCCGTCCCACCCACAGCGAGGTGGTACGCACCGCGGTGGGCAGCCGTTCGGGCCCCAGCACCAGCAGGCCGATTACCGCGATCAGCAGCAGTTCGGAAAATCCGATGTCGAACATGGTGCCATCGCCTCAGTGCTTCTCTCCGTTGCGTTGCGCCTCGCCCTCGATGATGTCTTCCCTGTTGCGTTTCTGTTCACCAAGGCGTTCGTTGTCCTTGGTCTCCTCCGTATCGGCGTCCGGCTGCATGGACTTGCGGAAGCCGCGAATTGCCGTGCCGAGATCCGTGCCTATAGAGCCGAGTCGCTTGGTGCCGAACAGCAACACCACGATCACCAGCACGATCAGCAGCTGCCAGATACTTATGCCACCGAGTCCCATATCGATCTCCTGAATGCCAAGGGTTCAATCCACATCGGGCGGCGCGCCGCGCGTCGCCTTTTCTGCCAGGCCGGACAGGTCGAATCGCCTCTCCAGTTCTTCGATCACATCGGCGGACGAGAGTTCGAACTCGGCGAGCATGACCATGCAGTGAAACCAGAGGTCGGCCGTTTCGTGCACCAGCGTGGCGCGCTCGCCGTGTTGCGCGGCGTTTTTTGCCGCGATCAGCGTTTCGCCGCTTTCCTCGGCAACCTTTTTCAGAATGCGGTCGAGTCCGCCGTGATGCAGGCTCGCGACATAGGACGCCGACGGGTCGGCGTGGCCCAGCCGCTCGGCGATCACCGCATCGAGCCGGCGCAATACCTCACTCATGCCCGCTCCCGTATATTTCCGAGGGCGGCTTCAGAACCGCATCGACCTCGCTCCATCCGCTGTCTCCGAGTTGCAGGAAGAAACAGCTCTCGCGACCGGTATGACAGGCGATTCCACCGATCTGCTCGACGCTGAGCAGCACCACGTCGCGGTCGCAGTCCAGGCGGATTGCCCGCACCCTCTGCACGTGTCCGGATTGCTCGCCCTTGCGCCACAGGCGCTGGCGCGAGCGCGAGTAATAAACCGCTCGCCCTTCCCTGGCGGTGAGGCGCAGGGCTTCGGCGTCCATCCACGCAACCATGAGCACGCGCCCGCTGTGGGCGTCCTGGGCCACCGCAGGCACCAGGCCTTGCGCGTTCCAGTGTACCGCATCGCAAAAATCGGCAGGTGGGTTCATGGGTGTGTCGATGTTCATGTGACGCTCATTATGACACAGGCATCGTGCCACAAAGACTCAGTCATGGGTGCGGCCGGCAAGCAATGCGTGGAGTGCCAACGCCGCGAATACCCACGTCGCCGGATGCCAGGCGGCGATAGCCTCCGCGCCGAAGTCCGGGTTGACCAGTACCATCCCGGCGGCCGCGATCAGCAGTTGCCAGCCGCGCCAGCCGCGGGACCTCTCCGGACGGTCTGCGCGGCGTTCTCCTGCGGGCGCATGAGGGGCGCCCCGACGCAACACGGGTTCGCCGGCGCGCAAGGCCTCGAGCAGCAATTCAGGGCGTTGTGGCAGCTGCTCGAACCAGCTGGGCGCGCGTTTCTGCAGGCGCTCGAGTATGCCGCGCGGCGAATAGCGCTCGCCTACCCATTGTTCGAGAAAAGGTTTCGCATTCGCCCACAGGTCGAGCTCGGGGTAGAGCTGTCGCCCCAGCCCTTCTATATGCAGCAGCGTCTTCTGCAGCAACACCAGCGAGGGCTGGATCTCCATATCGAAGCGACGCGCGGTCTGGAACAGATACACCAGCAGCTGCCCGAACGAGATTTGTCCCAGCGGCTTCTCGAAAATCGGTTCGCAGGCACTGCGGATTGCGGCCTCGAAATCATGAACCCGGGTCTGCGGTGGCACCCAGCCGCACTCGACGTGAAGCTGTGCAACTTCGCGGTAGCGGCGCTGAAAGATCGCCAGCAGATTGCGTGCCAGATAGTACTGGTCGAAATCGCTGAGGCTGCCCATGATTGCGCAGTCGATCCCGATGTAGCGTGGGCTGGCCGGGTTCGCGACGTCGACGAAGATATTGCCGGGGTGCATATCGGCGTGAAAGAAGCTGTCGCGGAACACCTGGGTGAAGAAAATCTGCACACCGCGTTCGGCCAGCACTTTCAGATCGGTGCCGGCGGCGACCAGTGCCGTGATATCGGACACCGGGATGCCGTGGATGCGCTCCATCACGAACACGTTGCGCCGTGTGTAGTCCCAGTGCACCTCGGGCACGTAGAGCAGATCGGAATCCAGAAAGTTGCGGCGCAATTGCGAGGTGTTCGCGGCTTCGCGCTGCAGATCGAGCTCGTCGAGAACGATCTGCTCGTAGTCGCTCACTACTTCGAGCGGCCGCAGACGTTTGCCATCGGGGTGAAAACGCCGCACCCAGCGCGCCAGGGTGTAGAGCAGGCTGATGTCCTCGCGGATGGTTCGCTCGATATCGGGGCGGATGACCTTGACCACCACCTCGCGCCCGTCGAACAGGGTGGCCGGATGGACCTGGGCAACCGAGGCGGAAGCCAGTGGGCGGGGGTCGAAATCCGCGAATATCTCCCCGATCGCGCGTCCCAGCGCACGCTCGATGATCTGCTGCGCCTGGTGGGCCGGAAACGGCGCAACATTGTCCTGCAGGTGACTCAATTCGTCGGCCAGGTCCTCGGGCAGCAGATCGCGTCGGGTGGACAGCAATTGCCCGAACTTGATGAAGATCGGGCCGAGGTCTTCCAGGCTCCGGCGCAGCCGACGGGCGCGTGGCTCGGCGGGTTCGGGCAGCCAGCGCGTGGGCAGCAGGCGAGCACTCCGGCGCCACGCGCCCGGCAACAGCTCGGCATCGAAAAAGGTGTCGAGGCGATGACGCCGGCAGACCAGTGCAATCCGGACCAGCCGGCCGATTCGCGACACCGCGCTATCCGCCGCGCGCTTTGAGACGCCCGGCGAGTGCGCTCATGCGCCGCGCCAGGCGGCGGGTGCTGGCCTGCAGCCGGTCCGAACCCTGCGCCAGCGTGCGCAGATCGCCGAAAAAATTCTCGACTTCGAGACGCGGTGGTGCGAGGCGGGCTTCCTCGTGAATGAATTCCTCCACATGGCGCAGCAGCGAGTCATGTGTTCCGCGGCCCCAGCGAACCGAGCCGCGCACGGCGCGCCCGATCCGGTGCGCGGGAATATCGCCGAGCAGCACGCCGAGTCGCTGTTCCCAGTCCAGGTCGAGTCCGGCCAGCGCCTTCTGCAATTCGAGCAACGGCGCACTGTCTCCGGCGATACGCAGCGCGCCGTTGACCAGCGTGCTGGCCTTGTCGGTGGCGCCCAGCAGCGCCACGAAATCCGAAGCCGCGCCGCTCACCGAACAGCTCGTCTTGCCCTCGTAGTGGCCCAGCAGGCGGACACCTGTGTCTCCGGGAATCACGAAGACATCGAACGCAGGCACGGTGCAGTGGAGGGCAAATACCTGGCTCCGGAGTGCGGCGATGCGCGCAGCGCCGAGGCGATCCATCGCGAGCGCGCCGTTTATGGCACGTTCCAGCGCGGCGAGAGCCGCCGCGTTCAGCGTCGAGGCGCGCGCGCTCATCGGCTCAGGCCTTGAAGCCGCGGTGCAGCGCGACGATGCCGCCGGTCATGTTATGGAAATCGCAGCGCTCGAAGCCGGCATCTTCCATCATGTCGCGCAGCGTTTCCTGGTCCGGATGCACCCGGATCGATTCGGCGAGATAGCGGTAGCTGTCCTCGTCGCCGGTCACCAGCCTGCCGATTTTCGGAATCACGGCAAAGGAATACGCATCGTACAGCTTGCCCAGGAATTCGCTGGAAGGCCGCGAGAACTCGAGCACCAGCAAGCGGCCCCCCGGACGCAGCACCCGCAGCATCGACTGCAGTGCGCGCTCCTTGCGCGTCACATTGCGCAGGCCGAAGGCGATGGTGATGCAGTCGAAACTCGCGTCCGCAAACGGCAGCATCTCGGCATCGGCCAGCACATAATCGACGTTGGCGCAGATGCCGTTGTCGTGCAGCTTGTCACGACCCGTGGAGAGCATCGCCTCGTTGATATCCGAGAGCACCACGCGACCAGAGGCGCCCACCGATCGTGAAAAGCGCGCCGCGAGGTCGCCGGTGCCACCGGCCACATCCAGCACCCGCTGTCCTTCGCGCACTCCGCTCAGCTCGATGGTCAGGCGCTTCCACACACGATGCACGCCGCCCGACATCAGGTCATTCATGAGGTCGTAACGGCTTGCCACCGAATTGAATACGCCGCTGACCAGGTCCGCCTTGGCTGACTCATCGACCTGCCGGTAGCCGAAATGCGTGGTTTTATCGTTGCTCATGATCGTCCCCGTGCTCATTGCCGTGCGATCAGCACGGGTCCAACCGGCTCACGACTTGCACCGGCTGCCGCCAGTCGTGCCAGATATTCAGTCCAGCGCTGATCGCGTTCGCGACACAGTTCGTGGAGGTACTGCCAGGAAAAGATACCGCTGTCGTGTCCGTCGGAAAAGCGGAATTGCAGCGCATAGTTGCCCACCGCCCCGATACTCGTGATGGTCACCATCCGCTTGCCGGTCTGCAGGGTTTCCTGCCCGGTGCCGTGGCCCCGCACTTCCGCGGATGGCGAATAAACACGCAGGTACTCGCAGCCGAGGGTGTATTTCGTGCCATCCGCATACACCAGATCAAGGGTGCGCGAGGCCTGATGCAGGCGAATATCGGTGGGTACAGGATCGCTCATGCGTGCAGCACGGCTCTGGCGGGAGGGCGGCTAGCTTACAGGATAAACCGGCTCAAATCCTCATCGCGCGCGAGCTCGCCGAGCTGCGCATCCACATAGGGCATATCGACCACGATACGGTTTGTGTCGCTGGAGGAACCGCGGTCCGCGGCGCTGAAAGAGGCTTCTTCCAGAAGCCTCTCCATGACCGTATGCAGGCGACGCGCGCCGATGTTCTCGGTGCGCTCGTTCACTTCGCACGCAATTTCCGCGATACGCCGGATACCTTCACGCGTGAACTCTACCTCCAGCCCCTCGGTGGCGAGCAGTGCCCGGTACTGCTCGGTGAGCGAGGCATTCGGTTCGGTGAGAATGCGCTCGAATTCATCGGCACCGAGTGCATCGAGCTCGACGCGTATCGGCAGCCGTCCCTGCAGTTCGGGGATCAGGTCGGAGGGTTTGGCAACATGAAAGGCCCCCGAGGCAATGAACAGGATGTGGTCGGTACGGATGGCGCCATGCTTGGTGCTGACGGTACAGCCCTCGATCAGCGGCAGCAGGTCGCGTTGCACGCCCTCGCGCGACACGTCGGCGCCGGCGTATTCCGAGCGTCGCGCGATCTTGTCGAGCTCGTCGATGAACACGATGCCGGTCTGCTCGGCCGCCTCCAGCGCGCGTCGCCGCAACTCGTCCTCGTTCAACAGCTTGGCGGCTTCCTCGTCCTCGATCATTTTCAGCGCGGCGCGTACGCTGAGTCGCCGTTTCTTGCTGCGGCCGGCGGAAAGGTTGGAGAACATGCTCTGCAGCTGGCTGGTCATCTCCTCCATGCCGGGCGGTGCCATGATCTCGACGCCCATCGCCGTGCCGCTGATTTCGATTTCGATTTCGCGGTCGTCGAGGTCGCCCTCACGCAATTTCTTGCGGAACAGCTGCCGGGTCGAAGCGCCGCCGCGTTTGGCATCCTCCGGCGTGTCGCGCGCGGGCGGCAACAACGCATCGAGTATGCGCTCCTCGGCGCTTTCGAGCGCGCGGTCGCGCACTTTGGCAATCTCGGATTCACGCAGCATTTTCAGCGACACATCGGCCAGGTCGCGCACGATCGACTCGACGTCGCGTCCCACATAGCCGACCTCGGTGAACTTGGTCGCCTCGATTTTCAGGAATGGCGCGTTGGCGAGCTTCGCGAGGCGACGTGCAATCTCCGTCTTGCCCACCCCGGTCGGCCCGATCATCAGGATGTTTTTGGGGGTGATTTCATCGCGCAGGGCTGCGGCGACCTGCAGGCGGCGCCAGCGGTTGCGCAGCGCGACGGCAACCGCGCGCTTGGCCTGTTGCTGGCCGATGATGAATTGGTCGAGTTCGTGGACGATCTCGCGGGGAGTCATGCTGCTCATGGATGGTCTACCGTTGGGAAGCTCCGTGCGGGCGATGGTGCCGCAAGGGTTTCAGGTGCTGGTGTCGAGTTCCTCGATAGTGCGATTGTGGTTGGTGTAGATGCAGATGTCCGCCGCAATGGCCAGTCCGCTCTCGACGATCTCGCGGGCAGGCATCTCGGTATGGGCGAGCAGCGCGCGCGCTGCCGCCTGCGCATAGGGGCCACCGGAACCAATCGCAATCAGGCTGTCTTCGGGTTCGATCACGTCACCGTTGCCGGTGATGATCAGGGAATTGTTGCGATCAGCCACCGCCAGCAGCGCTTCGAGGCGGCGCAGGGCGCGATCGGTGCGCCAGGCTTTCGCGAGTTCGACCGCGGCACGCAGCAACTGGCCCTGGAATTTGTCGAGCTGTGCCTCGAACAGCTCGAAAAGGGTGAATGCATCGGCCGTACCGCCGGCAAACCCGGCGATGACGGTGGAGTTATGCAGGCGCCTGACCTTGCGCGCATTGCCCTTCATGACGGTTTGCCCCATCGACACCTGCCCGTCACCGCCAATCACGACCTTGCCGTTGCGGCGCACGGAGAGAATGGTAGTACCGCGAAATTGCTCCACATCGGAATCCTCGTGCGGGCGGGAATAAAGCCGGATGTTGTCCGGGATATGGGGTGTCGGGGTCCGGGTTTCAAGCGCGCTTGCTGATTTCCAGGGTGTCGATGCGATGCTCGAGCAGTTTCCGGCGTGCCTTGCCCAGTTCCTCGGCGCTCTCGAAGGGGCCGACGTGGACACGGTGCCAGGTTTCGCCGCCGTTGACCGTAACAGTTTCGACGCTCGCCGCGAGGTCCAGCAGCAGGATTTCGGCGCGGCGCCGGTCGGCATCGGCTAGCTGGCGAAAGGATCCGGCCTGCAGCAGCAACGTCGAGGCTTTTTTCTCCCGTTCGGGCGTCTTGACAGCCTCCTCCTGCGCGGTGGCGCCCTGGCGATCACCGACGATGATCTCGCTCTCGGAGAGCAATGTGTAATATTCGAACTGTGGCTTTTCCGTCGGAACCGCGGGCTTTGGCGCCGCCTGTTCGGCGGGCTGTTCCGCAACCGGGTTCGTATTGCGCTGTGGGTGTGGTGCGAGCGTGGCCAGGTAGACCAGAAAGCTGATCAGGGCGCCGATGACGACGCCGCTGACCAGCCACAACCATCCGGATGTGGCTGGCTTGCCCGCATTCTTCGCCCGCGCCGCGCGCTGTTTTGCAAAATCATGAGCCATGAGGAGTGTCGGATCCGGACGGCGCGCTTGGGCGCCGATGAAACAGCAACCATTGAATCTAGGGGCGATCATTATGGTTGATCCGCCCGCTGATCGCCATGGCGCTGCCACAATGTACCGGGCTTTTCCCCGCGCATCAGGCACCCTCGAGCGGATCCACATCGATATGCCAGCGATCGATGCCCGGCAGGCGCCGCGACTCCAGCAGCTGACAGGCGGTGGAGATGGCGGCGTGCAGCGGTGTGCGATGGCTGTGTTTGAACAGCAGGTGCAGGCGAAAGCGTCCGGCCCGTCTTGGCATCGGCGCCGGCACCGGCCCCACTATTGCTACCTGCGGGTGCTGCCCGACCAGGTCTATTTTGAGTTCGCGCAGCATTTCCAGTCCGCGCTCCTGGACGGTGCTTTCGGCGCGCAACAGGGCCATATAGGCATAAGGCGGCAACCCGTGTTGCTGCCGCTCCTCCAGTATCGGGTCGATGAACGCGCGATATCCGCCCGCAACGAGACGCGCGAGCCAGGGATGTTGCGGATGCAGCGTCTGTATCAGCACCTGTCCGGGGTGCTCGGCGCGCCCGGCCCGCCCGGCAACCTGAACCAGCAACTGGCCGGTCCGCTCGGCAGCACGAAAATCAGCGCTGAACAGTCCCCCGTCGATGTCGATCATGGTGACCAGTGTGACGCGGGGAAAATGGTGTCCCTTGGCGAGCATCTGGGTGCCGACCAGGATGCACGGGCGTGCGTCGCCGAGCTTGTCGAGCAGAGCCTCCATTGCGCCGCGAGCCTGCATCGTACTGCGGTCGATGCGCAGAATCGGGTACTGCGGGAACAGGCGCTGCAGCGTGTGTTCGCTGCGCTCGGTGCCCGCGCCGAGCGCGAGCAGGCGGGCGCTTTTGCAGTGCGGGCAGGTGCGTGGCGCGGACCTGCGGGCGTCGCAGTGGTGACACCACAACAGGCCTTCGGCGCGGTGCAGGGTGAGGCGGGCATCGCAGTGGGCACACTCGGCCATCCAGCCGCAATCGGCGCAGCTCAGCAGCGGCGCCCAGCCGCGCCGATTGAGGAAAACCAGCACCTGGTTGCCCGCAGCGAGCTCGATACCGATGCGCTCGAGCAATTCGGCACAGATGCCGCCGTCGAGGAACTGGCCGCGTACATCGACCAATCGCGTGGCTGGCGGGCGAGCGGCGCCTGCCCGCTGTGTGAGTTGCAGCAGCCGGAAGCGGCCGGCGCTGCAGTTGGCAAGACTTTCGGTGGACGGTGTCGCCGATCCGAGCACGATCGGGATATCGAGCCTGCGTGCCCGTACCACGGCCAGGTCGCGGGCGGAGTAGCGAAAGCCCTCCTGCTGCTTGAACGAGGCATCGTGTTCCTCATCCACGATGATCGCGCCGAGCTCGGGTAGCGGGCTGAACAGCGCCGAACGGGTGCCGATCAGGACCCGCAGCTGCCCCTGCGCGGCGCGGCGCCAGGTGTTCAGGCGCTCGCGGTCGCCGAGGCCGGAATGCAGCACGCCGACCTGCGTTCCGAAGCGCGCGGCAAAGCGCCGGTGGGTCTGTGGCGTCAGGCCGATCTCGGGCACCAGTACCAGAGCCTGCCGACCGGCCTCCAGCACGCGCTTTATGAACCGCAGATAAATCTCGGTCTTGCCGCTGCCGGTCACGCCCTCCAGCAGATGACAGCTGAATCGTCCGATATCGCTTTCCAGGGTATCCAGCGCGCGCTGCTGCTCGGCATTGAGCAGCAGCGGAGGCTGCGCTACCTGCGGTTCGCATGGATCCCGGTCGCATTCCGGTTCGTCCGGCCCGACCTCGCTGGATGCCAGGCCCTTTTTCTGCAATGCCCGCAGCGTGACACGTTCGATGCCGGCCGCGGCGCAGGCGCGGCCGGACAGCGGCCCCTGAGCCTGCAGCGTTGCCAGTGCCGCGGCCTGTTGCGGGGCGCGGCCAAGAGCCTGGGTGCCGAGACCGAGGCTTTCCGCAGTCGCGCGCCACAGCAGCGGCGCTCGCGCGGGGGCGCGGGGCAAGGAGCGCAGATCGGCCGGCAGGGTGTTGACCAGCGCCTCTCCGACCGGCGCGTGATAGTAATGTGCGGCAA
>MTKY01052921.1_pt1 | contig 22930 bp, 20 predicted proteins | sample 1042731 | NCBI WGS metagenome assembly MTKY01 (sample SAMN06212206, study PRJNA360538) | anaerobic digester metagenome | biome: Wastewater treatment plant; material: sludge; isolation source: anaerobic digester fed with sludge from wastewater treatment plant | place: Denmark: WWTP Soeholt ... | reverse complement strand
CTTCAGCGACGGGGCGGATGGGCGGCGCTTGCGGCGCGGCGGTGCCCCGGCAGGCCGGGCCGCCTTGTCCGGCGGGCGCACTTCGGGGAGATGGGAGGGTTGAGAGTCAGTCATGGGGTTGTCCTGGATGTGGGCTAGTGGACGTGCTTGATGTCTTTCATTTAATGACTACGCGAAAGCTGGTCTCCGGTTGCGCGGCCTGGCATGTCAGGCCAGCATCCGCACCTGGTACAGCGCCCCGTCGCTGAAGCCGCGCTTGCGATAGTACTCGCGCGTGCCGACCGCCGCGATCACCGCCAGCCGCGCATAGCCGTGCTCGCTGGCGATCTCTGCCGCCCGCTCGATCAAGCGCGTGCCCAGCCCGCTGTGCTGCGCCCTGCCGTCCTCCGCCTCACCGATGGCGACCGCCTGCCCGTACACGTGCACCTCGCGGATCATGGCCGCGCCGACCAGTTCTGGGACGATGGGATCGGCCTGCGGCAACGACAGCCGGAGAAAAGCGGCAATGCGCCGGTCGGCGGTGAGATACTGCAAGAAGACCTCGTCGCCCACACCAGTTGTGTAGCGCAGCTCGTCCAGGCTCAGATCGTCGGGCGACACAGTCCTGCCACGAATCTCCCGCCCGCGAATATCGGGGCTGCGCAAACCGCGCTCTTTGAGCGCCCCCTCCACCGTCTGCCGGAAGTTCGTCTTCATGTCTCCCGCCACAATATCCGTTGACGGAATGTCGCGCACCACGCGCGTCAGGCGACAGTATTCTGGCGTGCTGAGGAAGCAAGTCAGCAGCACATCGAGCAGCACGTCCTCGCTGTACGGTGCCCACTCACCGCGCTCGTAGACCTGCATCAGCTCGGCGCTCTCGATCAGCGAGCACGGGTAGATTTTGAGCTCGTCGGGGCAAATCTCCGGGTCAGCGAACAGTCGCCGGTAGTCCGCGACGTCCACTTCCGGCGAGGAGCCGTACAGGTTCGGCATCCAGTGCGCGTGAATCTTGAACCCGGCCAGCCGCAGCAGCCGGATGGCCCGCTCGGTCATGGCGACGGTGTGCCCGCGCCGGTTCTTCTCCAGCACCACGTCATCCAGACTCTGCACGCCGATCTGCACCTTCGTCGCCCCCAGCCGGCGCATGCGGATCACTTCGTCCGCGTCAATGTGATCGGGGCGCGTCTCAACCACCAAGCCTACGCAGCGGCAGGGCGCAGTCTCATTCTCGCGGTGCGCCGCCTCCAGTTCCTCCCACGTGGCGTACTCGTCCACGTCAGTGCGTGGACGCTCGCCCCGCCCCACCGCCAGCGCCAGCTCGCGCGACCGCTGCATTTCCATGCGGTAAATCTGCTGCACCGCCTGGTTATACGTTTGCTCCAGCGCCGCCCCGTGCAGCGTCAACGGCGTCACCTGATCAGGATGCAGTTGCGAGGCAGTGCGCAGCAAGCCGCGCACTTCGTCCGTCCGGTCAACGCCCGCGCCGAAATCGTGCAGCGCGTCGAACAGGCGCTTGACGAACCACACCTGGTACGTTTCCGGGTAGAATGACCAGGTGCCGCCCAGGATGATCAGCTCCACCTTGTCGAGCGGGTGCCCGGTCTCGTACAGCGTCCCCAGCCGCGACATCGCCTGCAAGTAGGGATCGAAGTTGTTCTGCTCGGCGCGCTGCGCGCCCGGCTCGTTGACCAGGTAGCTCTTGGGCATCCGCAGGTCGTTCGGGCAGAAGATGCACTCTCCGGGGCACGGGTAGGGCTTGGTCAGCACAGTGACCGGCGTCACGCCCGACATGGTGCGGATCGGCTTCATGCGCAGGCGGGCGAGCACCTGCGCGTCGTAGGGTGGCAGGCCGTGCGCTCCGGCCAACGTGCGGTAGGCGTGAATCAGGTCGTTCTTGTTGAACAGTCCCCGCCCGTCCTTCGGGTGCTGCTTGAGAATCTGGATCAGGCGCGGGGCCGTCAGGTTGGGTTCCTGCACGACCTCGTGTAAGATCGCCAGCAACGGCTCGCGATACTTCTCAACATTGGCCGGGGGCCGGTAGCGCTTACCCATCGTTCACAGTCCGCGCCGGCTCTGCCGACGGGCATAACTGATCAACCACATGGACGACATCACCATCACACGCCTGAACGCAATCAATCGCACCTTCTACGAGATCACTGCCGCTGATTTCGACCAGTCCCGCACCACACCCTGGCCGGGCTGGGACGCCCTGCTGCCCCACCTGACCGCGCCGCTCTCAGTCCTGGACGTGGCCTGCGGCAATGGCCGCTTTGGGCTGTTTCTTTACGAGCATCTGGGCACAAACGTAACCTATCGCGGGGTGGATAGCAACCCGGCACTGCTAGCGCGGGCGCATACCGCGCTGGCCGGTTACGACGCCCATCTGGAACAGCGCGACGTGCTGGCCGGGCCGCTCGCCGAAGGAGCCTATGATCTGGTAGCTCTCTTCGGGATGCTGCACCACATCCCCGGCCACACGCAACGGCGCGCGTTCATGCACACCCTGGCCGAGCGGGTTGCGCCGGGCGGACTGCTGGCCTTCGCCGCCTGGCGCTTCTACGAGTACGAGCGCTTCCGCCAGCGCATTCTGCCCTGGCCGCCCGACCTGGTCGCCGAGCCGGGCGATTACCTGCTTGACTGGCGGCGCGGGGCGCGCGCGGCGCGCTACTGCCATTATGTGGACGATGCCGAGCACGCCGCGCTCATCGCCGCAACCGGTCTGCGCGAGCTTGTCACCTACCGCGCCGACGGGCATACCGGAGACGTGAACCAGTACAGCATCCTGCGACGAGACAGCCAATGACCGGCATCCCCCACGACTATTCAGCCCTGCACGAGGCGCTCATCGCCTGGTTTGCCGCGCACCGTGAGGACCTTCCCTGGCGGCGCAGCAGAGACCCCTACGCCGTGTGGGTCTCGGAGATCATGCTCCAGCAGACCCAGGTCGCCACAGTGATCCCCTACTACGAGCGCTTCATGGCCCGCTTCCCGACAGTCAGCGCCCTGGCCGCCGCCCCGCTCGATGACGTGCTCAAGCTGTGGGAGGGACTGGGCTACTACAGCCGGGCGCGCAACCTGCACCGCGCCGCGCAGATTGTCGTCGCCGAGCACGGCGGGCAGTTACCATCCGGCCTCTCCGCCCTGCGGGGGCTGCCTGGCGTCGGGCGCTACACCGCCGGAGCCATCGCCAGCCTTGCCTTCGGTGCCGACGCGCCCATCCTTGACGGCAACGTGACCCGCATCCTGGCCCGCCTGTTCGACCTCTCCGACGACGTGAGCCAAAGCGCCACGCAGCGCAAGCTCTGGGCGCTGGCCGGGCAGTTGATCCCCACCGGACACGCGGGAGCGTGGAACGAAGGGCTGATGGAGCTAGGGCGGCGCGTCTGCACGCCGAGTTCTCCCCAATGCGCGATCTGCCCTCTCGCCAATCATTGCGCTGCGCGCGCGCACGGCACCCAGCAGGAGCGCCCCGTCAAGCGCCGCCGCGTGCGAACGCCGCATTTTGACGTGACCGCAGCCGTCACCCGCCGCGACGATGGTCGCCTGTTGATCGCCCAGCGCCCTCTCGATGGGATGCTCGGCGGGCTGTGGGAGTTCCCCGGCGGCAAGCGCGAGCCGGGCGAGTCGCTGCGCGACTGCCTGCGCCGCGAGTTGCGCGAGGAACTGGGCATCGAGGTCGAGGTCGGCGAGCAGATCGGCACCGTCCGCCACGCCTACACCCACTTTCGCATCACGCTCTACGCCTTCGCCTGCCGCATCATCACCGGCGAGCCTGCCGCCATCGAATGCGCGGCCTGGGCCTGGGTAACGCCCGACGAGCTAGACCACTACGCCTTCCCCGTCACCGACCAGAAGATCATCACCATGCTGTGCGACGGCGGTGGGCAGCTTGGCCTCGACTTGGCTTAGGAAGCCTGGGATCAGCGGCGGCATTGTGCTATGCTCGGACGTAGTGGCGGATGGAGTTGGAGAAAAGGGCAGGAACAGCGATGCGCAAGGACTTCATGAGTCGGCGGGACGAAGAGCGCGAGATGAAGGATGCAGGGCGACTCCCACCCGGCCAGGCCCTCACCCAGAAGTTCCCCGTGCTGCACTACGGCCCTGTCGCCCAGATTGACGTGAGCACGTGGACGCTGTCCGTCTTCGGCGAAGTCGAGCGCCAGATGCGCTGGAACTGGGACGAGTTCCGCCAAATTCCCACGACGACGATCACCACCGACATCCACTGTGTGACTGGCTGGAGCAAGTTCGACACCACGTGGGAAGGGCCGCTCTTCCGCGACTTCATCCAGCTTTGCGGCGTCAAGCCGGGCGCGAAGTACGTCATCGCCCACGCCGCGCACGGCTTCACGGCCAATCTCCCGCTCGAAGCCATGCTCGAAGATGACGTCCTGCTGGCTTGGAAGTACAACGGAGACTTTTTGACGCCGGAGCACGGCTTCCCCGTGCGCATGGTCGTCCCGCAGCGCTACTTCTGGAAGAGCGCCAAGTGGCTGCTCAAGCTGGAGCTCAGCCCGGTGGACAAGCCAGGCTTCTGGGAGCAGGCGGGCTACCACAACGACGGCGATCCCTGGAAGGAAGAGCGTTACCAGCGCCGGCGATTCTCCTGAGCCTGACTGTCACATCGGGCAGCAAGAGCCTTAGGTCGCGCCCTCACATATCAACTTGGTGTCGCAGGGGCAAAGGCGACCAGGCGCAATCCACCCGCCCCACCACTCTGGCAGGCTCAGCGGCAGGTGGCGTCTTCGCGGATGCCCAGGTCGAACATGTCCGAGATGACCGGAATATCGTCCCACCAGCACTTGGCGTCAATGATGATGCCGCCGATCACCGACGTGACGATGCACAGCACGAGGAAGCACCCACAGCCCAGCACGACCCACCGTCCCGCGCCGCCGCCCTCGTAGGGTTCTTCCTGGTACTGGTAATCGTAGGCCGCCGGTTGCTGCATGGGCATCCCGTAGGGCTGCTGGCCAGGGGCCACGCCCGCCGGATAGCCGGGCGCTGCGGATGGCATCGCCTGCTGCGGCGGGTAGCCTGCAGGCGGGCGCTGGTACTCCACCTCGCCCGGCTGCGGAGCGCCGCCGACCATTGTAGCCGCCTGACCGGGGGCTGCCACATAGCCCACCTCGGCCTCATAAGCAACCGTCACCGTCTCGCCCAGCCCGATCATGTCACCGGGAGACAGTGGACGCGCTCCCGTCAACCGCTGCCCATTCACGAACGTCCCGTTCGTCGAGCCTAGGTCTTCGAGCGTGTATCCCCCGGTGCCTTGTGTGAAGCGGCAATGATGGCGGCTGACTTCGGGGTCGTTGATCACGATGTCGTTGGTGATATCTCGCCCCAGCGTGATAATGCCCTGTTCGAGGGGATAGACCTGATTGGGCTGCGGTCCACGACGCACAACCAAGCGAAAGCTGCTGCTTCCTTGCATAACCCCTGCCTCCTCACGCGCGGCCAGCGGCGGATACGACTCACGAGACGGTTCGGAGTATACGGGGATCGTGAGTTGGTGTCAACAGGCACAGCGCCCCCTGTCTTGGCGGCGCTGTGCCGGAACGATCAGTGGATAGGCGTGCGCTTACGTGAAATCGCGGAGTTGGCGCGAGCGGCGTGGGTGGCGTAGCCGGCGCAATGCCCGGCCTTCAATCTGGCGAATGCGCTCGCGCGTCAGCCCGAACTTCTGCCCCACTTCCTCGAGCGTGTAGCTGCGGCCATTTTGCAGCCCGAAGCGCAGCCGGAGAATCCGCGCCTCGCGTGCCGTCAGCGTCCCCAGCACCTCCTCGACACGCTCGCGCAGCAAGTTCTGGTAGGCGCTCTGCGTGGGCGTGGGCGTGCTCTGGTCTTCAATGAAGCTGCCTAGCTCGCTGTCTTCCTCTTCCCCAACCGGGCGCTCCAGGCTCATCGGACGCCAGCTTACTTTGAGCATCCACTGCACTTTGCGCGGCTCCAACCCCATGCGCTCGGCGATCTCCTCCGGCGTGGGCTTGCGCCCGTGCTCCTGCTCAAGCTGGCGCGCCGTCTTGTACAGGCGGCGAATGCGATCGGACATATGCACAGGCACGCGAATCGTCCGGCCCTGGTCGGCGATGGCGCGGGTGATCGTCTGCCGGATCCACCACGTCGCATAGGTCGAGAAACGGTAGCCGCGCGTATAGTCGAATTTCTCGACGGCTTTCATCAGCCCCAGGTTGCCTTCCTGGATCAAGTCCAGGAAGTGCACCCCGCGCCCCATGTACTTCTTGGCAATGCTGACCACCAGCCGCGTATTGGCCTTGATCAGATGATCGCGCGCCGCCTTCCCGTCCTCGACGAGCGCCTCCAGAACCAGGCGCGCCTCTTCGCTCAGGTTGCCGTTGTGCCGGGCCAATTCCGCGCGGGCCACGTTGCCCGCCTCCAACCGCTTGGCTAGCTCGACTTCTTCTTCGGTGTTCAGCAGCGGGACGCGCGCCATTTCCTTGAGGTACAGGCCGACAGTGTCATCAGACGACACGCCGCTCAAGTCATAAGCGTCGTCATCGTCATCTTCCTCGTCTTCCAGCACCTCGTCGGCGGCGTCGCCATCAAATGTATCCGACTTGTCGCCGAACACTTCGACTCCGGAGGCATGGAGCCAGGCGAAGATCTCTTCAAGCTGTTCCAGCGCCTCGTCGGCATCAGGCATGGCATCAATAATATCGTCGGTCGTCAGGAAACCCTGAGTGTCCGCTTTTTCCAGCAGCACGGCCATGACTTCCTGGCCTGGTGCGCTGCGCTCGTTCTGCTCCGGATCGCTATGCTCAGTCAACTTCGACCCCCTCAAATCACTCGCCTGCCAGCACCTGCGCGTCGTAGATGTCTCTTGACGTTCTCCGATGTTTATGAGGTCATGGCTTACGGTTCTTCAGAGTCCAGGGATTCGAGATGGGAGCGCAATACCTCGAAACGCGGGTCGAACCGGTCTGGCTCGCAGCCGCAAGGCCCCTCGTTGAGGTCTTGCCCGCACTGCGGGCACAGGCCGGCACAGTCGGGACGACACAGCACCACCATCGGCACCGCCAGAATCGCTTCCTCGCGAAGCAGGGGAGCCATGTCCAGAATGCCTGTCTCGGCAACGGAATAGACGCAGTCGGGGGACGCGGGATAAGCAAATAGCTCTTCCAGCTCCAGCGCAACGGGCACGAACGTGGCCCGCAGGCAGCGCGCGCACTCGGCCAGCACGTGCGTATCCAGAGTGCCCTGCACCAGAATGCCACGCGAGTTGCGGCTGAGGCGCAGCGTGCCGCGCAGGAAATCAAGCGTCAGATCGTCATCAAGCTGCACGCGCGGGAGGTCGAGGGTAATATCGCGGACGTACCCCATCCCCTCGGCCAGCATGAAGCCCACGTTGATCTTGAAGACTCGCCGGCTAACATAATGCTGACTGCGCGAAGCGGACACCCTGTTGAGCCTCTCAGACGTTCGGGTAAAAAAGAAACGAGCCGCCGACTCGAGGCGGGCAATGAGTCACGGCTGTTGCTGGCCCCCCACTGTCACTGACGAAATTATAACCTTTTCTCAACCTAATGTCAAGCAGAGCACTTGCGTATTACCGGCGACCAAACTAGCGTCGCACAGAAGCCACATGCGATGAGAAGCCACTGCGGGTCGGACACGCCCGGCAGCCAAGCGCCCACCACGCCGATTTACGCTTAGGCGTGAATCCGGTATAATCCACCCCGCCAGACGAGACTGGCTGGTCAGGACGGGCTGCGGCGCGGGCGCGCTGCCCCCACACAACCGCGAGAAAAACCATGCGCATTCTCATCACCGGCGCTGGCGGGCGACTCGGCAGCGAGTTAGCGCGCGTGCTGGCGTCGCAGCAGCACACCGTGACCGGTATTGACATAGACACAGTGGACATCACCGACCGCGCGGCGGTCAGTGAAGCGTTTGCCACCGCCTCGCCGGAGCTGGTCATCCACTGCGCCGCGCTGACGGCGGTAGATTACTGCGCCGAGCATCCCGACGAGGCGCTGCGCGTGAACGGCTATGGCACGCAGGTCATCGCTCAGGCGTGCCTTCAGCACGGTGCAGCCCTTGCCTACATCAGCACCAACGAGGTTTTCGATGGGCGGGAATACCGTCCCTGCCTTGAGTACGATCCCCCCTGCCCCGCCAACCCCTATGGCTACAGCAAATGGGTCGGCGAGCAGGCCGTCCGCGACCTGGTCAGCAAACACTACATCATCCGCACATCGTGGCTGTTCGCACATGGCGGGCGCAACTTCATCCATACGGTGCTGCACCGCGCGCGCGAAGGCCAGCCGCTGCGCGTGGTCGTCAACGAGGTAGGCTCGCCCACCTACACCAGCGACCTGGCCGCGGCCATCGCGCAACTGGTCGTCACCGGCAGCTATGGCATCTACCACCTGGTCAACGAGGGGCACGCTTCGCGCTGGCAGTTCGCCCGCCAGGCGCTCGACCAGGCCGGGCTGGGCGCAGTGCCCATCGAGCAGATTGCCCTGGCGGAGTTCGCGCGGGCGTCACGCCCGCCCCAGTACGCCATCCTGCGCAATACCGCCGCCGCGCGCCTGGGAATCACACTGCGGCCCTGGCAGGAGGCGCTGGCCGCCTTCTTGGAGGCGGAAGGGTTGCGCGCGCGCTGAAAGACAGTCATGACAGACTCTGCCCACCAACCACTGGTCTCGGTCGTCATCCCCAACTGGAATGGCGCGCACTTCTTGCCCGGCTGCCTCGACTCGCTGCGTCGCCAGGACTACACACCGCTCGAAATCGTGGTCGCCGACAACGCGTCCTCGGACGGCTCGCGCAACCTGCTCACCGAGCGTTACCCTGACGTGACGCTGGTGGCGCTGCCGGAGAATCGGGGTTTCACCGGTGCCTGCAACGCCGGAATGATCGCCGCAAAGGGTGACATCGTCGTTCTGCTCAACAACGACACCGAGGCAGACCCCGGCTGGGTGTCAGCCATCGTAGACACCTTTGCCCGCCACCCTGAAGCCGGTATAGTGGCGTCCAAGATGCTGCTCTTCGACCGGCGCGATCACTTTCACACCGCCGGAGACCTCTTCCGCGTGGACGGGCGGCTGTTCAATCGCGGCGTGTGGGAGCGCGACGAGGGCCAGTACGACCGCGAGGAGTACGTCTTCAGCGCGTGTGGCGGCTCTGCCGCCTACCGGCGTGCCATGCTCGACGAGATCGGCTTGCTCGACGACGATTTCTTCTTCTCCTGCGAAGACATGGACCTGGCCTGGCGCGCCCAGCTTGCCGGCTACCGCTGCGTCTACCAGCCGGCAGCAGTGGTTTATCACTGCCTCGCCGCGACGGGCGGCGGGATCACCGCCAGCTACCACGACGGGCGCAACATGATATGGCTGCTGGTCAAGAATTATCCGGGCGCGCTGTGGCGCAAGCACGGGCTGAAGGTGCTGCGCGCCCAGCTTGGCCTGGCCTGGGGAGCGCTCCGCGCCTGGCGAGGGGCAGCGGCGCGCGCCCGGCTGCGCGGTATGGTCGCCGGTCTCATCGGCATTCCGCGCATGGTGCGCAAGCGCCGGAGCATTCAGCGCTCTCGCCGTGTATCATTAGCGTACCTGGAATCCATCATGACGCCGATGCCAGGCGAGGCGACGGCGTCGCAGCGAAAGTGAAGCTAACGGTGACTCCGCCAAGCGATCCCCAGTCCGCAGAAGCGCCCTACCTGTCCATCGTCATCCCCTCCTATAACGAGGAAGTCCGGCTGCCTGACAGCCTGCAAGCCGTCGCCGAGTTCGTGGGCAGCAAGCCTTACACCGCCGAGATTGTCGTGGTGGACAACAACAGCAAGGACAGCACCAGCGCAATCATTCAGGACTTCGCCGCCCGGTTCGATTTCGTGCGCGGGCTGTTCGAGGGCACACAGGGCAAAGGAGCCGCCGTGCGCACGGGGATGCTGGCGGCGCGTGGTGAGTACCGTTTCATCTGCGACGCCGACCTGTCCATGCCCATCGCCGAGCTTGATAAGTTCCTGCCGCCCCAGTTGGCGGACTACGACATCGCCATCGGTTCGCGCGAAGCGCCCGGCGCAGTCCGCTACAACGAGCCCTGGCACCGCCACGTGATGGGCCGCGTCTTCAACACCATCGTCCGCGTGCTCGCTGTGCCCGGCCTGCAAGACACGCAGTGCGGGTTCAAGATGTTCCGTGCTGAGGTCGCCGAGGCGCTGTTCCCGCTGCAAACCATGAACGGTTGGAGCTTCGACGTGGAAATCCTCTACGCCGCCCGCCGCCAGGGGTACCGCATCGTCGAGGTGCCGATCCACTGGTATTACGGGGAGAACACGCGCATCAGCCCGCTGCGCGACTCGCTGGATATGTTTGTCGAAGTGTTCAAGATTCGCCGCAACGGTCTGCGTGGCCTCTACAACCCGCCCCGCTCATGACCGCGACCGCAGACCTGCGCCATGAGTACGCCCTGGCAAGCCGGGGCTTCACCCGCATCGCCGGACTCGATGAGGCCGGGCGCGGCGCGTGGGCAGGCCCCGTCGTCGCGGGCGCGGTGATTCTGCCGCTGGATCGCTTCGACCTCGCGCACGTGCTGCACGGCGTCAACGATTCAAAGCAGCTCACCCCCGCCGAGCGTGAGGCGCTGCTGCCGGTCATTGTGGAGACGGCAATCGCCGTTGGCGTGGGACACGCGGCCCAGGACGAGATTGACGCCCTGGGCATTGTCCCGGCCACGCGGCAGGCTATGCGGCGCGCCCTCGACGCGCTGGCCGTCGCGCCGGATGCCTTGCTCGTTGACGGGCGGGCGCTGCCAGCGTTCGCCTTGCCCTGCCTGGCAATGAACAGGGGCGATCAGCAATCGCTCTCCATTGCCGCGGCCAGCATTGTTGCCAAAGTGACGCGCGATCGCTTCATGGACAGCCTGGATGAGGTCTTCCCCCAGTACGGCTTCCGCGAGCACAAGGGTTATGGCACGCCGCTGCACCAGGGGGCGCTGCGTCACTTCGGGCCATGCGCCGCGCACCGCCTGACCTTCGCGCCGGTGCGCGCCCTGCTGCCCGAAACCGAGGAGCAGCCCACCCCATGAAGCTCGCCCTGATTCACGACTGGCTCAACCAGATCGGTGGCGCGGAGGACGTGCTCGACCACCTTGTGCGCTTTTATCCCGGCGCGCCCGTCTACACGAGCATGTACGCGCCAGAGCTGATGCCTGCCCATTACCGGAACTGGGACATTCGCTCGACCTGGATGGATCGGCTGCCGGGCATTCACCAAGCGCACCAACGCTACCTGCCGCTCTACCCACTGACGTGGGCGCATACCAACCTCTCAGAGTACGATGTCGTGCTCAGCAACAAGAGCGGCTTCTGTCACGGCGTGCGCACTGGCCCGCACACGCTGCACGTCTGCTATTGCCTGGCCCCGACGCGCTACATCTGGAACCTGGACGCTTACCTGGCCCGCGAGGATTTCGGCGCAGCGGTGCGCCTGGCGGCGCGCCTGGTTGCCCGGCTGTACCGCCGCTGGGACTACGCCGCCGCCCAGCGCGTGAGCCACATGATTGCCATCAGCACTGAGATTCAGGAGCGCATCCGGCGCTATTATCACCGCGAGTCCACCCTCATCTACCCGCCGGTCGAGGCCGCCGAGCGTTTCACGCCCGCCCAGCAGGTGGGCGACTACTACCTCGCCCTGTCGCGCCTGATCCCCTACAAGCGCATTGACCTGGCCGTGGAAGCATGCACGCGGCTCGACTTGCCCCTGCTCGTCGCCGGCAAGGGCCGCGACCGCGAGCGCCTGGAGAGCCTGGCCGGGCCGACCGTGCAGTTCCTCGGCTTCGTGCCCGACGATGACCTGCCAGACCTGTTCGCCCGCTGCAAGGCGTTCATCTTCCCCGGCCTGGAGGATTTCGGCATCGTGCCCGTGCAGGCGCAGGCGGCAGGCCGCCCGGTGATCGCCTTCAAGGGCGGCGGCTCGCTGGACACCATCATTCCGGCGCAGACCGGCGAATTCTTCACCGAGCCGACCGTTGAGTCGCTCATGGCCGCCCTGCGCAGCTTCGACGCGAGCCGCTACGACCCGGCAGCCATCCGCGCCCACGCCCTGCGCTTCGACTCGGCGGTTTTCGAGCGGGCGATCACGACCTTCGTCGAGCGCGCCTGGGAGAATTTCAGCGGATGCCGCTAGCGCCCAACGTCTTCGGGCACGCAGTCATGAAGCCGCCGTCCCGCCGTCGGGCAGCCGTTCTTTCCAAGGGCCTGCGCGCTGCGCTATAATTCGCGCTGTTCCCGCCCGTTCAACCACAAAGGCTGTAGCTCCTGATGAGTATTGTCCAAACTGTTGCCGAGCACGTCATTGACAATGTTGCCCAGGTGATCATCGGCAAGCGCAACGAAATCCGGCTGACGGTGCTCGGCCTGCTGTGCCAGGGCCACCTGCTGATCGAAGACGTGCCCGGCGTAGGTAAGACGATGCTGGCCCGCGCGCTGGCCCGCTCCATTGGCGCGTCGTTCAGCCGCATCCAGTTCACGCCCGACATGCTGCCCAGCGACGTGACCGGCGTCTCCGTCTTCAACCAGCGTACGCACGAATTCGAGTTCCGCCCCGGCCCGATCATGTCGCAGATCGTCCTCACCGACGAGATCAACCGCGCCACGCCCAAGACGCAGGCCGCCCTGCTCGAAGCGATGGAGGAGCGCCAGGTCACGGTAGACGGGCACACCTACGCCCTGGAAGAGCCATTCCTGGTCATCGCCACGCAGAACCCGATCGAGTACGAGGGGACGTTTCCCCTGCCCGAAGCCCAGCTTGACCGCTTCATGCTGCGCATCCGCCTCGGCTACCCGACGCCGCAGGAAGAGATCGCCATGCTGGACTCGCAGCAGTACCAGCATCCGCTGATCGGGCTGACGCAGGTCGTCTCTGTCGAAGACCTGCTGGCCGCCCAGCGCGCCGTGCGCGACGTGTACCTGAACCCGGACATCAAGAACTACATCATCAACCTGGTGACCATGACCCGCCAGCATCCGGACGTGTACCTGGGAGCCAGCCCGCGCGGTGCGCTGGCCCTCTACCGTGCGTCACAGGCGCGGGCAGCGGTCATCGGGCGCGACTACGTGATCCCCGACGATGTCAAGGCGCTGGCCGACGCCACACTCGCCCATCGCATCATCGTCGGCCCCAACGCGCGCATCAAGGACATTGCGCCCAGCAGCATTGTGCACAGCATCCTGGCGATGGTGCCCGTGCCCGGCGCAACCGTCGGCATGCGCCGCTAGCCTCCCGCCGGTGGGCGACTCATGCAGAACCGTCGCAATGCGTTCTACATCCTGCTCATCTTCAGCCTGGCCTCCGGCGCGCTGAGCGGGCGCGCGTTCTTTTTCAGCCTGGCTTATGCCCTGGGCGCGGTGCTGATCGGCTCGTTCCTCTGGTCGTGGACCGCCGTCAACTGGCTGAGCATCGCCCGCCACACCCACGCCCGCCGCGCGCAGGTCGGGCACTCGCTCGACGAGTCGTTCCGCGTGCGCAATACAGCCCTGCTGCCCAAGCTCTGGCTGGAAATTCGCGATCATTCCACCCTGCCCGGCCACAACGCCAGCCATGTTGTGCCTACGCTGCTACCGCGCGGACACTTCGGCTGGGAGACGCGCACGATCTGCACGCGGCGCGGGGAGTTCATTCTGGGGCCGCTGACCGTGCTCAGCGGCGATCCGTTCGGTCTGTTCCAGTTCCCGCGTAAGTTCCCGGCGCAGTCCTCGATCATCGTCTACCCGCTGACAGTGCCCATCCACAACTTCGCCTCACCGGTTGGCCCGCTCTCCGGCGGCGAAGCAGTACGCCGCCGCGCCCACTTCATCACCACCAACGCGGCGGGCGTGCGCGATTACCAGCCGGGCGACAGCTACAACCGCATTCACTGGCGCAGCACGGCTCGCCGCGAGCGGATGATGGTCAAGGAGTTCGAGCTAGACCCGCTGGCCGATGTGTGGATTTTTCTCGATCTGTCGCGCGCCTCGCTGGTGGAGCGCCCGAACGGAGCCGCCCTCTACACACCGCTCACCCGCCTGCCGCCTTCGACGGAGGAATACGGCGTGACCATTGCCGCGTCGCTGGCCCAGTACTTCGTCGGCAAGGGGCGCGCGCTCGGCTTCGTCACCTACGGCCCCTACCGCGACATCGTGCAGCCCGATCGCGGCCCGCGCCAGTTGACGCGCATCCTGGAGATGCTGGCTACGGCGCGCAGCGCGACCGAGCTTTCGCTGGCGCAGATGCTCTCGCTGGAGACTGTGCATCTGAGTCGCGGCACTACGGCGGTCGTCATCACGGCGGCGCAGGACGAGCAGTGGATCGCCACCGCGCATACGCTGGCCCGGCGCGGCACGCGCATTATCGCTGTGATGCTCGACGCCCACAGCTTCGGCGCGCCCGTGTCGCGCATTCACGAGATGCAGCGCATGGCCGAGGCCGCCGGCCTGATTGTCTACACCGTCCGCCAGGATGATGATCTCACCGGAACGCTCAGCTATCGCGGCGGGCTGCGCGCGCCGGCGGTCTGAGCAGTATTACAGCAAGGGATGAGCCTGTGAGCGAACGCGGTTCCCACGCGCAGCGGCAGCGCCGCTTCCTGTACCTGGCAGTGTTCATGGGCGGCGTGACGACTCTCGCCGTTGAGATTTCGGCGGCGCGTCTGCTAGGCAGCATCTTCGGCACCAGCAACATCGTGTGGGCCAACATCATCGGCCTGATCCTGGTCTACCTCACCGCTGGCTACTTCATCGGCGGGCGCGTCGCCGACCGCTGGCCGACCTTCACCATGTTCTACACGGTGCTCACCTGGGCGGCCTTCTTCTCCGGGCTGATTCCGCTGGCGGCGCACCCCGTGTTGCGCCTGGCCGCCGAAGCCGTGCAGGACTTCGACGCTGCCGTGACGGTCGGCTCCTTCGTCAGCGTGCTCGTGCTCTTTGCCGTGCCGGTGACGCTGCTCGGCTTCACTTCACCCTTCGCCCTGCGCCTGGCTCTCTCAACGGTGGACGATGCGGGACGTACCGCCGGGCAGATGTACGCCATCTCCACATTGGGCAGCATCATCGGCAACTTCACGCCTGTGCTGCTGCTCATCCCGCAGATCGGCACCGCGCGCACGTTTCTGGCTTTCGCCGGGCTGCTGATGGCCGTCGGGCTGATCGGGCTGGCCATGCAAGACCGCCGCGCCGCGCTCAAGCTGCTGTGGATGCCCGCCCTGCTGCTCGTCCTGGCCGTGCTCGCCCTGCGCGGGCCGCTGCGCCCGCCGCCCTCCGGCATGACCCTGCTCTACGAAGACGAGTCCGCCTACAACCTGATCCAGGTCGTGGAAGACGAGGATGGCTACCGCTACCTGCTGCTCAACGAGGGCCAGGGCATCCACTCGCAGTGGCACCCCAGCGAGGTCTACTTCCACCGCACATGGGGCTTCTTCCTGGCCGGGCCGTATTTCAACGCCCCGCCCTTCACACCGGAGCGCGTCGAGCGCGTGGCGATTATCGGCCTGGCCGCTGGAACCATCGCCCGCCAGCACGAAACCGTCTATCCGGGCCTGCCTATGGACGGCATTGAGATCGATCCGGGCATTGTCGAGGCCGGGCGGCGCACGATGGGCATGACCATGCCCAACCTGAACGTCATCGTCGAGGATGGGCGCTTCGGCCTCACCCGCTTGGGTAGCGGCTACACGATGATCGGCATTGACGCCTACCGCGTCCCTTATGTGCCCTGGCACCTGACCACCGTCGAGTTCTTCCAGGAGGTGCGCGATCATCTGGCGGCGGATGGCGTGCTGATCATCAACGTCGGGCGCACGCAGTCCGACCGCCGCCTGGTCGAGGCGATGACGCGCACGCTGCTCGACGTGTTCCCTACAGTGCACACGCTGGATGTGCCCGATGCGTACAACACCATTCTGGTCGCCACACGACAGCCCACGCTCGCCCAGAACCTGATCGCCAACATCGCCGCGCTGCCGCCGGATGCGCACCCCATCTTGCGTGAGGTGCTCGGCGACGCCTGGAATGCGCTAGTGCCCACCGTCGCCTCGGACGTGCGCTTCACTGATGATCGCGCGCCGGTCGAGATGCTGGTGGACTCGATGGTCGTTGAGTTCATGCTCAGCGGCGGCATTGCGGAGCTGGCAAATTGACCGGGCCAGAGGGTGTCGTGCCCGCCGACTCCACGCCGCAGGTGGCCCGCGCACCCTTGCCCTGGAACGCGCTGGCGCTGCGCCTGCTGCTGACGCTGGCCTTGCCGCCGCTGCTCGCCCTGACCAGCGTCCGCCTGGTCATGACCAGCTTGTTTGTGCAGATCGAGTATCAGCGGCCCGGCTTCCCCGCCGACCGCTACGGCTTCAGCCGTGATGAGCGCCTGCACTACGCCCCCTTCGCCGTGCGCTACCTGCACAACGACGCCGCAATCAGCTACCTGGGCGATCTCACCTTCCCCGACGGCAGCCCCTTGTTCAACGAGCGCGAGCTACAGCACATGGCCGATGTCAAGACCGTGACGCGCACCGCCTTCCAGGTGCACAGGGCGCTGCTCGTCGCTTCGGGAGTGAGCGCCTTGCTGCTGGCACGGCGCAGGGCCACGCGCCGGACGCTTTGGCGCGCGCTCGGTGATGGCGGCCTGCTCACCATCGCCGTGATTCTCGTGCTGGCCGTGCTGGTTGTAGCCAGTTGGGACTTGTTCTTCGACGGTTTTCACGCGCTGTTCTTTGAGGGGGATACCTGGGTCTTCCGCACCAGCGACACGCTGATCCGGCTCTTCCCGGAGCAGTTCTGGTTCGACGCGGCGCTGACCGTCGCCTTCCTGACCGTCAGCGGTAGCTTGCTGGCGATGATCGTCGCCTGGCGCATGGAGCGCCGGACACTCACAGCGCAAAGCGAAACGGGACGAGACCTCGCGATCCCGTCCCGCTGACATCCAAACCCGCAATCAGGGGAGCTACGCCCCGTACTTTTGCAGCCGATTGGCGTGCGCCAGGGCCAGGGGCATCAGGTCTGTCGCCGGGAGCTGGCCCAGCCCGCCGGCCATACACTCGCGCTCGCCGAATGCCTGCGCGCGGTCGGTCATGTGCGTGGCCGGTGCCCACAGTAGCGTCGGCACCGGATGCCAGGTATGGGCGCGGTACAGCGCCGGCGTCGAATGATCGCCGGTGATGATCAGCACGTCCGGCTTGAGATCGATCAGAGTCGGCAGGGCCGTGTCCACGCCCTCGATGACCTTCACTTTGCCATCGAAATTGCCATCCTCGCCCCGGCTGTCTGTGTATTTGACATGGCAGAAGATGAAGTCGTACTCATCCCAGATGCGGGCCACGTGATCGAACTCATCCTGGGTCGAGTCATGCGAGGATGTCTGGATGACGTCCATGCCCACCAGGCTGGATACACCCTTGTACATGGGATAGACGGCCACACATGCCGCCTTCAGCTTGTACACATCACGGAACTTGGGCAGCCCCGGCTCGCCGGAGAAACCGCGCAGCGTGCACATGTTGGCCGGTTCGTGCCCTTGCAGACTCCTGGCTGCCTCAGCCAGCCAGCGGTTGACCAGCGCGGCGGTCTTCTCCGCTTCCGGGGTCAGCGCCCGCGCCGGCAGCGGGGCGACGCCGGTCTGTTGTGGGTCGGTGTCGGCGATAGCGCCATTCAACCCCTCGCCGCGCAGCAACAGCGCGAAGCGATAATCCTGGACGGCCTGCACGATGATCTCGACGCCAGGCAGCGCGATCTCGCGCAGGATTTCCACACGCTTGGCACCCTCCTCGGTGGAGATGCGCCCGGCGCGCCGGTCGGTGATCAGGCCGTTCTCGTCCACTGTGCAGAAATTGCCACGAATTGCAACATCGCCCGGCTTGACTTCCAGGCCGATTCCGGTAGCTTCCAGCACGCCGCGCCCGATCTCGTACACGAACGGGTCGTAGCCGAACAGCGCCAGGTGCGCCGGGCCACTGCCGGGCGTGATGCCACGCGCCACCGGAATGGTCATGCCCACACAGCCTTCATGAGCCAGCCGGTCCATGTTCGGCGTATGCGCGGCTTCTAGCTCGGTTGGGCCGCCCTGCTCGCGTGGAAGCCCGCCCAGCCCGTCCATGACCAACATCAGAATCTTGCCACCCTTGTCCAGCGTCAGGCGGCGCATCAAATCGAAGCTCACCATTATTCACACTCCCTCTCGCAGATACTCTGTGCGACCATCAGTGTTAGTTGTAACATGTCAGCGCCGCCTGGCAAAGTGATCGTTGACGGCAAAACCCGTGCGCAATGATATTGTAGAAAGCAGGCAAACAGGCTAAAATCCGCCCCCGGATCGTGAGGTCTGGCGCAGCTTAGGCTGCCGGGTGTGACCGGCTGAGGTGGGGTGAAGCACTGCCCATGCGACGAACGCGGCACGCCATCGTCAAATGGTTAACCCCTGGGTTGCGCGTGAAACGCTGGTTGGTAGTGCTGCTGGTGGGCATTACCTTGCTGGCGCTGGGGCTGGCGCAAGCCATTGTTGCCCTGTATCGCGCCGGTGACCTGCCGGACCTGCTGTACGTGGCCGCGCTGCGCTTCGTGCCGACCTGGGTGCGCGTGCTGGCATCTGCGGTGGTGGGACTGGGCGCGATAGGCATCGCCATTTTCAAGCTGAATCGCTCCATCCTCGCGCCGTTCACCGACCGCCGCCGCGAGTCGCTGGTTGATGTCATGGTGGCGCACCGGCGGCGCGGGCGCGGGCTGAAGGTAGTCGCCATCGGCGGGGGAACCGGCCTGCCGAGCGTGCTGCGCGGCCTGAAAGCCTACACCGGCAACCTGACCGCCATCGTGACGGTGGCCGATGACGGCGGCAGTTCTGGACGGTTGCGGCGCGAGCTGGGGGTGCTGCCCCCAGGCGACCTGCGCAGCAACATTGCTGCTCTGGCCGACGATGAAGACCTGATGACCCACCTGTTCCAGTACCGCTTTGCCGACGGCGGGCTGGAGGGGCACAGCCTGGGCAATCTGCTGCTGACCGCTCTGGCAGACATCGCTGGAGGCATGGACAGGGCAGTTGCCTTGACCGAGCGTGTGCTGGCCGTCGAAGGGCGCGTGCTGCCCGCGACGCTCCAGGACAACGTGACCCTGTGGGCCGAGGTGCGCGTCCCCGGCGAGAGTGTTTCTCGCCGCGTGGTGGGCGAATCGCAGATTGCACAGACGGGCGGGCATATTGAGCACGTCTTCCTGGCACCGGATCAGGTGCGTGCCTTTCCCGAAGCCGTGCGGGCAATCCTGAGCGCCGACCTGATCGTGATCGGCCCCGGCAGCCTGTACACCAGCTTGCTGCCGACGCTGCTCGTCAGCGGCATTGCCGAGGCAGTACGGGCCAGCGGCGCGCTGTGTGTCTACGTGTGCAACGTGGCCACGCAGCCCGGCGAGACGGATGGGTACACAGTTGCCGATCATGTCGAGGCGCTGGAGAAACACATCGGGCGTGGGGTGTTTGACGTGGTGCTCAGCAACAGTTCCTGCCCCAGCAAGAACGCGGGCGAGCACACACACTACGTGCCCCCCCCACTCGAAGCGGAGGCGGCGGCTCATTCGCGCTACCAGTGGCACACCGCCGACCTGACCGATAGTGACCGCCCCTGGCGGCATGATCCAACCAAGCTGGCTAAGGCGCTGCTGTCCGTCTATGACAGCATGACCCAGATGACGCCTTCCAGGAACGGCCCAGTTGCCCTGGCACACCGGGCCGCGCTGAAGGACCACCATCCCGACAGCCCGTGAGAGCGGGCGACTAAGGCTTGTATCAGTTCGTGCCAAGTCATAACCATAAGGAGACTCACATGACTGTTCGCGTAGGTATCAACGGCTTCGGTCGCATTGGCCGCCAGGTGCTCAAGGCCATCGGCGAACGTTACCCGAACGACCTGGAGGTTGTGGCGTTCAATGACCTGGGCGACCTGCCCACGATGGCCCACCTGCTCAAGTACGACTCCAACTATGGCCGCTTCCCCGGCACGGTGGAAGTGGTAGACGGTGGTCTGCGGGTCAACGGCAAGCTCATCAAAGCCCTCAACGAGAAAGACCCCGGCAAGCTGCCCTGGGGCGATCTGGGTGTGGACATTGTCATCGAAGGCACGGGCGTCTTCCGCAGCCTGGAGAAATGCCAGCCGCACATTGACGCCGGTGCGAAGAAAGTGATCATCACTGCCCCGTCGAAGGGCGCGGTGCACCTGACTGTGGTCATTGGCGTCAACGACAACATGTACGACCCGGCCAACCACCACATCGTCTCCAACGCCTCGTGCACCACCAACTGCCTGGCCCCGCGGCTAAGGTCGTCCATGAGAAGTTCGGCATCAAGCGCGCCCTGATGACCACCATTCACGCCTACACCAACGACCAGAAGATTCTCGACCTGCCCCACTCGGACCTGCGCCGCGCCCGCGCCGCAGCCATGAGCATGATCCCGACCACCACTGGCGCTGCCAAGGCAGTCGCCCTGGTGATCCCGGAGCTTAAGGGCAAGTTCGACGGCCTGGCCGTGCGCGTCCCCACTCCGACGGTGTCGCTGGTGGACTTCGTGGCCGATGTCGAGAAAGAGACCAGCACCGAAGAGCTGCACGCCGCCTTCAAGGAAGCGGCAGCGGGTTCGCTGAAGGGCATCCTCGGCTTCGAAGAAGAGCCGCTCGTCTCCATTGACTTCAAGGGTGACGACCGCTCCAGCATCGTGGATGCCGGGGCGACCAGCGTCTTCCAGGGCACGATGGTCAAGGTCATGACCTGGTACGACAACGAGTGGGGTTACTCGGTGCGTACCGCTGACCTGGCTAAGCTGATGGCGGACAAGCTCTAAATCGGGCGCACTGTGCCCATGTTCATGTCCACGTACAGGGGGCATGGGCCGCAGCGCCCTGCCCCCGCAGTCTTGTCTGGAGGACTACATACCCATGAACAAGAAGACCATCCGCGACATTGATCTCACTGGCAAGCGCGTGCTCATCCGCGTGGACTTCAACGTGCCGATCAAGGATGGCGTCGTAGCAGACGATACCCGCGTGCGCGCGGCCATTCCTACTCTCAAGTACATCCTGGATCAGAAGCCGCGTTACATCGCGCTCATGTCGCACCTGGGCCGCCCCAAAGACGCCCCAGACCCGGTCTACTCGCTCAAGCCAGTCGTGCTGGTGCTGTCAAAGCTGCTGGGCGTTAGCGTGGCTTTCGCCGAGGATTGCGTCGGCGAGAAGGCCAAGAAGGCCGCTGCCACGCTGCCCGCAGGCGGCGTGCTGCTGCTGGAAAACACGCGCTTCCACAAAGAGGAAAAGAAGAACGATCCCGCGTTCGCCAAGCAGCTAGCTGAGCTAGGCGATGTGTACGTCAACGACGCGTTCGGCTCGGCTCACCGCGCCCACGCCTCAACCGAGGGTGTGACGCGCTACCTGCCCGCCGTCAGCGGCTTCTTGATGGAGAAAGAGCTGGAATACCTGGTCAACGCCATCGAGCACGCCAAGCGGCCCTTCGTCGCCATCCTGGGCGGGGCCAAGGTGTCGGACAAGATTGACGTGATCGAGGCACTGCTGACCAAGTGCGATACACTGCTCATCGGCGGCGGCATGGCGAACACGTTCTTCAAGGCGCAGGGCTGGGATGTCGGCGACTCGCTGGTTGAGAACGAGGCGTTGGACACGGCCAGGGTGTTGCTGGCTAAGGGCGGCGCCAAGCTGGTGCTCCCTGAAGAAGTCGTGATCGCCGATGCCTTCGACAACGACGCAGTCACGAAGGTCATCAAAGCATCTGCCGGCGTGCCCGAAGGCTGGCGCATCCTGGACATCAGCCCTAGCGCCGTCGAGCAGTTCCGCGCCGTGCTCAAGGATGCCAAGACGGTCGTCTGGAATGGGCCAATGGGCGTCTTCGAGATGAGCAGCTTCGCTAGAGGCACCTATGCCATCGCCGAAGTGCTGGCCGAGTCCAGCGCCACGACGATCATCGGCGGCGGCGACTCGGCGGCGGCAGTGGCGAGGGCGGGCCTGGCCGACCGCATGTCGCACATCTCGACCGGCGGCGGAGCCAGCCTGGAATTGCTCGAAGGCAAGGCGCTGCCCGGCGTCGTCGCGCTCAACGACCGTTAGCCAGCCCGTGCTGTGGGGCCATCCGGCGGAGACACCATCCGCCGGATTTTGTTCGCCGTGTCCCGTGCAGGCAATGACATGGGAGTGGAACTCACCTATGGGGTGGCGCTGTAGGGGCGGGTTTACAAACCCGCCCCTACAAAAGCGGTTCCTACCCTCATCGCAAGAAGCAACTCTGCACGCTGAAAGAAGCGCAGACCTCACAGGGGCACTATAATGAAGGCAGGCGCGGAGTGCGCCCTCGCTGGTGCACGAATCCGTGCTTGGCTCGTCAAGCTGCCCGTGTTCTTTTATGCTGCACCGCAGGAGGTAATTCCCTTATGCGCAAGCCCATCATCGCCGGCAACTGGAAGATGTACAAGACTCCCCAGGAAGCCGTAGCCTTTGTCAACGCCATCAAGGATCGTCTGGCCGCGCTCACCGCTGCCGAGCGCGTGGTCTGCCCGCCCTATGTCGCGCTGCCGGGTGTGCAGGCGGCGCTGGCCGGCACAGAGATCGCCGTCGGCGCGCAGGATGTGCACTGGCAGGAAGAGGGCGCTTACACCAGCCAGATCGCGCCCGGTATGCTCAAGGGGCTGGTGAAGTACGTGATCATCGGTCACTCCGAGACGCGTGAGTACCTGGGCATCACCGATGAGATGGTCAACAAGAAGGCCAAGGCTGCCCTGGCGCACGGACTGCACCCGATCATCGCCGTCGGCGAGAGCCTGGCGGTCAACGAGGCGGGCCAGACCCAGCAGTTCGTCGGACGCCAGATTCGCGCTGCCTTCGACGGCATTCCTGCCGAGGCCCTGGCGAGCATCGTCGTCGCCTACGAGCCGATCTGGGCCATCGGCACCGGCAAGAGTGCGTCCGGCGAGCAAGCCAA
>MTKY01051982.1_pt1 | contig 23010 bp, 23 predicted proteins | sample 1042731 | NCBI WGS metagenome assembly MTKY01 (sample SAMN06212206, study PRJNA360538) | anaerobic digester metagenome | biome: Wastewater treatment plant; material: sludge; isolation source: anaerobic digester fed with sludge from wastewater treatment plant | place: Denmark: WWTP Soeholt ... | reverse complement strand
CATTGTGGGCGAAGACCGCGAGCCGGATTACCCTTCCGCTATCGACGATGTGGTCTATCTGCCCCAGACACCGTTCTTGCAATACGCGCTAACGACGCAGCGCACCCTCGTCTTCAGCGATGTACAAACCGACATTCCGCGTTTGGCCGATTACTTGCATCGCGCCAAAGTGCGTGGGCTGCTGATTACGCCCCTGGTCGCCCACGACAAAGTCATCGGTATGGTCAGTATAGAGCACGACGAACCACGCACTTTTACCCGGCGGGAGATCGAACTTGTCAAGCTTATCGTGACGGCGGCCGCACCTGTTCTGGAAAATGCACAACTTCTCCAGGAAACCCAGGCTGCCCAGCAACGCGCCGAAACAGCCCTGGCTTATTTACAGCGCCTGGACGTGCTCAAGACACAGTTTATCCAGAATGTCTCCCACGAGCTGCGCACCCCACTCACCATCGTGCGTGGCTATATCGACCTCACCCTCGATAGTGCGTTAGGCGATGAGATGGAGCCGGTACTCAAACAGTCTTTCCAGAATATTCGGACGCACATCCACCGCCTGAATGCCCTGGTCGAGGCCGTGACCCTGTTGGAAAACGCCGAGACGCAACAGCTCTCGATGCTTCCGCAGTCTGCCCTGCCCATCGTGCGGACAGCGCTGCAAGCCATCAGGGAACATGCAGCGCAACAACAAGTGCAAATTATCGCCGATTTGCCGCAGGCACTCCCCACCGTCAATATAGACGCTCACTACTTCACCCGGGCCCTTAACCAGGTTCTCGACAACGCCATCAAATTCAACAACAAACCGGGCCATATGTGGGTTACAGCGTGGGCAGAAGGAGACGAAATGGGATTGCAAATCAAGGATGAAGGTATCGGCATTGCTAAGACTGAGCTTCCGCACATCTTCGAGCGCTTTTACCAGATCGATGGCACGACCAGCCGCAAGTATGGAGGTTTGGGGCTGGGGTTAGCTATCGTCAAAGAAGTCGTTGCCGCCCACCATGGTCGCATATGGGCCGAGAGCCAAGGCACGGGATGCGGAACGACGGTGACCATAACGCTGCCCATCTACAAGCCAGAGGTACAACAATGATCTCTCCTTCACAGCGCGACACACACGACTTACTCACCCTCTTGCTGCTCCTGCTGCTGATGGCAGCTTGTAGCAGCCCTACCTCATCACCGTCACCCTCAGCAATAACAACAACCCCATCAGCGACCTCAGCCTTTACAGACGATTTCGAGCCACCCAATCCAGCCTGGGCGCGCTTCGAGACGGCGGAAAGTGCCGTTTACACACAGGCTGGCGAGCTTTTCCTGGAAGATCGTGGCAAAGGCGTCGCCGTGTTCGCGCCCCTGGCGAGCAAAACCTACACCGACACCATGGTGACAGTGCAGGTGCGACACGTCCAGGGCACGGTAAACAACTGGATGGGCGTCATCTGTCGCCAACAAGACGAAAACAACTATTACCTGCTGGCGATCAGCGCCGACGGTTTCTATCTGATCTTGCGGGTCGAAGATGGCATACCGACACCGTTGGCCGGCCCAGAGATCAGCGATAGCATCCGTACCGGTAAGGCACGGAACGATCTGGGAGTCCGCTGCGTGGGTGATGCGCTGTCACTGTGGGTCAACAACGAAAGGGTATCCACCTACCTCGATAACACCCTGGACAAAGCGGGTGGTGTAGCCCTCTTCTCAGACGCGGTCGAGCGCGGTGAGACGTCCGTATCGGCGTTTGACAACTTCACACTCACACAACCGTAAAGAGATTCAGGGATCGAAGATTTGGGAGATTAAGCAATTGGAGATGGACCAAATGACAGCCGGCTGGAAGCGGTATGCACAGGTGGGATTGCTGGCGGCGTGGGGAATCGCGCTTGTCGGCTATTTCGGGCCGTGGGTGGGACGGCGGGCAGCGGCGCTCGCCTGGAACGCTTACGACCTCTTTGACCTGCTGCGATTGCTGCCGGAGATCGAAACCGGTGCGCTGTCGGTGAATTTGCAAGCTTTGCGACTGCCGCTGGTGGGGCTGGCGGTATTGCTGCCTGTGTTGCTGGCCGATGCATCCATTCTGTGGCGCATTGGCAGCGCACTCGTCGGTGCAGGTCTGGCCCTGGCGACGCTCCCGCCCTACCCCGAAATCGTGAGCGCGTGGCACACACCGGGCTGGCGCGTCCCATTTTGGTGGGGCGTCGGCGCGATGCTGGCGGCAGGCGTAGCGATATGGATCGCGCCACGTTTGGGACGTTATCGGGCCTGGCTGCTGCTGGCGTGGCTGTCCATCACCACACTGCCCGCCGCGGCGACGTTCGCCCGATTGCTGCCCGCGCTACGGACGCTCCACGCTGCGCCGCTTGTCCCTGGTTGGGGGTTCTGGGTCTGTATGGGCGGTCTGGGCTGCGTCGCTATGCTCCTGTGGATACAGGGTCTCGCCACACCGCTCAGACTATCCGACAAAAGACCATCGAACTAAAGGCTATCGGACTGCCCGGCTATGCTGAAAGAAGGTATGCTATGCAACCAAAAGCGAATGAGGACATATCGATTGCGCACATTCAAGCTGTCAAAGTGCGCTACGAAGCTGACTTGCTGAAAAAGGCCAACGTCGTCGGAGTGGGCATTGGGCTGCGGATGCGGCAGGGCCGGCCGGTTGGCGGTCCGGCACTGATCGTCAATGTAACCCACAAAGTCCCTCTCGAGCAACTGCATCCCACAGATCGCATCCCTGATATGCTCGATGGTGTGCGTGTGTGGGTGGAGGCCATCGGCGAGGTAAAGGCGCAGCGGTAAGAGACGGAGTAGGAAGTAGGGAGGACAGACCTGCTCCTTGCTCCTTACTCCTTACTCCACCATAACAAGGAGGAACGATGAATAACCACATTATGGCGCAAGCGCGCGAAATTTACCGGCAAGTGCTGCCCGATCTGTTCAAACGGCAGAACGTGGTGGCCTGTGGATTGGGCTACAAAAACTTCGAGGGACAACCCACCAGCGAACTCAGCCTTATCGTCTCCGTGACCCAGAAACTCCCCCTCGAACAACTCATGCCACAGGATGTGATTCCCAAATCGTTGGAAGGTATGTTGACCGATGTGGTGGAAACCGGACGCATCCGCGCGCAGATTCCTGAAAATCCCAAAGGGCGCTTTCGACCGACGCAGCCCGGCATCTCCATCGGCCACCGCGACATCACGGCAGGCACGTTCGGCCTGCTCGCGCAACGCGATGGCGCGCCCCTCATCCTGAGCAACAACCACGTCCTGGCCGACTCCAACGCCGGACGGATTGGCGACCCGATCTACCAGCCCGGTCCGGCCGATGGCGGGACGGCAATCGACCGCATCGCTACCCTCAGCGAGTTTGCACCATTGGACTTCGGCGACAACCCCTCCCAGTGCCGGATCGCCGACAGCGTCGCCGCATTCCTCAACTTCGTCGCCCGCGTGACCGGCTCAAGCCACCGGCTGCAATCCGTGCAGCAAACGTCGGGCGTCAACACGATGGATGCGGCACTGGCGCAGCCCGACACGCCCGATCTCGTCATCCCGGCAATCCTGGGGCTGGGGCTGCCCACCGGGGTGAACGCGCCAGCTTTGGGGATGCAGGTGCAAAAAATGGGACGGACCACCGGACTGACAACCGGCTACATCACCCAGATCGACGTGACGGTGAGTGTAGACTATGCCGGGCGCACCGCGATGTTCGCCGATCAAATCATCACCAACAGCATGAGTAGTCCCGGCGATTCCGGCTCCGGCATCCTGGATATGGATCGCCGCGCCGTGGGGCTTCTTTTCGCCGGCTCTACCAGTGTGACCATCTTCACACCGATTCAACGCGTCCTGGATCGTTTCGGTGTACAGCTCGTCCAATAAGCCAAGAATACAATCGAACAGGGGGCAACGCTGAAAAGTCCATTGCCCCTGTTTGATTGAATCTGCTCTCTTTACCCTAAAGCAACGTCCAAAACCATCATCACCGTGAAACCCAACATCACGCCGAAGGTGGCGAGATGCGTGTTGCCGCCGCTCTGCGCTTCGGGGATGAGGTCTTCGGCGACGACGAAGATCATCGCGCCGGCCGCAAAGGCTAGCGTGTAGGGCAGAAGGGGACGCGCGATCAAGACCGCCGCAGCGCCAAGCACGCCCGCGAGCGGCTCCACAACCCCTGAAAGCTGCCCGTACCAAAAACTCTTGAACGGCGTATAGCCCTCGCGGCGCAGCGGCATAGAGACCGCCATACCTTCGGGGAAATTCTGGATGCCGATGCCCAACGCCAACGCCACCGCGCCCGCGACGGTAGCGGACGGGAACCCCGCCGCAGCCGCACCGAACGCTACCCCCACCGCCAAACCCTCTGGGAAATTGTGCAGCGTGATCGCCAACACCAGCAACGTGATGCGCTGCCACACCGTCTTGACCCCCTCGGGATGCTCCTCGTCGCAACGGTGCATGTGCGGCAGAACCAGGTCTACGCCGCGCAGAAAAACCCCGCCAAGCACAAAACCAATCGTCGCCGGCAACCACATCGGAAGCGAACCGCCCTCGGCCATTTCGATGGCCGGGGCCAACAGCGACCAGTAGCTTGCCGCAATCATCACACCGGCGGCAAAGCCGAGCATGCTGTCCAGCACCTTGCGGTTGATCTCTCTAGCCAGGAAAACCGCCGCCGCCCCCGCTGATGTCATAAACCACGTAAAAAGCGTCGCGAGCAAGGCTTGAATTACAGGGTTCAGATTTGTCAGAAAAGTGACCATAGCCAGACCTAATATTCCTCCTCGAGCGCCACACTTTCGTCGATCTCAGTGTGAGCGCCGAATTCCAACGGGACGTCCTTCATGTCTGCCAGCTTTTTGCGAATCAAGTCCTCAATCGTGTTGGCAAATTCGGGGTTTTCCTTGAGGTAGGCTTTCGCGTTCTCACGGCCCTGCGCAAAGCGTTCGCCGTCGTAGTAGTAGAACGAACCGCGCTTGTCGATGACGTCCAGTTCGAGGCCCACATCCATCAAATCGCCCTCGCGACTGATGCCCTCGCCGAACATAATGTCGAATTCGGCCACGCGGAAGGGGGGGGCGACTTTGTTCTTCGTCACCCGCACGCGGGTGCGATGCCCGGTCACTTCTCCCTGCGTCTTGATCGCCGTCACACGCCGCACGTCCAGCCGCACCGAGGCGTAGAATTTGAGCGCGCGCCCGCCGCTGGTGGTCTCCGGTGAACCGAACATCACGCCGATCTTCTCGCGCAGTTGGTTGGTGAAGATCATGATGGTGTTGCTCTGCTTGATCGCGCCGGAGAGCTTGCGGAGCGCCTGGCTCATCAAGCGCGCTTGCAAGCCGGGATGCGAATCGCCCATCTCACCCTCGATTTCCGCGCGCGGAACGAGCGCCGCCACCGAGTCGATCACGACGACGTCCACCGCCCCGCTGCGGACCAGCGTCTCGGCGATTTCAAGCGCCTGTTCGCCCGTATCCGGCTGCGAGATGTAGAGGCCCTCAATATCCACGCCGCAACGCGCCGCGTAGCTGGGATCGAGCGCGTGCTCCATATCGATAAAGGCCGCGACGCCGCCACGACGCTGCACTTCCGCGACGATGTGCTGGCAGATCGTAGTCTTGCCAGAGCCTTCCGGCCCGTAGACCTCGGTAATGCGTCCCCGCGGCACACCGCCGACGCCCAACGCCACATCCAACGCCAGCGATCCGGTGGGGATCGTCTCGACGTTCAAGTGCGTGGCCTCACCCAGGCGCATCAGCGCGCCGTCGCCAAAACGGCGCTTGATCTGCGCGACCGTTTGGTCCAATACTTTCTGTCGTCCTTCATCAGCCATACCAGCCCTCCTCAAAAGAATCAAAGAATCAGCGAATCAAGAATCAAAGAATCAGCGAATCAAGAATCAAAGAATCAGCGAATCAAGAATCAAAGAATCAGCGAATCAAGAATCAGCGAATCAAGAATCAAAGAATCAGCGAATCAAGAATCAAAGAATCAGCAAATCAAGAATCAAAGAATCAGCGAATCAAGAAGGTTTTCTATCTCGAAATTATAGCACAGATGTTCTATATTGCAACGATTCAGCGAGACTACTTCCCTTTGGCGCGCGCACGGGTAGGTTTGGCGCGGCGTGGCGGTCCCCCACCCCCGCGATAACCTGGCGCGAGGATGCTGAATACAGTGCAGCGGCTCACATCCAGCAACCGCGTGCGGATTTTGGGATCCAGGTCTTCCATCAAACGTGATGTGGTCAACACGGTAGGCAGCTTGGCGACGTAGCGATAGTTGAGCAACTGGAAAAGCTTCTCCTGCGCCCACGGCGTCGCGCTCTCCGTGCCGAGGTCGTCGAGCACCAGGAACGGCGCGCGGCGCACTTCCTCGAAGCGCTTATCGTAGGTGATAGGGCTTTGCGGATTGAAAGCCGCGCGCAGATGGTCGAGCAAATCGGGGACGACGACGAACAGCGCCGGGTGTCCCTCACGCGCGCGGGCGTTGGCGATCCCCGCCGCCAGGTGTGTCTTGCCGCAGCCATACGTCCCGGTGAACGTCAACCAGCCCACGGGATTGGCGGCGAAGGCGCGCGCCTGTTCCAGCGCCCGTTCGAGGTTGTCGGCTTCGACTGAATCCAGTTCGCCGCGGCGCAGATCGAAATCATCCAGTGTCATGTCGGTATACAGGGAGAGTGTGTTGAGGTTGGATTCGGTGTGATCGACGCCGGCCTGCCGGAAGTCCGGTGCGAGGATGGTCGCAATCTGCACCAAATTTGGGTCACCGAGACGCGATCTCAAGCGCGGTTCCATGTCCTCCAGATCGCGGTTGGTAGTGATGACGGTGGGCAGGTCGGCCATGTAGCGATAGTTGAGCAACTGGAAGAGCTTTTCCAACGCCCAGAGCGTGGCGTGTTCCGTGCCCAGGTCGTCGAGGATGAGCAAAGGCGCGGTGCGCACTTCTTCGAAGCGCCGGTCGTAGCTGGTGGGCGAGGTGGGCGCGTAGGCCGCGCGCAAGTAGTCCAGCAGATCGGGCACGGTCACAAAGATCACCGGCGATCCCGTATCAAGCGCGACGTTGGCGATGGCTGCCGCCAGGTGTGTCTTCCCGCAACCGTACCCACCCCGTAACAGCAACCAGCCTTGGGGACGTTGTGCGTAGGCCAGCGCTGTATCGTAAGCGCGGCGCAGGTTCAGTTGGAGTTCCGGGGAAAGGCCGTGGCCCTCCGGACGGAACGTTTTGAAGGTGAAGCGCTCCAGCGTGGCGAGATTGCTCGACAGCTTGAGCGTCTCGCTGCGCTGCGCCTGAATTTCGCGCGCCCGGCACGTGCAGGGGAACAGCTTGCCGAAGTCGGGATGGTCGATCGGCACGTCCAGCCGCACGTAGCCCATCCCCTGGCAAAGTGGGCAATCCGGGCGGCCCAACATCGAGCGCGACAGCGACGCGGGTGTGTTTTCCGCAGACAGCTCACCGGCAGGCAAGCCCTCGGTTGCACTGGATGGCTCAGTGCTGGATGAGGTCTTTGTACTTGCCTTCGATGTAGCGTCGCGGATCTGCTTCACGATCTCGTCTATCGACTTCATCTTTTCCTTCCGTGCGCCACCGTTCGAGGATGGCATGAATGTACTTCCAGTTACGTTTGTTGCGGCTGGCGGCTTCGTGGAACGCTTCTTCGATCCACTCCGCCGGATAGGTCTTCTCGGCGTCGATCAGGTCTTCGCTGAGGATGGCGGTGAGCGGGCCGACCGTCTGCTCGTAGAGGGCGAAGATGTTGGGCCGCGTCATTTTGACGGCGCGCGCCGGTTCGACGCCGCGCTGCATCGCCCGCAGCGCCGCCCGTCCCCGCGGGCTATTGGCAAGATAACGCTGTTCTGCCGTCCCATCGGACAACTGCCATTCAGCCACGAGCAGCACACCGCGTTGCACCGCGCGGGTCAGCGCGTCCGCCAGATGCGCATCCGCAGCATCCCCCAAGGCAACGCGGACCACCGGATCGGCCTGCAACTCCGCGAGTGTGATCCAGGGCGCGGCGTCGGACTGCATCTGTGCCAGCCGCCGCAGCACAAGCAGCGTCACCTTCAATTCCGCCAGATCGTCGATCTGTGGGACGAGGTCGGTGAAGACCAGGTCCGGCAGCGCAACGACGGCGACTTTGGCTTCCGGGAAACCGGAAAAACGGGTCAGGGTCACAATACGTTTCTCCGAATAACCTCAACGGATTGAACGGATTTAACGGAAGGTTTTGGCTGAACTCCGCTGAATCCGCTAAGGGTCCGTAAATTTATAAGTTCCCGAATTTCACGTCAAAACACGATAGAAACGGGAAGTTATACTTTTACAGTCCCTAAGAAAAACTATTTCGTCCGACCGTTGGTGAACGGGTAGATAAGATAACACTCCACTACGGCGCCAGCGTCGGGTCGGAGATGCGCGGCGCTGTGGCCGCGTCGAGGAACTGCGTCAATCGTTTGTTGAAGTAGAGTTGCACCGTTCCGACCGGCCCGCTGCGGTGTTTGGAGATCATCAAATCGGCGATGTTGGGCTGCTCCGTGTGCTCGTTGTACAATTCCTCGCGGTAAATAAACATCACAATGTCCGCGTCCTGCTCCAGACTTCCCGACTCGCGCAAATCCGACAGCACCGGGCGCTTATCGGCGCGCTGTTCGACGGCGCGGGAGAGCTGCGAGGCGGTCATCAGCGGGATATCCAGCTCGCGGGCGATGCCTTTGAGGGAGCGCGAGATGTAGGAGACCTCCTGCACGCGGTTGTCGGAGTGGATGTCGGAATTCATCAGTTGCAGGTAATCGACGAACACCATTTCCAGCGGGCGCTCGGAGGCCAACCGCCGGCATTTGGTGCGCAATTGCAACACCGAGATAGAGGGCGTGTCGTCGATGTAAATCGGCAAGTCCGAGAGGTGGCCGATGGCATCCGCAAATCGCGGCCATTCTTCGTCCTGCAACTGCCCCAGGCGCAGCCGCTGCGCGTCGATTTGGCTGATGGCGGCCACCATGCGCTGCGCCAACTGCTCCGCCGACATTTCCAGGCTGAAGACGGCGACCGTGCGCCCCTTTTCCGCCGCCTTGAGGGCAAAGGTAAGCATCAGCGACGTCTTGCCGACGCCGGGCCGCGCCGCCAGGATCAACAAATCTGAGCGTTGGAAGCCGCCAAGCACGCGGTCCAGGTCGTGGAAGCCGGTGGGCACGCCCATCGGTTCGCCGCGGTGCGCGTAGAGATACTCCACGCGGTCGTAGTAACGCTGCACAACTTCCTGAATGGGCTGGAGATCGCGGGTGGCGCGCTGCTGCGAAACGCCGAAGAGCGCCTGTTCGGACTTGTCCACCACCTGATCGATGGGCAGTTTCTCGTCGTAAGCCAGGCGGGCGATGTCACTGACGGCGTCCAGCAAGCGGCGGCGGACGGCAGTCTGTTCGACCAGACGGCCATACGATTCGATGCTGACGGCGGAGGGGACGGCGTTGATCAATTGGGAGATGTAAGCCGCGCCGCCGACGGCTTCCAGTTGCTCGCGCTGTTCCAGCTCGGTCGTCAACGTGAGGAAGTCGATGGGATCGCGGCGGTCGTGGATGCGGATGATCGACTCATAAATCCAGCGGTGTTTCTGCAGGTAGAAATCTTCGGCTCGCAAAAAGGGCAGCACGCGAAAAATGCCCTCCGGATCGATGAGCAAAGCGCCGAGGACGGCTTCCTCGGCTTCGATATTATGAGGTACGGTTTTATCGGGAGTGGTCATAGCGACACCGTATTAACTATCCTTGTTCGACGGTGATGTATCATCCAACGTACTGAGAAAGTCACGGAACACGCTCAAGTCTTTGTCGTCCTGACCCTGGGGGCTGAGATCGCGCTCCGGGAAGACGCCGGCCTCGTCCATCACCTCTTCGGCGACGTAAATGGGAACGTCCAGACGCACGGCGACGGCGATGGCGTCACTGGGTCGGCAATCGATCTCGCTGCGCTGGCCTTTCACGTCCAACACAAGCTGCGCGAAGAAGGTGTTATCGGCAAGCGCGTTGATGTGAATATAGAGCAGGTCTGCGTCCAACGCATCCAGCACGTTCACCAGCAAATCGTGCGTTTGTGGGCGCGGAATTTCGATGTTATTGAGGCGATTGGCGATAGCCTCCGCTTCACACGGCCCGATCCAGATCGGCAAATAGTGTTCAACGTCAACCTCGCGCAACACCACGATGCGGTGCGGGGAGACGAGACTCATTTGCAGGGTTTCCAGTGTGACTTCGATCATGGCTCCTCCTGTGGACAGCATCCAGGATGTGTACCATTATACTCTCCCTGGAACGAAGTCAAAATCTCCTGGAACACCGCATCGAACATCGCCATCGTCAGTCGTCCGGTTTGCGTGTTTTGACGACTGGGGTGATACGAAGCGACGAGCATAAGGCCCGGCGCAGGCAACGGATGTACCGCGCCGTGAGCGAAGGGCAACGCGGGGACATCAATGCCCTGTTCGCGCAGCAACACCAAGATACCGTCGAAGGCGATGCGCCCAAGCACCAAAACGACGCGGGTTTGCCGCAATAACGCCAGTTCGCGGGCGAGGAAAGGACGGCAGTTCGCCAGCTCTTCCGGTGTGGGCTTGTTCCCCGGCGGGACACAGCGTCCGACGGCGGTGATGAACGTGTCGCGCAACGCCAGCCCGTCATCGCGGGCCGTCGCGGTGGGCTGGCTGGCGAAACCCGCGCGGTGCAGCGCCGCGTAGAGCGTGTCGCCGGAACTGTCACCGGTGAACATGCGCCCGGTGCGATTCGAGCCGTGCGCGCCCGGCGCCAGCCCCACGATCACCAGCCGCGCGTGTAGATCGCCAAAGCCGGGCACCGGCTTGCCCCAGTACTCGGCGTCGCGGAAGGCGCGGCGCTTCACGCGCGCCACCTCCTCGCGCCAAGCCACCAGACGCGGGCAGCGCCGGCAGGTGATGACATCGTGCATAAGCGCTTCCCAGCTATCTTTAGCAGGTATGTCAATCATACGTGGTCATTCTCCTGAAATTTAGTACACGGATCTACACGGATTTCACGGATATAAACCAAAAGAAAGTCCGTGTTCATCCGCAAAATCCGTGTCCCATTCCGTATTTCAGCGGTGCAGGTTGCCCAGTTTGGACAGGAAGGCTTTGGCCTTGTCGTACTGCGCAAAGCGGCGCTCGGCGTCGCGGAACTCGGTGGTGTGAGCGTAGCGCCGTCCATTGACGAGCTTGACGCCGAGTGATTTGTGCAGCAGCTCGTGGTACATCACGAAATCCACCACGTAGGGTGGGACGGCGGCATCGTCGAGCGACAGGCTCAACATAACCGTGTCGGTGTTGAACTGGTAATGCCCGAAGGTGCGATGCGTCAGCGTCTTGTTCCACGTGAGGCGCGGCGGGGAGAGCGCGCCGTCGAAATAGGCGGCGTTCACCCGGTCGAAGACGGCGGCCAGATCGTAGTGCTGGCCCTGCGTGCTCACCGGGAAGTCGGCGGTCATCATCTCCAGCGAGAGGACGATCTCCTCGAAAGCGTCGGCCGTACCATAAGCCTTGACTTGCGCCGCGTGTTTCTTTTCTGGATGCCGCAAAGCAGTAAAGATCAGCGCCTGAATGACCGGATGCGGCGCGCCGAGAAAGCCTTCGTTGGCCGTAATCGTGATGCCGTCGCTCTCGATGCGCGAGCGGTAGAGGTGCGCCATCGCGTAGAGTTCAATGTGCAGGGGCAATTTGCGCTGCGCCAGCGACAACGGCTTTTGCGCTGCGCTCGTTTTAGCCGTGCGGTACGCCTCGGTCAGCGTCGCCAGGTGCGCAGCCAGATTGTCGGGATCGGCGAGGAACGCCAGCCATTGATAGGCGCGCCGTGATTGCGTCGGCAGGTCGGCAGGTGTGCCTTCCTGCTCGCGACACAACGCGGCGATGCCCTCGACTTCGGCGACCAGCTCTGCCGCGAACCGCTTGACGTCGGGATGCTCGACAGTCCAGGTTGGCGCATCGGCGGGTGAGGCCAATTTAGCGAACGTCGCATGGTAATAATTGCAAGCAGCAACGATGTTCGTGATGCGAACTGTCCTGGGCGCAGCCGGCGCGCTTGTGGCAGGCGACGGCAAATGCCTGAGATCGAGGCTCTTGAGGTAAGCGTAGGCGCGGCGCGATTGTGCGGGTAACTCGTCCGGCGTGATGTGATTCTTGCGGCAGATCGTCTCCACGGCCTGCACGCCGCCCGTCACCATCGCGCGGAAGTCGTCAGCGCGCTCCGGGGGAATTCCGGCACTCAACCGCTCGCGGACGTCGTTCATCAGCGCGACCAGGCCCTTGATGCGTACACTCGCTTTTTTCATAGGGGGAGAGTGTACCATGAAATGGCGAATGAGCGAGTCAGCGAGTCAGCGAATGAGCGAATGAGCGAATGAGCGAATCATTCACCCATTCTTCCATTCGCTGATTCTTCTATTCGCTGATTCTTCTATTCGCTGATTCTTCCATTCGCCGATTCTTCATTCGCTGATTCTTCCATTCGCCGATTCTTCATTCGCCGATTCTTCATTCGCCGATTCTTCATTCGCCGATTCTTTCACTCGCTGATTCTTCCATTCGCTGATTCTTCCATTCGCCGATTCTTTCATTCGCTGATTCTTCATTCGCTGATTCTTCATTCGCCGATTCACCTATTCCCAATTGAGGATGACCTTGCCGGAATTGCCGGAGCGCATCACGTCGAAAGCCTCCTCGAACTCGGTGTAATGGAAGCGGTGTGTAATGACCGGGCTGATGTCCAGGCCGGTTTGCAGCATCGACTGCATCAGATACCATGTCTCGTACATCTCGCGCCCGTAGATGCCGCGAATGGTCAGCATATTGAAGATGACGGTGTTCCAATCAATCGCCAAATCCTCAGAGGGGATGCCCAACATCGCGATTTTCCCGCCGTGGCACATATTCGCCAGCATATCGCGGAACGCCTGCCCGCTGCCCGACATCTCCAATCCCACATCGAAGCCCTCCTTCATCCCTAACTCTTTCTGCACCTGGGCGATGCTCTTCTCGCGGACGTTCAACGCCACGGTCGCACCCATCTTTTTCGCCAGTTCCAGGCGATAGGGATTCAGGTCAGTGGTGACGACGTAACGCGCACCGGCGTGCTTGGCAATCGCGGTCGCCATAATGCCGATTGGCCCCGCCCCGGTGATCAGTACGTCCTCGCCCAACACCTTGAACGCCAGCGCCGTGTGCGTCGCATTGCCGAACGGGTCGAAGATGCTGAGAATGTCCATCGGGATGTTGGGATCGGCGTGCCACACGTTGGTGACGGGGATGCACAGGTATTCGGCGAACGCGCCGGTCCGGTTGACGCCGACGCCCTGCGTCTGGTTGCATAAATGTCGCCGCCCGGCCAGGCAGTTGCGGCAGCGCCCGCAGACGATGTGCCCTTCGCCGGAGACCACATCCCCCACCTTCATATCGTGAACATTACTGCCGAACGCCGCCACCGTTCCCACGAACTCGTGTCCGACGACCATCGGCACGGGAATCGTCTTCTGCGACCAGGCGTCCCAATTCCAGATATGCACGTCCGTCCCACAAATCGCGGTCTTATGGATTTTAATGAGCACATCGTTGATCCCCACCTCCGGCTCGGGGACGTCCTCCAACCACAACCCTTCTTTTCTGTACCGCTTGACTAAAGCTTTCATCGCGCCCTCCTTTCTATGACAGTGAACTCTCTCATTTCGATTATACGTTTTCTATAGATTTTGTAACCTGCAACCTGGAATAAACATACATGTCTGTTGTCCCAAAAGTGCTATAATGCACCCGACATTCAAATCACGAAAGTGGAGGGATAACACGATGAAGAAAATGCTATGTGTCCTCGCCGTATGTGGATTGCTCGGTCTGGCGCTCGGCGGCTGTGACGGGAAACAGCCCGCATCGAACGGCGGCGCGCTCAAAGGCGACATCGCCATCTCCGGCGCGTGGGCGCTGTACCCTATGGTGGTCACATGGAGCGAGGAGTTCCAGAAGGTCTATCCTGACGTGCAATTCGACGTCTCGGCAGGCGGCGCGGGCAAAGGCATGGCTGATGCGTTGGGCGGCGCGGTCGATATCGGCATGGTGTCTCGTGACATCCAGGCTGTCGAAGTGGAACAGGGCGCGTTCCGCGTGCAGGTGACGCGCGACGCCGTTCTGCCCACGATCAGCGCGAACAATCCCCACTTGGCCCGCCTGCAAGCCGGCGGCGCCACGCAAGCCGTGTTGACAGGCATCTGGCGCGGCGAGATCACCACCTGGGGCCAGGTCCTCGGCGATCCCACCATCACCGACGAAATCCACGTTTACACCCGTTCGGACGCCTGCGGCGCGGCGGAAACCTGGGCGCAATATCTGGGCAAGTTCAAGCAAGAAGACTTGCAGGGTGTGGCCGTCTACGGCGACCCCGGACTCGCCAGCGCGGTCACGCAGGACCCGCTGGGCATCGGCTTCAACAACCTCAACTTCGCCTACGACGCCGACAGCGGGAAGCCGGTAGCAGGGCTGCAAATTCTGCCGCTCGACCGCAACGACAACAGCGCTATTGATGCCGCCGAAGATTTCTACGCCGACAAAAAGGACGTTATGACCGCCATCGCCGATGGGCGCTACCCTTCACCCCCCGCACGCACGCTCAACCTCGTCACCAAAGGCAAACCCACCGGCATCACGTTGGCCTTCATCGAGTGGATCCTCACCGATGGGCAAGCGTTTGTGGAACCCACCGGCTACATCCCCCTCACAGACGCAGAACTGAAAGCCGAGTTGGCGAACTTGAAGTAACAAGCTCATGGCCCACAAACCACACCTACGCCGGTTGAAAGACCAGAGCGCGGGGCGCGTCATGGGCGGGCTGACGTGGATCGCTGCCACCCTGGTGATCGCCATTGGACTGGCGCTGCTCGCCCGCGCGCGGCCTCTGTTGGACCTCCACCCTTTACGAGATTTGCTGACCTCGTCAGAGTGGAGTCCGCTGCGCGGGCAATTCGGCTTTTTCCCCTTCATCGTTGGAACGTTGGCTGTTACACTCCTGGCGATGCTCCTGGCCGTGCCCCCGTGTCTACTGACGGCGATCTACCTCTCGGAATACGCGCCCGCGCGCCTGCGCCAGGGCGTCAAGCCGGTGGTCGACGTGCTGGCCGGCATCCCCTCGGTCGTCTACGGTGTGTGGGGGACACTCACCGTCGTGCCGGTCATCCGCGATTACGTGACACCCTGGGTGAGCCGGGCACTCGGCTTCATCCCCCTCTTCCGCGCCGATAATCCCACCGGTTACGGTGTGCTGGCGGGCAGTGTGGTGCTGGCGGTGATGGTCTTCCCCATCATCATCTCGGTGACGGAAGAGGTGATCAGCGCAGTGCCCTTCGGGATGCGCGAAGCGGCGTTGGCCCTGGGCGCGACGCGTTGGCAGATGATCAAGACGGTGGTACTGCGCCGGGCGCGCCCCGGCGTGATTGCCGCTGTCGTCCTGGGCTTTTCGCGCGCCTTCGGCGAGACGATGGCGGTGATGATGGTAACGGGCAACGTCGCCCGTATCCCCCGCTCCATCTTCGACCCGGCCTACACGCTGCCCTCACTCATCGCCAACAACTACGGCGAGATGATGTCCATCCCGCTGTACGACGCGGCGCTGTTGACGGCGGCGCTCGTCCTGCTGATCATCGTGCTCATCTTCACAATCATCGCGCGCATCGTCCTGGCGCGGGCCATCAAATCGGCAGCATAAGCTAATGAAAGAACATTTCGTACACGGATTTCACGGATTCTCTGGATTTTTAAAGAAAAATCCGTGTTTTCCGTGTTCATCCGTGTACCGGAATTGTAAGATGATCTTCTTGCGCACACGATTCGTGTAGATTCGTGGTTTGGTTCTGATGGAGAACACGTGATGAAAATCAACAAACATCTCGAAGAACACATTATGAAGGGGCTGATGATCGCCTCGCTGGCGCTGGTGGTGGGCAGTCTCGTCGCCATTTTGGGGACGGTGCTCGTGAAGGGGCTGCCCGCACTCAATTGGGCGATGCTGACCCAGACGCCCAAAGGCGGCTACTACCTGGGCAAGGAAGGCGGCATCCTCAACGCGATCACCGGCTCGCTGGTGTTGGTGTCCGCAGCGACGGCGCTGAGCTTCTTCCCCGCGCTGGCCGTCGTCCTCTATCTGCACCTCTTCGCCGAACACAACCGGCTGCTGGACCTCATTCGCCTCTCGCTGGACGTGTTGTGGAGCGTGCCGTCCATCGTCTATGGCGCGTTCGGCTTCACACTGATGTTGATGCTGGGGCTGCGCGCGTCGCTGCTCGGTGGCATTATCGCGCTGGCGCTGTTGGAGTTCCCGGTGATGATTCGCACGATGGACGAAGTGCTGCTGATGGTGCCCCACGAACTGAAGGAGGTTTCGTATGCGATGGGCGCCACGCGCCTGGAAACCGCCGTGCGCGTCGTCCTGCGGCAAGCGGCGCCCGGCCTGTTGACCGCCGTGCTGCTGGCCTGCGGGCGCGGCATCGGCGACGCGGCCTCGGTGCTGTTCACCGCCGGCTACACCGACCGTATGCCCACCACGCTGCTGCGTCCGGTGGCGTCGCTGCCGTTGGCGGTGTTCTTCCAGCTTGGGACACCGGTTCCGCAAGTGCAGGAGCGCGCGTATGCCTCGGCTTTGGTATTGACGGTCATCGTGTTGGGACTGAGCCTGAGCGCGCGCAGCCTCACCCGCCGCCTCTCGCGTCATATCATCCACTGATGGAACTTTTATTGTCAGCAGATTTAGCAGATTCAGCAGATTCGACTCCTATTTGCCATTTGCTATTTGCCATTTTCCAAGGAGTTCCCATGTGGCATTCCACACCAACGAGGATGAAAAGGATTTCCTCAACGGATTCAACGGAATTTAACGGATATTTTTCCGTTGAATCCGTTCGATCCGTTGAGGCCATTTTCGAAGGAGCGTTATGGATAGCACAACCAACGATCCCCTGATCCAGATTCAAGGCTTGAACGTCGCCTACGGCAGCCAGCTCGCCATCCGCAACGTAAGCGTCGATATCCCGGCCCGGCAAATCACGGCCATCATCGGGCCGTCGGGCTGCGGCAAGACGACGCTGTTGCGCTCCATCAGCCGGCTGACCGAGCTGGTGGATGGGGTGCGCGTGTGGGGCAAGATTTTGTTCGACGGGCAGGACGTCTACGCGCCGGGCATGGATGTGACCGAGGTGCGCAAGCGCGTCGGGTTGTTGGCGCAGCGCCCCTTCCCCCTGCCGATGTCGATCTACGAAAACGTCGCCTATGGGCCGCGTCTGTACGGCGTGCGGCAGCGCGAGGCGTTGAACGCCATCGTGGAAAAAGAACTGCGCGCCGCCGGGCTGTGGGACGAGGTGAAGAATCGCCTGAACGCTCCCGCCACGGCGCTCTCCATCGGGCAGCAGCAACGATTGTGCCTGGCGCGCGGGCTGGCCGTGGAGCCGGATGTGCTGCTGTGCGACGAGGTCACGTCGGCGCTCGATCCGATCTCGGCGCAGCGCATCGAAGGGCGGCTGGTGGAGCTGAAAACCAATTACACCATCATCCTGGTGACGCACGTGTTGCGGCAAGCGCGCCGCCTGGCCGATTACGTGATCTTCATGTACCTGGGCGAATTGATCGAGCACGGCCCGGCGGAACAAATCTTCCAGCAGCCCCAACATCCGAAAACGCGCGCATACCTGGAAGGCGAACTATACTGATTACAAACCACGGGGTGCGAGTCACCAGTTACGGGGAGGTAATATGGATAACTTATGGCAATTATTTGTGACGTTTCTCAAGGTGAACCTGTTGACCACGTCGGGGCCGGCGTCGGCGGGGCTGCTCTACACCGAGCTAGTCGGCAAGCTGATGACGCGCGAAGAGTTCGTCGAAGCCGTGGGCTATTCGAGCGTGCTGCCCGGCTCCGACGCGCTCCAAATGGCGATGTTCGTCGGCTACCGCGTGAACGGCGTCGCCGGCGCGGTGGTCGCTTGCATCGGCGCGATACTCCCACCGACGGTCATTATGCTCGCCATCGCTATGCTCCTCACGCGCCTGCGCAACGAGGCCTGGATTGGCAGCTTCGTCAAAGGGCTGACGCCGGCGCTCGCCGCGCTGCTGCTGGTGACGGCGTACCAAGTCGTCGGCGACAAAGGCTGGCAAGGATGGGGGCCTTTCGTCTTGGGAACGGCAAGCCTGGCGGCGCTGTTGCTCTTCAAGATTCCGCCGAGCCTGGTGCTGCTCGCCGCTGGCATCCTCGGCGTCATCCTGTATCGTTGATCACACGTCAGCTTGCGCGGGATCGCAACCCCGCGCCGCCGCCGCAAGCAGAGGAGAGTGAAATGCACTTGTTGTTATGCACCGATGGAACCCCCCAAAGTGAGGGGGCGCTGGCGTTTGGGACGCGGCTGGCGCGCTTGCTCAAAGCGCGCGTGACCGTATTGGGGGCATGCGAACAACCCGCACAGGAGGCCGCCTTCACCGAGACGCTGGCGGGGGTCTGCGCCCGCCTGACGGCAGAAGGCGCGTCCTGCGAAACCGTCTTGCATCCTATGCCGATTCGCCACGCCGTCGTCGCCCAGGCTGCCGCCATCGCCTACGATATGGTGATCGTCGGGCTGGTGGAACGCGGGCGGCTGAGGCGTTGGCTGCGCGGGCCTTCGACCCGCCGCATCCTGCAATACGTGACCGCGCCCGTGCTCGTTGTGCCGTTCGACCGCCCGGCGGTCCGCAACATCCTGCTGTGCAGCGGCGACCTGTGGTATCCCGCCGTTACACTGGAGATGGTGCAGCGCATCGCCCTAAGCGCCGGCGCCGAGGTCACGCTGCTGTACGTCGTGCCGGAGCCGCAGCTCAACTATCCCGTTCTGCGGGAAATGAAAGACGCCTGGGGCGCGCTGCTCCAGACGGATACGCTCCAGGGGCGCAACCTGAGAAGCTGTCAGGAGACGCTGCGCAGCCAGGGGATCGAAACCGGCATCAAGCTGCGCCACGGGCCGGTCGCCGAGCAAATCCTCAGCGAAATCCGCGAGGGCGAATACGATATGGTGGCGCTCGGCTCCACCTACGCCGCTCAAAGCCTGCGCCGCTATTTCACGCCCGGCATCACCGATAGGATGGTCGAACACGCCGGACGGCCGGTGTTGGTGGTGCGACACAAGTAACGCTCTGCCGGCGCGCCCATGCTTGTTTTCTATCCCGTATGCACTACACTTGACATAGATCACCGTGAGCATAAAATGCCTGGCGCATCCAGACTCACAGGAAGGAGATGCTATGACAGCCAAACCCACCCGTCCCGGCCCAACACGAAGACACTGGGAAGAAATCGCCGTATGTGTATGTCTGGGCATAGCGTTGGCGCTCTGTATAACCGCCTGCGCTTCTGCCCCACAAGCCTCACCGGACGACGTGCTCGGCGAGACCCACACCAACGCGGAAGGCGGCTTCTCCTTTCGAACGATTCCCGACTATACCATCGAAAATATCGGCGGCGTCTCCAACCTGCTTGCTCCTGGGGCTGACCCTGATTACGGTCCCGTAGCGACGCTCATCGGCTACGTCTCTCCTATCAGCATGACCACTGGAGAACTTTACGCGCAAATTGTGCGCGATACGTTGGTGAACATCGACGAAGCCACCTCGATCAACGTCCAGGGGATCCCCGGTCTGGCCGCCAACTTCAGCCGCGATCTCGGCGACCCGCCCGTGCGGGGACGGCTGGCTATGGTGATGGTGACGCCCACGCAGCAATTCATCCTGATGTTCGGCGCGCCAGAAACAGAATGGGATAACGTTTCCTTCTATTTCGATGCTCTGCTGAAAAGCCTCGAGTTCTTCGAACCGGCAGACCCCGCCCTGTAGGACATAGCCGCAAGGCTCTGGTTCTCCCCTATAAATATCACCCCGACGGCGCTTTCAGCGCCCGTTGACGCCTCGCTTCGTAGAGAAAGACCGACGCCGCTACCGAAGCATTGAACGAGGTCGCCGAGCCGTACATAGGAATGGTGACGTAGGCATCGCACAACGTCTCGAAGTAGTAGCTCAGACCTAACGTACTCGTTCACTTCCAGGCGCGCTTCGGGCGGCGTCTGCGCGATCACCTCTAGTCCCCAATCGGTGCGCCCGGCCTCCGGGCAGTAGATGAGCCAGCGCACGTCCCAGTCGTAGAGATAGGCGGCGCGGATCGCCGCAACGCCTTCGATGAAGAACAGCTTGTGCCTGTTGCGCTCGCGCCGCTGCTGGGGCAAGGCGCGCACCAGCTTGATCTTATCGTTTTTGAGGGAGGTGATCATAACAGCGTTTCAATCTCGCGGATCAGAAACGGCAGGTTAGGCTCCGTAAAGGAGAGTTCCGGCGCGGGGATACGGTGATGTTTGATGTCGGGCGGGACGTGTTTGTGGTGCGGGTGCGTCGAAGCTAAGGTTGGATCATTGGGGTGCGGCCACGAATCATACCAATATATCTTGTTCTTATCCGCGTAATGGGCGCGACAGTATATCTCAGCATCAGGCAAGGAGATTTCAACAAAGGGCGGAATACAACGTGACACCTCATAACGATAAGCGGTGATGGTTCCTTCTTCAAAGTCCAACATTTCGTACACACACAACACCAAGTCTTGGCCAAAAGTCAATAGACCTGTCAACCGGGCGGTATCCAACCCTGGCGGCGCCAGGACCAGGGTACTCATCCGAATAGTACGATACCGTGTTGGTAACGTGTAAATCAAAGTCTCGTATTGATTGCGCCGCAACATGTTGCCTTTTCAGACAGGGACCAGAGTATAGCGCAGGTGTTCTACCGGGGAACGCTGTTGTAAGAATTCGCGATAACGTTGTTCACGTCGTTGCCAGATTTCATACAGGCCAGCCCATTCCAAAAAGTCATGGAATTGCGGCAAATCCACGTCATCAAACTCGGCCAACTCCCCAGCCTGAAATGCCTGGTGGAAGTCATAAGACAGCAAACTGTATTTATCTTCAAACGCACGTAATTGCCATTCGAGCCAATGGATTTCACGGATCAAAGCTTGTAATTCCATATTTTCCCTCATACAATTTCTGTCAAGATCCACACTTTTTATGGGTGCATTTCAGGATGGGGGCGACCTCTCCTTTACTGCACCGCAGAGACGCAGAGTTCGCCGAGATTTACAAAATCCCGCTGCGTTCTCGGCGAACCCTGCGGTTAAGTCAGACGTTTATCTGGCTTTTGCCCCCGAATTGAAACGCACCCCTTTTCATCACACTCCCATACTGTTCACAAGGATGTCAACTGCGCTCACTTGTCCATATTGCTCTTAGTATACCCTAGACATCGCTTGATCACAATGGTTGGGGATGGAAAATGCGCCCCACCTTCAACACAAGGAGAGTTCAAAAGGGGTTATAACTGAATGGTAATTGCCCCTGTCTCTGTGTTTGGAATGATGCGCACGCCCTGCGTCTCAACCTGCGCCACGCCGCCTTCCACAGATTGCACCGCTGCGGCGTTCCGCAGCACGAGGCCCCACGGCTGGGTCGCGCCTTCGACCTGCACGCGAATCTGCTGCCCGGCGCGCGTCGCGGTGACGGTGAGGGCGGTTTCGCCTTCGAGCGTCGGTACGCGCGCGGACGTTGTCGCCCCGTCCGCCAGCTCGAAGATGTGGAAGGTCACGCCGTCGGCGAAGTCGTAGTCTGGTTTCTGTTCGTTCGCGCCAACCGCGATAATCGAGTTCGGACGCGCCATCAGCGGCAAGCTGAGGTAGCCGTGTGTCTCGCGCACCCAGCGCCCGCCTTCGACGATGGCATTGCTCAGGAAGTTCGTCCAACGGCCTGCGGGCAAATAATAGTCCACCTTGCCGTCCGGCGAGAAAATCGGCGCGACGAGGAGCGAGCCGCCGAGCATATACTGCCGGTCGAGCGTGTCGCAGCCGGGATCGTCGGGGAATTCCAGCGGCATCGCGCGCAACATCGGCGCGCCGTGCTCGTGGGCTTCGACAGCGGCGTCGAAAAGGTAGGGCATCAGCCGGCTCTTGAGCTTGGTGAAGAAGCGCAGCACGTCGCTGGCGGTGGGGCCGTCATAGCCGGCTTCGTCGAAAAGCCAGGGCACGCGGTAGGAATTGCTGCCGTGCAGACGGCTGTGCGACGAGAGCAGGCCGAAGGCGCACCAACGTTTGTACACGTCCGCCGACGCCGTCAGCTCGAAGCCGCCCATATCGTGGCTCCAGAAGCCGAAACCGGACATCCCCAGCGAGAGGCCGCCGCGCAGGCTCTCGGACATCGACTCGAAGGTGGCGGTGCTGTCGCCGCCCCAATGGACAGGGTACTGTTGCCCGCCCGTCGTTGCCGAGCGCGCGAAGACGGTCGCCTCGCCCTTGCCAAGTTTCTCTTCCAGCACCTCGAACACCGTCCGGTTGTAAAGTTGGGTGTAGTAGTTGTGCATCAGCATAGGATCCGAGCCGTCGAAGTAAACGACATCCGTGGGGATGCGTTCGCCGAAGTCGGTCTTGAAGCTGTCCACGCCCATATCCACCAGCGCCCGCAGTTTGTCGCCGTACCAACGGCGCGCCTCCGGGTTGGTGAAGTCCACCAGCCCCATACCGGCCTGCCACTTGTCCCATTGGAACACGGAGCCATCGGGGCGCTTGAGCAGATAGCCCCGTTCCATCCCCTCGTCGAAGAGCGCCGAACGCTGCGCGATGTACGGGTTGATCCACACACAAATCTTGAGGCCGCGCGCCTTGAGCCGTCGCAACATCCCCACCGGATCGGGGAAGACCGCCGGATCCCACTCGAAGTTGCACCAGTGGAAGGCTTTCATCCAGAAGCAGTCGAAGTGAAAGACGTGCAGCGGCAGGTCGCGCTCGGCCATCCCTTCGATAAAGCCAGTCACGGTGGCCTCGTCGTAGTTGGTGGTAAAGGAGGTGGTCAGCCACAGGCCGAACGACCAAGCGGGCGGCAGCGCGGGGCGTCCCGTGAGTGCGGTATAACGATCCAGCACCTCTTT
>MTKY01051502.1_pt1 | contig 23024 bp, 22 predicted proteins | sample 1042731 | NCBI WGS metagenome assembly MTKY01 (sample SAMN06212206, study PRJNA360538) | anaerobic digester metagenome | biome: Wastewater treatment plant; material: sludge; isolation source: anaerobic digester fed with sludge from wastewater treatment plant | place: Denmark: WWTP Soeholt ... | reverse complement strand
GATGCCCTCACCAGGGTCGAGATGTCCGCCTGCGGCGCGAGGTCCTTGAGCAGGGCCTGTACCTTGAGGTCCATCTCGTTCATGCGCTCCCTCAAGGCTTTGACTAAGGGGTCGTGTTCCCTTCCCATCATGGACAGGGTGAGCCCGCCTCCCTCCAGGTCGATTATCTCGACGGCGTAGTCCGCCTCGCGCACCTCCGCGATATTCCCGAAAGGCAGCCTCACGGGGTCGCCCTTTTCCGGAAGCAGGACCAGCGCCGTCTCGTACAACCTGACCTCTGTGTTTCCGCGGATATCGTCTGAGCCTCTTCCATAGGGAGAGTACCTGGCCTTGATGCCCGGCTTCACCAGCTTTTCCTGCATGAGCATATCCCCGAGGATGAGCTCGTTGCGCATGCGGCCGATTTCGCGCACGAAATCCTCGTAATCCCTCCCCAGGCGGGAGAGGGTTATCTCCTCTCCGGACACCAGCCGCAGGCCGAGCGCATAGTCTTTCGGGGCAAGCTCGACGATGTCGCGGTATGAGACGTGCAGGGCTGCGGCCGCCTCGGGCATTATGGATATATTGTCCTCCTCCAGCCTGGCCCTGGCATCACCGCCGGCGACGAGGTTCCCGCTCCCGTCCTTGAGCTCGTAGCTCGACCTGGTCTCCATTCTCCGTCCTTTCCTATGTCTCCGCACCGGCCCCATTAAGGCAAAGGGCGCCGGGCGCCTTGTCTCTCATCCTACCATATGGCGTTAATGCCCCCCAAAGGGGCGACGGACAATGAACGGGATGGTGCCTCAAATCCCTGGATCTACCTCACGTTTCCACCCATGCGGAGAAGAACCGTCTGCGGCCGCCTCTGGTGAGAAGGCATGAAACGTGCAATCCGCGTAATGGCCGCATGAACGGCGCTTGATCTTCTGCCATGTATTCACTACGATTCAAGCCCCGGTGATACGTTACAATTCTTGTGAAGGGCGGCGCGAGGAAGCGACCCTGCCCCGTTCAGGTCGGCCGGGGGAAGATGGGGGGAAGTTGAAAAAGGCGAAGGGGCTGCACGTCGGGACTTCGGGCTGGCACTATGACCACTGGAAAGGCCCTTTCTACCCGCGGGGGACGGGCACCGGCGCGATGCTGGCTTTCTACGCGGACCGCTTCGAAACGGTGGAGATAAACAACTCCTTCTACCAGCTGCCGTCGGAGAAGGCGCTGGCGGAGTGGAGGGACACGGTGCCGGACGATTTCGTTTTCGCCGCCAAGGCCAGCAGGTACATAACGCACATGAAGAAGCTCAAGGATGCGCGGGAAGCGGTGGCGACCTTCATCGAGCGCATGGAGGTCCTGGGAGACAAGCTCGGGCCCGTCCTCTTCCAGCTCCCCCCGCGCTGGAGGCTCGACCCGGAGAGGCTGCGGTCGTTCCTCGCCCTGCTCCCGGCCGACCACAGGTATGCATTCGAGTTCCGCGATCCGAGCTGGTTCGAGAAAGACGTCTACGATGCGCTCTCCGGGCACAATGCGGCGTTCTGTATTTACGATCTCGCGGGGCGTCTGTCTCCCAGAAAAGTCACCGCGGACTTCGTTTACGTACGCCTGCACGGACCCGGAGACGCATACGAGGGATTTTACGATCAGCGGACCCTCGCGGGCTGGGCTGGAGCTTTCTCCACGTGGACAAGGAAGGGCCTGGAGATCTACTGTTATTTCGACAACGACCAGGGGGGATACGCGGTCCGCAACGCGTCGAGCCTGCTGCGGATGCTGCGTGAATGATACGCGGAAGGGCCGTCCGTCGAAGCAGCGGCGTACCTCCATCCCTTCATCTTCCTGGAGGTCCGGGAAGCACCGCGCCCTTCTGAACAGACCACGAAAGAAGGCCGTGCATATCCCGAAATTTGACGTTATCCTTGAAAAGGATAGATAGCCCTTCTATAGCGGGAGGTGTTCACGTTGGATTACGCCGATTTCCAGAACCTGCTGGGAGAGGAGGCCAACGACCTCCTCGCCTTTGCCTCGCCCAAGATATCACGGGAAAACCTTCACGTGCCCGGCCCGGACTGGATAGAGAGGATATTCGTACCCTCCGACCGCTCACCGGCGGTATTGAGGAGCCTGGGAGCCATCTTCAACCACGGAAGGCTGGCCGGGACCGGCTACCTCTCCATCCTCCCCGTGGACCAGGGCGTAGAGCATTCGGCCGGGGCTTCCTTCGCGCCCAATCCCATCTACTTCGACCCCGAGAACGTGCTGAAGCTGGCCATGGAGGCCGGCTGCAACGCGGTGGCGACCACGCTGGGGGTGCTGGGGAGCGTGGCGCGCAGGTATGCGCACAGGATACCCATGATCCTCAAGATAAACCACAACGAGCTGCTGGCCTACCCCAACAAGTACGATCAGACCATGTTCGCCGCCGTGAAGCAGGGATTCGACCTGGGCGCCGCGGCTGTGGGGGCGACCATCTATTTCGGCTCGACGGAAAGCACCCGGCAGATAGTGGAGGTAAGCGAGGCCTTCAGGGCGGCGCACGAGCTGGGCATGGCCACCGTCCTCTGGTGCTACCTGCGCAACGAGGCCTTCAAGAAGGCCGGCAGGGATTACACCACGGCGGCCGACCTCACCGGGCAGGCGAACCATATCGGCGCCACCATCGAGGCCGACATCATCAAGCAGAAACAGCCGGACAAGAACGGCGGTTACGTGGTGCTGAACGAGTCCGGCACCTCCTTCGGCAAGTACGACGAGAGGATGTACGGCGACCTCTGCTCCGATCACCCCATAGACCTCACGCGCTACCAGGTGATCAACAACTACATGGGGCGGATCGGCCTGATCAACTCCGGGGGGGGCTCGGGTGAGGACGACCTCAGGGATGCCGTGCGCACGGCGGTGATAAACAAGCGGGCCGGGGGCATGGGCTTGATCAGTGGGAGGAAGACCTTCCAGAGGCCCATGGCGGAGGGGATCGAGATCTTCCACGCCATCCAGGACGTCTATCTCTGCGACGAGATAACCGTTGCCTGAGGCTCGGCCTCATTCTACCGGAAGGGAGAACCTTGCGACGCATAGCCATCGTGACCAGCGGCGGGGACGCACCCGGCATGAACACGGCTCTCAACGCCGCCTACCAGATGGGTAGGGACCTGGGCATCGAGCTCGTCGGGGTGCGCAGGGGATACGAGGGGTTGTCGGAAGGAGACTTCGTGCCCTTTGATCCCCTCGAACTGAGGGAGAGCATGAACCGTGGAGGGACCATCCTCGGCACCGCCAGGTACGAGGCGTTTATCACGGAGGAAATCCAACAGCAGGCCATACGCCACCTGGCAGACGGGGACATGGAGGGCCTCATCGTGATAGGAGGCAACGGCTCCCAGCGGGGTTCCCTCACCATCCACACCCACGGTTTTCCCGTGGTGGGCATCGCCTCCACCGTTGACAACGACCTCTACGGCTCGGACGTATCCATCGGCGTGGATACCGCGCTCAACACCATCATCGATTCCCTCGACCGCATAGGGACCACCGCCGATTCACACCACCGCGCTTTTCTCGTGGAGGTGATGGGGAGGGACTACGGTTACCTCGCCCTCATGTCCGGCATCGCCAGCGGGGCCGAGGTCATCGTCACGCCGGAGTTCGAGATGGAGCCCGAGGAGGTGGCCAGGGAGCTGCGCCTCGCCCACGACCAGGGAAAGCGGTACGCCATCGCCGTCGTCACCGACGGCGCGAAGAACGGCGTGGAGAAGATAGCGGACTACATCGAGAAGCATCCGCAGGAGTTCGACTTCGAGCTGAGGATGACCATCCTCGGCCACGTGCAGAGGGGAGGCTCCCCCACCGTCTTCGACCGCTACCTGGCGACCCGCCTGGGATCCGCGGCGGTGCAGGCGCTGCGTGACGGAAAAAGAGGCGTGCTTGCCGGCTGGAGGGATTCCGGCGTAGCTTACGTGCCCCTGCGGGAGGTGGTCTCTGGTCGCAAGGACCTCAACGTATCCTTGTGGAGGCTGGCCTTGATGCTCTCTAAGTAGCGCCCGACCCGGCTTTGCGGGCAGGCTTGTCCGCCTTGCCCGCTTCCTTTTTTCGCTTTCCCTTTCCCTTTACCTTCTCGAGGCTTTTCTCCAGGGCCGCCATGAGATCGATGACCTCGCCTTCCTCGGGCTCCACCGGCGCGCTCACGACCTTCTCGCCCTTCGCCTTTCTCTCTATGAGGTCCAGCACGGCCTCGCGGTATTCGTCCCTGTATTTCGCCGGCTCGAAATCCGTCGCCAGCGCGTCGATGAGCTGCCTGGCCAGCTCCATCTGCTTCCTGTCCGCGCTCTTCGCCGCGGCGGGGACATCCAGCAACCCCTCCCTGCTCACGATCTCGTCGGCGAAGCGCATGATCTCCACGCACAGGACGCCGTCCAGCGGCCGCAGGGCCACCACGTGCTCGCGTTCGTGGAAGACGAACTTGCCGACGCCTATACGGTCCTTCTCCACCATGGCCTGCAGCAGGAGCGAGTAAGCGTTCTCTCCTCCCTCGCGCGGGACGAGGTAATAAGGCCTCTCGTAGTAGATGGGGTCTATCTCCGCCATGGCGACGAAGTCGGTTATCTCGATGGTCCTGCTCTTCTCGGGCGCCAGCGCGCGCAGTTCCTCGTCCTCGATGATGACGTACTCGCCGGGGGCGACCTCGAATCCCCTGGCGGCCTGCGTCCGTCCCACCTCCTTCGCGTCGAAGGGGCATACCAGTTTCTGGCGCAGCCTGGCCCCGTCCTCGGGGTGGAGGAGGTGAAAGCGGATGGACTTGTCCCGCACCGCCGTCACCAGCGACACCGGTATGGTCACCAGCCCGAAGCTTATATAACCGCTCCACAGGGCCTTCGGCATATCACCCACATCCTTTCATCCTCTTTTTCTCCGTTTCGCGCGCGCCTGTTCGGGCAGTTCCTGCTGCAGTTCCGTCACCGGCTTGAAGGGGTCGCCCAGCGAGAACACCCGCTCCAGCACGTCGCCGGCCTCGAAATACAGCAGCCCCGCGTCCTTCTCCTCGACGGCTCTTACCACTTCCTCCCAGGTGACGGGCGTCGATACCGCGGGCCTGGGCCGGGCGCGAAGCGAGTAGGCGCAGACCGTGGTCTTGTGCGCGTCGTTCTGGCTCCAATCGACGAATATCTTCCGCTTGCGCAGCGCCTTGCGCATGTTGGATACGATCGCGCCCGGATAGCGCTCCTGCATCATGAGGGCCAGGGCGTGGGCGAAGTCCTTGGTCTCCTGAAAGGAAACGGGGGTGTTCAGCGGTATGTAGACGTGTAGGCCCTTTCCGCCAGACGTCTTCGCGTAGCTCTTCAACCCGAGACCGGCGAGGATAGCCCGCAGCTGCACGCCCGCCTCCGCGCAGTCCAGTATGTCCATCCCCTCCCCGGGATCGAGGTCGAAGACGGCCATGGTGGGCGTTGTGACGTCCTCGGAGCGGCCGAGCATGGTGTGGAGCTCCAGGGAGGCCAGGTTGGCCACCCAGACCAGCCCGGCCCGGTCCTCGATGGTGCAGTAGGCCACCTTCCTGGTGCCGCCGGCCTCGGTCACGGCGAGCCATTCCGGCCTGTATCCGGGGCAGCTCTTCTCGTAGAAGAACTCCGCCTCTACCCCGTCCGGGTAGCGCTTCATGGTGAGCAGGCGCCTCTCAAGGTGGGGAAGGATGAACGGAGATATCGCCATGTAGTAGTCGAGCACGCCCGCCTTGCTGAAGCCCGCCTCTGGGTACATGGTCTTGTCCAGGTTGGTCAGCGCGAGCGTCCTGCCGTTTACGCTTACCCTCAGGTTCGGCGGCTGGCCGGTGAGGTATCCCTTCCCCGAGGCTATCTCCTCGATGGTACGGCCGGTCAGCACCGAGGCGGGCAGTTCATCCAGGGGGTCGGCATCCCGGTCGGCCATGTCGTCCTTCATCTTCACCAGCAGCCACGTCTCGTTCTTGCCTCCCCTGGTGCGCACCAGCGCGAACCCGCCTTTCAGCTTCTCGCCCTCGAGCCATACCTCGATGAGGCCCTCCTCCCGGTTGGCGGAGATGGAGTTGCCCTCTCCCTTGGGCTTGAGGTTGACGAAGATGCCCCGGTCCCACACCTCCACCGTGCCGGCGCCGTATTCGCCCTTAGGGATCACCCCCTCGAAGTCGGCGTAGGACAGGGGGTGGTCCTCGGTGGGGACAGCCAGCCGCTTGTCGCCGGGGTCGAGGGAAGGCCCCTTGGGCACCGCCCAGGACATGAGGACTCCCTCCGATTCAAGACGGAGGTCGTAATGCAGGCGGCGCGCGGCGTGTTTCTGCACGACGAAAAGGGTGTCGCTGCCCGGTTCCCCCGCCTTCGCTCGCGGCTCGGGCGTCCTGCTGAAATCCCTCCTGCCGCGATACTCGTCCAGAGAATGTGGCATCGTCATCCCGCCCTTCGAGCGGCCACGCTCCCGAGCCGCCCCGCCGCGTGGAGTCCGCTCAGGCCAATCCGATGTCCTTGGACGATTCCCACAGGCCGTGGATGTTGCACAGCGCCAGGGCATAAAGCGTCCCGGGCTTTTTAACGATGAGGTGGGCGGTCACGGAGTGGTGGGTGTAGGCCGGGCCCTCGTTCGCACCGTCCACCGACTCTCCGTGCGCGGTGAACTCGTAGTTACCCACCTGGTAGCTGAACTTGTCGCCCTCGGGATGGAAGAAGAGCTGTATCCAGCGGATGTGGTGCTCGGTGGTGTTGGGATGCGCCACTTCCTTACCCAGGCCGACTTTTACCTCGAAGACCTCGCCCGCCTTGACCTCGTCCGCGCATTCGATCACCGGGACGTGCTTTTCGGTCTTCCAGTCGGCGCTCTGGACCTGATCTCCCAGTTTCACGGCATACCTCCTTTTTCGTCACCCGCTCCGCGCGGGTCCCCACGTGCCCACGCTCTGTTCATGTCTATATATCTATTGGTATTCCCGCCGGGACCACAAAATAACCGCGAAAAGCTTGTTTACCGCGCCACGGCCGGGGGAATCAATGTAGAGTGGACCGCATCGGGGGAAAGGGGCCTGATCCGGTCGGCGGCGACGAAGACGCCCGTGCTCCCATCTGCTTCATGCCGCAGTATCCGCACCACGCACGGGATCAGGGCGAAAGGCTCGAGAGACGGGAGGAGGCACGGCCGTGAGAGCGGAGATAAAGAACAAGGTCGAGGTGGCGGAGAACACCCTGCAGGTGGATTACGACCTGCGCGGGGAACTCATAGAGTTCAAGCCGGGCCAGTTTTTCGTCGTCGATCTCATCGATCCCCCCTACGAAGACGAGAGGGGCTCCCGTCGCCATTTCTCCATCGTCAACTCCCCGAACGAGAAGGAGACCATAACCATGGTCACCCGCCTGAGGGACAGTGCCTTCAAGAGGTCGCTCAGGGAGATGCCCACAGGCAGCGAGGTGGAGATCGGCAAGATAGGCGGGGATGATTTCACCCTTCCCGAAGACACCGCAAGGCCGCTGGCCTTTATCGCCGGTGGTATAGGCATCGCGCCCTTCATGAGCATGATCAGGTACGAAATGGAGGAGGGTCTCGGCTTCCGCATCGTCCTGTTCTATTCCAACCGCAAACGGCAGGCGGCTCCCTTCCTGGAAGAACTCGGTGAGCGCGCCTCCGGCAACGACCGCCTCGAGCTCGTGATCACCATGACCGACGACCCCTCCTGGGAAGGCGAGACCGGGAGGATAGACGGGGAGTTCCTCGAAGCCCACCTGCAGGACCCGGCGTCCTACACCTTTTACGTCGCGGGGCCACCGGAGATGAACAAGGCCGTCTCCGCGGAAGTGGAGAAGCTCGGGGTGGATAAAGAGTTCATAATGGCCTCCGATTTCGCGGGCTACTGAAAGAGGCGCCCGCGTATCCCCGTTCGATCAAGGGGAGCGCCGGGATCATCCCGGCGCCGCGTTCACCGGGTCCTCAGCCTTCCTCTATCTCGGTCAGCTTCCCCTTCGTGAACAGGTAGTCCTTCAATTCGCTGGACAGCTCGTCGTCCCGCCTGCGCAACCACTCGAGCAGCATCGCCGCGTGTTCCTTCTCCTCGTCCCTGTTGTGAGAGAGGACCTCCTTCAGCTCCTTGTTCTTGGTGGCCTTGATCCTCTGGTCGTACCAGTCGACCGCCTGCAGCTCCTCGATGAGGGACACGATGGCCCGGTGGTAATCCCTTGCCTTCTCGGGAATCAGCTCGACCGGTTCGTGATATGGTTCCGCCACGGCAAATCACCCCTTTACCTTCCTGCTGGTTCGACACCCTGCGAAGCAGCACTGTCGATATCGCTTTCAGTGCTTGCGAGCAAGCCTGCGATATGACCTCCTTTCCTCGTCACCGGCGGACGCGAAGTCCTCGTCCAGCACGGACTTGAGATATGCGAAGAGCTCACGATCGTACCCCTCCTCGGCATGCCCGAAATCCTCGAAGCTCCTGAAGCGGGCGTTTCCACGCGCCAACCTGTACAGGGATTTCGCTTCCCGCAGCGGGAAAATGCGGTCGTCCTTCCCCTGGATTATGGTCATGGGTTGGGGGTATATCCGTCCGACAAGGGCGGAGGGCGGAGCGGCCTTCTTCCAGGCCTTGTCCACCTTTACGTTGTATATCGCTTTCGCGAGAGCCCGCCCCGTCGAGCTCCCCAGGAGAAAGCGGAGGAAAAGCGCCCAGGGCTTGTAGCTCTTCCTTATATCCCCCGCGACGCCCACGGCGATGACGGAGTCCAACCCCCCGAAGATGCCGGCATAACGCAGGGCAGCCATACCGCCCATGGAGAATCCTATGACGCCTATACGGCGGTTGCCGTCACCCCTCGCCAGGCCGACAACGGCGAGGATATCCAGCACCTCCATGAAATAGAAGGTGGACTTCCCCCCGGAGAGCCCGTGGCCCCGGAAATCGAAGGTATATACCGTATAGAACCTCGACATGTCCTCGGCCAGAGCCACCAGGTTGACGGCGTTCTTGTTGCCCGCGTAACCATGGCAGATTATCACCGCCTTATCGGGCTCCTTCCCCATGCGGAGGGCGTCCAGTTCGACCCCGTCCAGGGTCTTAGCGCGGCAGGGCTCCGTATTCACCTCGTATTCGGCGACCAGGATGTCATCGGCATGCCTCCTGGTGCCTGGGGTGTCAACGATATCCTCCATTTTCCTTCCTCGTACGCCGCATCCCAAATGCGGTCCAACACGTCAGCGCGGCTCGAAACTCCCGGCCCCGAGTGTACCCGCTGTTGCGATTATTCCCCTGAACGGGTGGGGATAAAACCATTCCCGCCCCTCGACAGCTAGCAGATAGAGACGAGCCCGGACATGGACCTGGACAGACCGGTTTCACTTGAAAACCAGCAGTGGTTGAACGATTGCTATGGCTGGCCGGCGTCGTGGGGGCCGGAGCCCTCGCCCATTCCTGCTCCGCCGGTCACCTTCCCGCTCGACCGCGGTGAGCCCGATGAGAGCAATCCCCACCTCAGGAGCTGCAACGAGGTCATCGGCTACCCTCCATCGCCACATCATCCTCCTCCGCGGGCTGTTGCGCCGAGTCTCTCTTTCACCCCGGACGGTCCCTGCGCCCCTCTGCGACTTCCCTGCGCACCTCTCGAGGCCTCTTGTCGCGGCGCAGCCCCAGGTAGCGGGGATGGCGCAGCCTGTTATCGGGCGTCCACTCCGTGAATCCCACCTGGGCCACCAGTAACGGCTCGACCCAGTGAACCCCTTTCTCGCTGATGTCCGCGGCGCCGAAGGGGTTTTCATCCACCTCTATCTCCATGAGTATTCCCACGAGCTTCTCCAGGGTACGGTCATCGAAACCCGTGCCGACCTTGCCCGCGTAACGCAGCTCCTCCCCCTCGTAGTATCCCACCAGGAGCGCCCCTAAACCCCTCCTGCTCCCCCGCGGTTCCGTGAAGCCGCCGATCACCAGCTCCTGTTCGCGCGCGCACTTGAACTTGAGCCAGTCCGGGGAACGCCTGTGCGCGTATGGACCGTCCGCCCTCTTGGCGATGACCCCTTCCCAGCCCCTGCGGCATGCCTCCTCGTAATACCTCTCTCCATCCCTGTTGCGGTGGGGCAGAAAGCGCAGAGGGTCTTCGTAGTCCAGGAGCCTCTTCAGCAATGCCTTGCGGTGTCTCAAGGGTACCCTGGTGACGTCGTAGCCGTATGCGTAGAGGAGGTCGAACAGGTAGTAATAGACGGGGACGCCGCTGCGGCGCGCCCTCTCCGGGTCCTCGACGTGAATGCGCCTCTGCAGGCGGGAGAAGCTGGTCTTGTTCCCCTCGAAGGCCACCACCTCGCCGTCCACGACGAAACCGTCAGCCCCCTGGCCCTCCAGGGCCTCAACCAGCTCCGGGTATGCGGCGTTGAGCGGTTTCCTGTTCCTGGAATAGAGCTTCACCCGACCTCCCTGCTTGAAGGCCAGGCAGCGCTCGCCGTCCAGTTTGCGCTCGTAGATCCAGTCCTCGCTGGAGAAGCGGCCGCTGGTAAGGGTGGCGAGCATGGGCGGTGTCCAGGAAGGCTGCTCGCTCCTGCGCGCCCTCTCCCTCGCTTTCCCGGGCAGGCCGTCGACGTCAGCCATCGTGCTCACAGCCGAGCGTGCGGGAAGCCACCACGTTGACGCCGGTGCCCATGATGTCTTCGTATATAACCTGGCCGTCCGCGACCGGGGCCTCGAGCACGACCTCCGCCAGCGCCCTGACCGCATCCCTGACCAGGCGCTTCGGTATGGGAGAGGCGCTCACCACCGGCAGCAGGGGCAATGCGCCGCCCTTCACCTTGACCGTGGTGCTCAGCGTGCGCCGCGGGTCTTTGAACTCCTCCACGGCGTACTTCTCGCCGACCTTGCAGTCGGCGCCGCTTACCTCCAGCACCTCGCCGTCTTCCTCGCTGAGCACGAGGCTGCAGCTCAAAGGGCAGTTGATGCACGTGAACTCGTGTTTACTCTTCATCGCTCGAGATATCTTTCTTTCCGCCCGTCTCCACGGCGATGGTGACCTCGCGCGGGCGGGCCGCCTGCGCGCCTACCTCCGCGTGCACCATCTCCGGCGGCCGCACGAACTTAGCCTTGCGGGAATAGACCTCCTCGTTTCCCGCCAGCACCCTGGTCCTCACCGCCTTCTCCGCATGCTCCACGCGGAAGAAGAAATCGACACCGCGCTCCGGCCGCCTCACCAGCTGCGGTATGACGAACTTGACGTTCCTCCCGGGGTTCACGCGTATGGGGGGCTCTTTCCTCATCTCCTCCAGCACGTATTCGGCCGCGGCCCTCCCCGCCGTCTCGGCCGTGCGCGTCACCCAGTCCACGAGGTCGAAGACGCCGACCACGTTCCCGCAGGCGAATATGCCGTCCACGGAGGTGTGCATGGTCTCATCCACCACCGGCCCCGCCGTCACCGCGTCCAGCTCCACGCCAGCCTGCTTGGAGAGCTCGTTCTCGGGGATGAGGCCCACCGAGAGGACCAGGGAATCGCAGGGGACCCGGCGCTCGCTGTCCTTTATCGGTTTGAGGTTTTCATCGACCGCGGCCACCGTCACCGCCTTCACCCTTTTGCGGCCGTGGATGAAGGTGACGGTGTGGGACAGATGCAGGGGGATGTCGTAGTCGTGCAGGCACTGCACCACGTTGCGGGTGAGCCCGCCGGCGTGGGGCATGATCTCGTAGACCCCTTCCACCTCCGCGCCCTCCAGCGTGAAACGGCGTGCCATGATCAGGCCGATGTCGCCCGAGCCGAGGATGACCACGCGCCTGCCCGGCATGACGCCATCGATGTTTATGTCCCTCTGGGCGGCGCCGGCGCAGATGACGCCCGCGGGGCGGTAGCCGGGTATCATCACCTGGTGGCGCGTCCTCTCGCGGCAGCCCATGGCCAGGACGATGGCCGCCGGCTCCAGTTCGAAGACGCCGTCGCCGGGGTTCACGGCCGTGATGCGCCGGTCGGGCCGCATCTCCAGCACCATGGTGTTCAGCCTGATGTCGATGCCCGACTTCTCCACGCGGTCGATAAAGCGCTGGGCGTACTGGGGCCCGGTGAGCACCTGGTCGAAGACGATGGAGCCGAAGCCGTCGTGTATGCACTGGGGCAGGATGCCCCCGAGCTCGAAGTCCCTCTCCACCAGCATGACGTGGCGCAAGCCCGCCTCGCGGGCCGCCAGGGCCGCTCCCAGCCCGGCCGGTCCCGCGCCTATGACCACGCAATCGGGCCTTTCCGCCGCTTTCATCTTTTTTCCTCCACGAGGAAATCCTTGGCCATACCCAGAAAGACGGGAGAACTCTCCCCGTCCTTGGTCACCGCGGTGATGGGAGTCCCGAGTTCCCGCGCCAGGATGGACGCCACACGGCCGTGGCAGAAACCCCCCTGGCAGCGGCCCATGCCCGTGCGGGTGCGGCGCTTGACCGCGTCCATGTTGGTGGCGGGGATGATGGCGTGGATGGCGTTCACCACCTCCATCTCCGTTACCGTCTCGCAGCGGCAGATGACGTGGCCCCAGCGCGGATCCGCGGCGATGAGCCGGTTGCGCTCCGCGACCGGGAGCTCGGAGAACTTGGGCGGCGCGGGCCTCACCGGGTCGAAATCCGGCCGCGGTTCGCGCGGCAGGCCCAGGTCGTGCAGTATGCCCATGACCATCTCCGCGATGGCGGGGGCGGAGGCCAGCCCGGGAGACTGGATGCCCGCCACGTTGACGAAGCCGCGCACCGCCTCCGAGGCGCCGATGACGAAGTCCTCCTCCAGGGTGGGGGCGCGGATGCCGCTGAAGGCGGAGATGAGTGCATCCCTGGGAAAATCGGGCAGCAGGTAGTGAAACCTCTCGAAGATCTCCTCCATCTCCTCGGCGGAGATGGATGTGTCGTACTTGTCGCCGGTCTCGATGGCGGTGGGTCCGAGTTGCAGGTTGCCCTCGGCGGTGGGCATGGCGCCGCCGCCCTTGCTCTGGGTGGTCTTCTGCCCCGGCATGCGGAACTCGGCCACGCTGGAGCGTACGTATTCCGCCGTCACCTGGCGGTCGAATAGCAGGGAGGCGCCTTTGCGGGGATGGATGACGAACCCGCCCGCGCCGGCCATGTCCGCCACCTCGTCGGCGAACACGCCCGCGGCGTTTATCACCAGGGGTGTCTCTATCTCCCCGCGGTCCGTGATCACCGCCTTGACCTCGCCGTCCTCCACCCGGAAACCGGTGACCTCGGTGTTTAGGAAGACGCGCGCACCGTTGATCACGGCATGTTCGGCCAGGGCTATGGTCAGCTTGTAGGGGCTGATGAGGCCGTAGGTCTCGTCGAACACGCCGGCCACCGCCTCGCGGGTGACGTTGGGCTCCGTGGCGAAGACCTCGTCCCGGGTGAGCGTTCGCAACCCCTTGATCCCGGCCTTCTCGCCGTAGGCGACGATAGCATCGGGGATCTTGCGGGTGAGGATATCCTCGCGCTCGGACTCGCTCATGCCGCCCGTCTCGTCCACGGGGACGGTGCGCTGGGTGACCACGAGGAGCATCCCCTGGCGCTTGAGCTCGACCCCGAGGCCTCGCACGAACTCGTCGTAGAGCTGGTTTCCACGCACGTTGAGCTTCTGTTTCAGGGTGCCGGCGTCCTCGCCGATGCCCGAGTGCACCTCGGCGTTGTTGGCCTTGGAAGTGCCGCAGGAGACGTCACTCTCCTTCTCCAGGATGACAATACCGGAGATATAGCGGGCGGCCTCCCTGGCGATGGAGCACCCGATGACCCCGCCGCCCACTACAACCAGCCCGGCCCGGGACGGCAGTGATTGGTATTCTGCCGACATGACTCACGCTTTCCCGTTATCGTCCCTTCTTCGCTCATATCATTCTACCCGCAAGGGCCGCCAGATTTCGACTTCCGGGCAGATGCGCACGCCTATTCCGCGCGGCAGGTGACGGCCCGTGGAGCGTAGTCCCGCATGTCAGCCCCGCGGACACCATGCCCGCGCTGTCTGACATGCAGCATAGCCAAGTGTCAGCGAAAGGTCATATATTATTGTCATGGAAGATAAAGAGCTTACGCGTGAGGAAGAGAGGGTCATCATCCACAAGGGGACGGAGCTGCCGTTCAAGGGAGAGTACACCGATCTCTTCGAGCCCGGTACTTATTCCTGCAAGCGGTGCGGCGCTCCGCTTTTCCGCTCGGACGACAAGTTCCATTCCGGCTGCGGCTGGCCCAGTTTCGACGACGAGATAGAGGGCGCGGTGAAGAGGCAGCCCGACGCGGACGGCAGGAGGACGGAGATCGTCTGCGCCGCCTGCGGCGGCCACCTGGGGCACGTATTCGAGGGTGAGGGGTTCACCCCCAAGAACACCCGCCACTGCGTCAATTCTATCTCCATGAGGTTTATCCCCGATGACGATGCAGGATAGCCACGAGACCATCGTCCTGGGAGGTGGATGTTTCTGGTGTACCGAGGCGCTGCTCAAGACCCTGGTCGGGGTGCTCAGGGCGACGCCGGGTTACGCCGGCGGCGTGACCGAGGATCCCACGTACCGCCAGGTGTGCCGTGAGGGCACCGGGCACGCCGAGGTGGTGGAGGTGGAGTTCGATCCCGAGGTGATCTCCCTCGAGGATCTGTTGGAGGTTTTCTTCGCGACCCACGACCCCACCTCCCTCAACCGCCAGGGCGGTGACGTCGGCACCCAGTACCGCTCGATCGTCCTCTATGACTCTTATACGCAGAAGTTGAAGGTGGAGAAGTTCATCTCCGAACTGGCGGGGAAATACGACAAGCCCATCGTCACCGAGGTCAAGGAGCTGGAGAGGTTCTATCCCGCCGAGGAATACCATCGCGCATACTACGACAGGAACCCTAACGAGCCCTACTGCCGCGCCGTCATCTCCCCCAAAATCGCGAAGTTGAGGCACGGGGGTCAAGCCTCGCCTCGTGCCTGAGGCACGGGGGTGAGGCACGGGGGTCAAGCCTCGCCTCGTGCCTTGGTGTTATCTTAGCGAGCACAAGCGAAGTGATCCTCTCGTGGCACGAACCGGGTTTCGTCTCAAGGAGATTGCCGTGGCCGCCGTGCCGCCTCGCAACGACAATGGCGGAAGCACGGGAGCACAGTCATCACGCGCGCGGAGGGGTTCAATCACCGAAACGGATGGCGAACCTCACGTTTCTGAGCGCCCTTTCGGCGGCCTCCTGGACGAGGACGTCCTCGTCCTTTGTTGCCTCCTCGAGAGCCGGCAGCGACCTCTCGTCCTTGAGTATGCCCAGGGACCTGGCAGCGCCAAGGCGCACGTACCTGTTCTCGTCGCCCAGGGCCTCGATGAGCGCGTCCACCGCGCCCTTGTCGCCGATGGCGCCGAGCGCCTCGGCCGCTTTCCACCTCACGTAATGGTGCTTGTCGCGCAAGGCGGCGATGAGCGACTCGAGCGCCTTGGGGTCTCCTATCCTTCCCAGTGCCGTCGCCGCCCTCCACTTGGCGCGCAGGGTGCCGGTATCCAGCGCGAACATGAGCAGCCCCGCCGCCTGGGACCCCATGTGCTCGCAGGCTTCAAGCGCTCCCCAACGCACGCGCAGCCGCTGGTCGTCGAGGGATTCCACCAGGGGACGTATCGCCGGCTGCCCCATCTTGACCAGGGCGTCCATCGCCCGCTTGCGGATACGCAGGCTCTTGTCGTCCATGGCGTCTATGAGGGGCCTGACCGCGGGATATCCCATGGTCGCCAGGGCCTTCGAGGCGATCCACCTCACGTTGATGTCGTCGTCCTTCATGCACTCTATCAGGGGCTCGATGGCCCTCTCGTTCCTCATCTTTCCCAGGACACCCGCCGCCTCCGCCCGCGTGTACTTGTCCTCCGCGTCCAGGGCATCGAGCAGGGATTCGACCACCAGCTCCCCCATCTCTAGCAGGGAATCAGCGGCGGCCCATCTCACTCTCTCGTTCTTGTCCGAGAGGATCGCGATCAGCGCGTCCGCGGAGCGGCGGGTCCTGGTCTTCCCCAGTGCCTTCACGGCCTTCAAGCGTACGCCTGGATCCTCGTCGCCCAGCGCCTTTATGAGGTCCGCCGTCTTGTCGTCATGCATGATGTCGAATGGGTTCATGTCGAACACCGTCGCGTCTCTCCCTTCCGGTCTCATCGTAAACAATGCCCCTCGTGAAGGGGCGTCGATTTCGAACTCCCGCTCGTAGAAGAGCTTTATTGTTATTATGCCCCTTAACGGGCGCGGCAAACAAATGGGGGGTGCGGGGGCTGGTAGTATTTACCTCTGCGCCGACGGGACGTCAGGAGGTCATGGAGGGCTTGGGGTTGGCGGCCAGGCGCTCCAGCTCCCCGGGCGGAGGCTCGCGGCGGGAGCCGGTCCAGGAGAACCCCTCCATCACCTCCGGGTTGAGGACGTGCTCGGGCGCCTCGCCCCTCAGCAGCGTGCGCAGCTGCCGCGCGGCTATCTCCCCCTGGTGTGCGCCTATCTCCACGGTGTTCCCCCCGACGTGCGGCGTCGCGATCACGTTTTCTCTCACCACCAGGCGGTCGTCCGACCCGGGCGGCTCCACCGTGAACACGTCCAGGGCTGCGCCGGCCAGCCTGCCCGATTCCAGCGCCTCCGCCAGGGCTCCGTCATCCACGAGGGACGGCCGCGCGGTGTTTATGAAGAAGGCGCCCTCCTTCATCAGCGAGAAGGCTGCGCGGTCCATCATGTTCTCCGTGGCCTCGATGGCGGGCGCGTGGAGGCTCACGAAGTCGCTGCGCTCGAGCAGCTCATTGAAGGAGACCTTCTCCGCCCCGGCGAGCGCCCCTTCCCCCGCCCCCACAGCGGGGTCGTAGAAGAGCACCCGCGCGCCGAAGGGCACGAGCCTGCGCGCCACACGCTCACCCACGCTGCCCAGACCCACCAGGCCCACCGTCTTACGCCACAGTTCCTTTCCCTGGTACGCAAGGTAGGCCTCGCCCATCCTCGCCATGTCGCCCGCCTCGAAGCCCCCCTCCTTGAGGAAGGAGGCGGCCTGCGCGAGATTGCGCGCCAGCATGACCATGAGGGCCACGGTGAGGTCCGCCACGGCGTCCGCGTTCCTGCCGGGCGTGTTCGCCACCGGGACGCCGAAGGCGGTGGCCGCCTCCAGGTCCACGTTCACCGCGTTCACGCGGCAGCAAATGATCATCTTCAGGTCCGGAAGCCCCTTCAGCGCCTCGAAGTCCACGATGTCCATCTCCGTCACGAAGACCTCGAAGTCCCGCAGCGCTTTCACCAGGTCATCTCCACCCCCAAACACGTTGCGGCTCTCCCGCCATGAACTGTAGTTGACCTCGCCCATCTCGCGCAGCTCGTCCAGCGCCTCCTCGTCCATGGATGCGGTGACCAGGATGCGGGGGCGGAAAGCGGCGGGGGCCTCGCTCGCGGCCGGAGCGCGGCTTATCATGGCCATGGCCATGAGGTTGGCCATGTGGGCGTCGCATTCGGCGCGCATTTCCACGGCCTGCCGCCATCCCGCGTAGAGCCCCTGGTATTTCTCGCAGTGGGCGCCCGGCTCGTGTTCCCTCTCCAGGCGGGAGAGCCGTCCCACGCCCTCGCCCAGGTCGCGGAAAAGACCAGCGCCCACGCCCGCGCAGACGGCTGTTCCCAGTGCCGATACCTCCGGGCTGGAGGGCACACCCACCTTCCTGCCCAGGATGTCAGCGACCATGCCCGTCCACGCGGAGCTTTTCGACATGCCGCCTCCCACCCAGACGCCCGTGGGCTCCAGGCGCGTCGCCGCCTGCACCTGGTCGAGGTTGGCGCGGGCGGAGTAGGCTATGCCCTCCAGCAGGGCGCGGCCCACATGGGCGCGGAATGAGGAGACATCCGGGGTGACCATGTGCGACATGGTAAGATTACCCAGCAATACGCTGGTGGTGCGCGCGTCGAATACCCGTGCGCCCAGGGTGGAATATATCCCGGCGGCGCCGGGCTCGGACGCCGCGGCCTCGGTGAAGAGCGCCGCCAGCGGGTCGCTGCTGTCTGGGTAGAGTATGCGCGCGAACCACTCCAGCACCGTCCCCGTGATCATGCCGTTGCTCTCCACCAGGTAGAGGCCGGGCACGACGTGCCGTCCGCTCCACAGGCGGCCCTCGCCATCCAGCACGTACGAGGCGGTCACCTGCTGCACCGGCATGCTGGTCCCCGCGCTGATCCCCACCATGCCCTCTCCCGTGCATCCCATCCCCAGCAGTCCGCACTGCGTGTCCGCCCCTCCCGCCGCCACCGGGGTCCCCGGCGCCAGCCCCAGGTGTTCCGCCGCCGGCGCCGTCAGGGCGCCTATGCGCGTACCGGCATCGACCGTCTCGGGGAAGAGGGCGGGATCCATGCCGAGGGAAGCGATGAGGTCGCGGTCCCAGTCGTCGGCGCGCTGGTCGAAGAGGAGGGTCTCGCTCGACTGGGACCTCTCCGCGAGAAGGACGCCGCCCAGGCGCAGACCCACCCAGTCCGAAAGGCTTGCCACCCTCGCCGCCTGCTCCAGCAGCTGCGGCGCGTTGTCCCGCAGCCACAGCAGCCTGGCGCCGGTGAAGAGAGGGCTGGGCCAGTGTCCGCCGGCTTCGTAGACCTCCATGCCGCGCTCGCCCGCGAGCATGAGCGCGCTGCCCAGAGCGCGCGCGTCCTGGTTGGGCACGGCGAAGAGCGGGTTGCCATCGCCGTCCAGGAGCACGGTTGTGTTGCGCATGCTGCAGGCGGCTACTCCCCGGACGTCTTCCGCCTCCGCGCCGGCCTCAAGCATAACCTGGCGGCAAGCCTCGCCCAGTTTATTCCACATATCCCCGAGGTCGAGGTCAAAACCGAGGCCCGCGGTGTCGGGCGCGACGGGGTGCGACCAGTTCCTTTTCGCGCTGAAGGTGGTGCCGGTGTCCACATCCGCGAGCAGGCATCTGCCCGAGCCGCCGCCGAGATCGAACGCCATCAGGAACGACTTGCCCATGAAGACTCCTTTTGTTCCGGCGGTCAGGACCACTCCCTGGCGATGGTCTCGACGGCGATCCTGGTGCTGGGGCCGTCCCCCCTCGCCACGTTGACCCCGCATCCGGGCCCGACGGCCTCCGCGATCTCGGCCACGTCGCGGTTGGTGAAGCCGGGGCAAAGCACGATTGAGGTGACACCCTCCTCCGCGGCGAGTTTGCCGCAAACCTCCTTCGCCTGCTCCTGGCCCTGCACCACGCTCACGTAGAGCTTGTACTTGGGGGTCTCGATTACGCACCTGTGCTTCTCGGGGTCCGCGTCTGGTGCGTGGGCTACGAATGCCGCGATGAAAGCCATGCTCAACACCTCCGAAGATATCCTGAAGGGCAAAACGGCGGCTACATACACTATTATTCACGCCGCGCGGCGTGTGTAAACAAAGGCGGACCGCTTTCTACGTGGTGAACAGCCTGTTTGCGGCCGAGCTCCGCGTCCGCAGCATCACGGCCAGGAGCGGCACGAGGAAGAGGACGGCGAATCCCGCGAGCGCCAGGATCTGCCAGCCCAGCTCGCTCCAGCCCTCCCCGTAGATGACGATGCGGAAGACGGGGTTGGCGATATAGTAGGTGGGAAAGATCCTCGCTATCCACTGCGGCCAGTCTGGGAAGACGATGAAGAGCGCCGGTACGAGGAGGAAGACGCCGAACGCCTTCATGTAGGCCACCAGCGTGGTCTGGTCCCTGGACATCATGCCGAGGAGCAGCCCCCATTCCACCCCGAGCAGCGACCCCAACGCGAATATCGCGAACATGAGTAGGGGTTGAGCGAACCCGACGGTGAGCAGCATGAGGATGATCCCCATGACCAGTGAGACGATGACCCCGACCAACCCGAAAGCGATGAGCACCTCGGGGAGGGTGACCGGGGTGACCAGCAGCGCGGCGAAGGTCCTCTTCTCCTTCTCGTTCACCACGAAAGAGGAGGTGAGCATCAAGCCGCCGAGAAGGATGACGTAAATGACCATGAAGGGCAGGAACATGTCCATGAGGGAGAGCGCTTTTTCCTCCCCCAGCCTCACCTGTTCGAAGTAGACACGGGGCACTTCGGGAGACACGGACCTCACCGCGCCTGTCAGCGCGGCCAGGGCTATGGCCCTGTTCTTGGCCAGGCTCTCTCCGCTTATGTACATGTCGACCTGCGCTCTCTCTCCCGCCTCGAGCCTCTTCTTCGTCTCCTCGCCGAAGACCACCCCCACGTCCGCCTTCTTGTCCTCCACCAGCGCGGTGACCTCGTCCGCGGAACCGGCCGCCACCAGGTCGACGGCCTCCATGGCCTCGAGCTCCCGGGTGATAGCCCCGTCGCCGGCTTCGTAGACGGCGATCTTCGGCCTCGTCTGCAAGATGCCGAAGACGAGCTGGAATATGGCCGCGAAGAGCAGCGGGCCCAGTATGGTGAAGATGATGTAGGGGTTCCTCGGATTAAGGCTCTTCTTCATTATGGCGAGGACCCTGCGTACGCTCATGCCAGCCTCCTCCTCAAGATGAACGACCCCAGCGCGAAGAAGCCCACGGTGAACAGGACGATGTAGATAAGGGACGTGGTGTAGTCGGAAAGCCTCATGCCGTAGTTCAGGATACCGTTCAGGGGCGCGACCAGCCAGTACGTGGGTATCGCCCTCAGGACGGGCGACTCGAAGCCGGGGTAAATCACCAGGAAGCCGGGAATTATCAGCACCACCATGGGGATCACGGATATCATCGCCATGGAGATGAAATCCCTGCTCGATGCGCCCACGATAAACGCCACTCCCACCATCATGGCGGCGCCGAGAAGGAGGAAGACGACGACGGCAAGCCAGGTCCCGGCCGAGACCGCCCCCAGGAGCAGCGCCAGCAGGAATCCCAGGAAGAACGTGTTCAGGATGCCCGTGACCGCCTTCGCCGAGATGAAATCCCTCAGGGTAACGGGCGTGACCAGAAGGGCCATGGCCGTCTTTTTCTGGACCTCCTCCATGAGCAGGTTCCCCAGGCTGAACAACTCGAGGAGGAGCACGAAGGAGATGAGGACGACCCGCAGCCTGTCCTTCATCGGGATCTGCCGGCCCGCCATGTCCGTGCCTATCACCGTCGCCCTGAAGTCGGCCGGTAACTCGAAGCCCAAGAGGGCATAGCCGATCTCGGCGGCTACGGCCTCGCCCGCTCCCGCCACCTCCTCCGGGGTATCGGAAGAGACATAGAGGACGAGCTCGGGTTCCGCCCCCGAGACGACGAAGGACAGGCCGGCGCTGACCTCGCCTTCCTCCACCGACCTCCTGAGGCCCTCCACCGATTCCGCCCACACCAGCTCCAGCCCTTCCCCCGCCTCCCCCTTGCCCGCCCCGCTCAACCTCTCCGCGATCTCGTCCTCGCCGACCTCGACGCCCAGTTCCCCGGCCGCTTCCTCGCTCACCTCGAGATAGAATCCCATCCTGAACACCTCGTCCACGTCCGAGGGCAGGAGATAATACATCAACGCGTAGATGACGATGAACAAAAGCGAGATGACCGCGACGAAGCGGTTGCGCAGGATCTGCGCGACGTCCTTCCTTACGATGGCGAAAACCCTGTTCATCCCAGTTTCTTCCCCGTCAGCCGGATGAAGATGTCCTCCAGGGTGGCCTCCTCGGTGTGCATGTCGAGGACGTTACCGCCTTCCAGTATCTCCTGGATGCGCCGGCCCGTCTCCTTCTCCTCGAGGGGCAGCTCCTGTTCGCGTAGACGGCCGTCCTCGTGATAGCGTATCTTCAGCACCCGCTTGCCGTACTCGTGCTTGAGGTTCTCCGGGGTGTCGAAGGCGGCGATGCGGCCGTCGCTTATGAAGGCCACGTGGTCTGACAGCTTATCCGCTTCCATCATGTCGTGGGTGGTGAGAAAGACCGTGACGCCCCCGGCCTTCTCCTCCATGATCACGTCGCGTATGGCCTCTGAGGATACGGGGTCGAGGCCGTCGGTCGGCTCATCCAGGAACAGCACCTTGGGACGGTTCACCAGGGCCCTGGCCACCATCAGGCGCTGTTTCATGCCCTTGGAGTAGTTCGCCACCTTGTCCCTGCGCTCGCCCGGCAGGCCGACCCGGTCGAGCAGGGCGGCGGTGTCGGGCCTCTTTATGCCGAAAAGAGAGGCGAAGAAGCGCAGGTTGGCAGCGGCCGACATATCCTCGTAGAGGCTCTTCTCCTCGAAGCAAACCCCGATCTGGCCCTGGATCTCCTCCCGCTCCCTGGTGATATCACTGCCCAGGATGGTGACCTTGCCCCCCTGCGGCGCCAGCAGGCCGATGAGCATCTTCAGCGTGGTGGTCTTACCGGCACCGTTGGGGCCGAGAAAGCCGAGCACCTGCCCCGCGCCTACGCCGAAGGAGATATGGTCGACGGCCAGGAGGTCGCCGTATGAATACGCGATGTTCTCGGCCGAGATACGCTCATCACCCACCATTAAGTTCACCCCTTCATCTTCGCCGGCCCGGCACGGCTCCGCTTGGAGCGCCCGGGCTTCCCGTTCAACCCCTCTCTCCCGACAGGCCCGGCTCTCGAGGCATCCCCTCCCCGCTTACGGCTCCCTGCAGTCTTTCCTCGAAGTCTGCATCCAGCGGGGAAAGGACGCCCCTGCTGACGCCCAACATCTTCTCGATGGCAGCCATGTATAGTTCGGCCTTGCGTATTACTCTCATCAGGGCTGCGGGATCGTCCTTGGCGGCAACGAAGGAAGCCGCCTGCATCTCCGCCATGGCGTTAAAGAAACGAAGGATCATCTCCGCCGTACCCTCGGCTTCCTCGGCGTCAATGGCGCCTTCCTCGATGCCCCGGGCGACGATCTCCGCAAGAGCGGGACTCAGCCTTTCCACAACCATGTTGTTCATCTTGTGACGGATGATTACGTTTTCGTCGCGGTATATCACCTCCGCCGCCTCGCGGATGATATCCATGTTGGCCACCTTCCAGTCGCCTATGGCCCGGAAGAAACTTCTCATTTTCTCCTGGGTCGTGAACTCAGGATGTGAGGGTATGGGCTCCACCGCGCGGGAGATCTCGTCGACGATGCGACTCACGACGGCGTCGAGAACCTCTTCCTTGCTAGTGAAGTAATAATAGAAGGAGCCCTTGGAGAGGCCCACCTTCTCGATGATGGCGCTGACCGGCGTAGCGTCGTATCC
>MTKY01003241.1_pt1 | contig 23037 bp, 23 predicted proteins | sample 1042731 | NCBI WGS metagenome assembly MTKY01 (sample SAMN06212206, study PRJNA360538) | anaerobic digester metagenome | biome: Wastewater treatment plant; material: sludge; isolation source: anaerobic digester fed with sludge from wastewater treatment plant | place: Denmark: WWTP Soeholt ... | reverse complement strand
GGGGAGCAGCCGCCAGGTAGTCCGCTATGAAGCGGAGTCCGCCGGCGCCACCAACCGCTGCGGGTGAGAACGCGTTGTGCGAATGGACCAGGCCCGGATCATGGCCTTTGGATGCGATTCCTCCTGGGGGAAGGACAACCGGGTTGCAGGTATTCCACACGCCGTGGCTCACAGGGTTCCTGACCCAGACGATGTTGTTCTTGAGTATGTTTCGGTACTCGGTTCCTTCCGGATCGCCGGGCGCGGGCTCGTCGTCCGGAGTCTTGCAGACATTCCACGCATACTGGGTCCAGTCGCCGGTTGCGTCATTGACGCCCCACTCCAGCTTCGTCCAGTCGAGGATCCCGACGCACGTCTTGTTGAGGTCGGTGAAGAAGATTCCACCATTGAGGGCCTGCGGCGAGACGGTCGTTGCCGGGCCCTTGATGTAGATAGTGTTGTTGAAGAACTTGTTCTTCGTAGCGTTGTTCTGGCTGGCGAACGCACGAGTCACGCCGATCAGGGACTCGTCCGTTACGGCGAAGATGTTGTTGTAGAACTGGCAATCGTGGATGCCGTTAGCCGTAAGCATGACGCCGCCGGCCCCACCAGTCGCGTTGCGCGAATCACGGAAGATGCAGTTTCTAACGATGACGCCGGTTTCCGCGTAGGTCACGTTGTTCCACTGCTTCACGTCCAGGCATCGTGTGCTTCCGATGATCTCAAAGCCGTCGAATACGATATAGTCGGCTCTGCCAGAGTGGTCCGAACCGGCCGTAGCGTGACCGATCAGGACTACGGTGCCGTTAGCGGTTCTCGGGACTCCGCCTTCCTGGATGCTTCCGTCAAGGATGACCTTGCCCTGGGCGATATAGGTGATGGGGTTCTCCTTGGTGCCGGAGCAATAGCCTATGGTCCAGCCGTTGGCCGTGTTGGGCGCATAGTAATGCCCGGCCGCAACTATGACCTTGTCGCCGGGAAGCAGAATCCGCTGCGAATCACCATAGTTGAGGCTCTTCCACGGGTTTTCCTTAGTGCCATCGACGCCGGGAACGTGCGTCGCGGGGTCGGTGCCGGTCGTGGAAACATAGTAGACGGTTGCCCAGCCTGCTGTTGTCAGCAGGACGATGAGGATGGTTACGCACGCTATCGCGCACAGTAACCTGCCATTTGCGATCTTCACTGCCTTCTCTCCTTTCATCTCCGTGACTCCCAAATCACAGGCAGCACTGGAGCTGCCTCAGCAATCTCCCGACTTTCAGAGCTTATGATCGCATCCCCCCTATTTGTGTGCTTGGTTCGATATAGCGCCTGCGGAGAGGCGAGTAAGAATCGCAGGAAAATTGACGGACCGCTCGCCCCGGACACCGTCCGGGACAAGTACCTGAGGTTATACAAATGGAATATACCTAATACGCTTTAGTATTGTCAACTGGTATTTTTACTAGTTGGGCGATTTTTCCGCTGTTTTGGCGGCGGCAGCGTATACGACCTCTGCTCCAGGCCGGCAGAAGCTGGGAAAAGCCCCGAAGGACCTCATCAGGGGTGGTATTACGGGTATTGCGGGGAATTGCCATACTTGCGGAAAACACTCTCGCCGAGGGTACTCATCCAAACCGCGCCTCAGCTCTATGTATTGGACTACAGCGTAAGGCGCGTTGTTCCGCAGGCAAGCACGGCCAGGGCAAAGAGTGTCCTCATTCCGCGCGATCCGGCACAGGGTCCGCGGCTGCGAATGGGGCCAATTCGGCCAGCTGAACAATAATGCGTATTAGTAAAGCAGGGGGCCGCCAGAGGGCCTGCGACGCCCCATGACGGCCCACAAATCACGTCACATCAGCGATTCCACCGTCTCCAGCCACGCCCGCGCAATAAGCGCATGGCCCGCGGCAGTCGGATGGACTCCATCAGCCGACCAGAAAGCGGGCTCGCGGCGAGCCACCGCCTGGGCAAACAGGCCATCGAGGGGTATCAGCGTCGCCTCGAACTCCCGCGCCAGCTCCCTTACGACCTGTATCTTCGGGTCCAAATCCTCCCGCCACGTCTTCCTATCCTCGGGATACGGAAGCACGAACGGCTCCATCAGAATAATCCCGGCATCGAGCTGTTCGGTCGTTCGTGTAAGGATGTCCCGATACCCCGCCTCGAACTCCTCGGCGGAAGTAGGCGAGTTGCTATCGTATCTGCGCCAGACGTCATTGATGCCGATCAGAATCGAGACAATACCGGGCTGCAGATCTATGCAGTCCTGCTGCCATCGCGCCTGCAGGTCGCGCACTCGATTGCCGCTGATACCCCGGTTCAGGAACCGCACACCGGCCTCCGGGTATCGCGCACCGAAGAACGCGCTGGCCATATAGGCGTATCCGTGCCCCATGCTAGTGGGGTCGTCCCAGGCCCTCCCGGCGTCAGTCATGCTGTCTCCCTGAAACAGGATGACGGGTTCGTGGTTGCATTGATCATCGTGCGTATGCATTTCGTTTCTCCACTCCTTGCCGGCCGTCCGCCGACAGCTTCGTATACGACAACGCCGGGCCAGCCTCCTGCGATGCAGAGAACACGGCCGCTCGATTGATGAGCATGTACCGCGGGTAAAGGTACTACGTAGGCAGACACGGGAGGTGAACGCTATGCCGACCTATGAGTACAGATGCAAGCAGTGCGACTCGGTGTTCAGCGCGATGCAGTCGATCTGGCCGAAGAAGCGGACGAAGTGCCCCTGCTGCGGCAGCGAGGAAACCGAGAAGATCGTCTCGCGGTCCAACATCGGCAAGCAAGGTCCCGGCGGGCCGAGCGGGCCGTTCTGTTGAAAGAGGTAGACCGGCCACGCCAGTTGGCGTGTTTGAACTCAAGAGTGACGTCGGCTACCAGTCCCGCGAGTTCGGCACGGGCAGCCACGCCGCCCCCTGCTCTATCGACATCTGGCTCACGAGCCCGGGCAGCGTCATGTCCATCGCTTCGTGAAGCCCTATCGCCGGCTCCCTGTCCTGCGCGATCGTCTCGATGAAATCCTGAGTCATCAGATAGTCGGACCCATCATGCCCCGACTGCAGCATTTCCTCGGAGGGGTTCCGCCACTCCTCCGGCAGGTACTCATCCTCCATCTGCTCAAGCGGGAACCACTTGACCTCGTCAGACTTCGACCGCAGCCATATCTTCGCCTGGTCCCCCTGCCCTCGCGGCGCTTCATAGCAGCCATCGGTGCCCTGCAGGCTGTAGAACAGGTTGTGCGGCCGGTTCGAGAGCAGGTCGAGGCGAATTCCGACAAGCGCGCCCTTCTCCGTGCGGCACTGCATCAGCGTGGTGTCCTCGATCTCGTAAGCCTTGCCATCCGCATCCCGATAATGATGGCCCGACCCGACACACGAGACGCTCACGACCCGATCATCCATCCACTGCAGAATCGGCCCCAGACTGTGCGTGCAATACGTGTTGCCGTTGATCCCGGACTGCCACTTGCGCCGCCACGGGGTTGCCGTGAAGAGATACTGGACGCAGTGGAGGTATTCGCCCTCGGCGTAGTACATCTCGCCGAAGAGACCCGCCCGTGCCAGCTCGCGCACAAGCACCATCGGGCGCATATAGCAGGCATTCTCAGCCATCATATACTTCGCCTTGCTGGCACGACAGGCCTCAACGAGTTCCTTCGCCTCATCCATGGATACCGCCGCCGTCACCTCGCTAAGGACGTGAATGCCCCGCTGCAGCGCCGCGATCGACTGCGGGACGTGCAGGTGCATCGGAGTAGCAACGATCACCGCGTCGGGCCTGGCCTTATCGAGCATTTCCTCATAGGATGTGAATGCCTGCGCGCCGGTGCTCTCGGCGATGGCCCTGACCGCATCCTCGTTTATGTCGCACACGGCAGTGAGGGAGGCGCGCGGATTGTGGGCTACCGGCGCGAGAAAGGCCCGTCCTCTGCCCGCGGCGCCAACAATGCCTATGGATATATCTTTCATTTCGACTCCTGAAACGCTGATTCAACTACATCTGCATTCAGAGGCGACGGCATTCCCTCCTTCCCCTGAGTGCTCTTTCGTCAAGCTGAATCTGATTCTCTCGGACCCTGAAACGAGTTCAGGGTGACGGCCCCTCACGTCCGCCGCCGACATACACAATCCCCGGGTTCGCACATGCCGTCGCTGGTGTCGGTGTGAGCAGGCAGCAGGGAATGGAGGCTCCCTTCCCTCAACCATAAACCCTTAACCCTCGACCCCTCACGTCCGCCGCCATCGGGGAGATATCGTCTGGCGGTGTAGCTGGTTGCAGGCTGGTCTGTCTCGCTGCTGCGTCACGCAGTAGCTGGCGAGGCCACGGCAGCAAGCTGGCGTGGTACTGGCGACGCGGGTGTGCCGACAAGTGGCTGAACACCCCCATGTGTGTATGACGGCGGCGGCTTACTCACGCTTGCCGTCAGATACAGTAAGTCAAGAAAGCAAGTCGGCTGGCTACCGCCGCCGACAGCTATAACCCTATAGGGTATTGACGGCTGTCGGTGGTGACGGGGAACTGCGACAGCCGCGCAAGGACATTATGTCGCCGACCGAGAAGCTTCCCATTGAAGCTGACAAGAAGGAGCTGACAATGGTCAACTGGGGCATCATCGGCTGCGGAGGAATCGCAAGACGGCGAATGGTCCCTGCCCTACCCGAGTGCAGGAACAGCAGGGTGATAGCGGTAATGGACGCCGACAGGACCGCAACGGACGAAGTTGCCGCTCAGATCGGCGCTCGCGCATATCAGAGCGAAGGCGAACTCCTGCTGAACCCGGAGGTCCAGGCCGTCTACATCGCCACGCCCGTCTTCCTGCACCACAAGCAGGTGATCGAGGCGGCGAAGGCCGGCAAGCATGTGCTCGTTGAGAAGCCGATCGCGCTCACGGTGGAGCAGGCCGAGGAGATGATCGGCGCCTGCAAGAGCGCCGGAGTCTACCTGACCGAAGGCTACATGATGAAGTACCACGCCCTGCACCGCAAAGCGAGGGAGATGGTCGCAAACGGCGATATCGGCAGCGTCGTCTTCGCTCGCGCGCAGCTTTCCTGCTGGTATCCCGATATACCCGGCGCGTGGAGACAGGACCCTGCCCTGGGCGGCGGCGGTGCGCTGATCGACATGGCAACGCACTGCTATGATCTGCTTGAGTTCATCATCGGCTCACCGATAGTGGACGTCTTCGCGCACGCCGACACACTCACTTTCAAGTATCCGGTCGAGGACAGCTCCACCACCCTAGTCAGGTTCGCAAACGGCGCTCACGGGGTTGTCGATGCATTCTTCAACGTTCCGGACAGCGCCGGACAGGACCGGCTTGAGATCTACGGCAACAAGGGCAGCATCCAGGCAGAAGGCACGATCGGCCAGTCAGGTTTGGGCAAGATGGTGGCCTACCTGAGCGATGCGTCAAAGGACTACGACCCTCAGCAGGCCAAGACCAGCCTCGATGTGACCGTCCGGGAGATAGACTACGTGCCCGTCAATATGTATGCCGCGGAGTTGGATTACCTCTCCGGCTGCATCAAATCAGGCACTCCGCCGACCGTCAGCACGGGCGAGCAGGGGCTCGCCATCCTCAAGATCGCCAGAGCGGCATACGAAAGCAGCAGAACAGGCGCGTGCGTTAAGCTGTAACCCTAACGCTGCACCAACTCCCTGAACCTTACCGCGCCGAGGGCCGACCTCGCTTCCTCTTCGTGCTTCAGAAACACGAAAGCGCTCTCCCACGGCTGCGCGAGCACCCGGCGTGCCCACCCGGACAGCTCTTCTTCGGTGTAGTCCGGCTTGCGGAGGCGAAGATAGCCCCATGATGCAGTGCTGATTACCTCCTCTATGGGACTTTCCTCAGTATCTTCGAGGCACAGGCTGCAGCCCTTCCCTCGCAGCAGACCCAGGACGTCGTCACCAGGCGACGCTGGCGCGCGAAACGCGAACGCGCACTTCACCCCATCGGGAATCAGCTCCAGGAAGCCCTGCAGCCTGTCGGCTTTGACGCTGAATGTCTTCGGGAACTGGAACAACACCGGGCCCAGCCTCTCGCCGAGCAGCGATAGCGTTCTGAAGAGATACTCCGTCTCCTGTTCTACGTCCTTCAGCCGCTTGATGTGCGTGATCCGCCGCGACGCCTTGACCGCGAACACGAAGTCCTCCGGCACTTGCTGGATCCACGACCTCAGCACCTTCTCGGTCGGCATGTGATAGAAGGTGTTGTTGATCTCGACCGTATCGAGACGTTCGGCATAGGCGCGAAGGAAGTCTTTGGCCGGAGTCCCCTCCGGGTAGAACTCCCCTTTCCATTCCTTGTAGTCATAGCCGCTCGTGCCAACGCGAACCCTCATCGCGGGCTATTCCTGCTCCTCGGCCAGGTATTCGTCGAGCTTGTCGAACGACTCGCTCCAACCTTCCACGCACATCTCTTTTTCTCCCGGCGGAATTCCCGAGTGCTGAAGGGTCAGTTTGGTCTGGCCGTCTATCTCCTCGAAAATGGCGGTTATCAGCATCTCCACCGGCCAATCGCCCTCCATTCCGTAGTACGACGCCGGAACAACATTACCGGCGGAGTCCGAGAAAGTGTCGATGACCACGAGCTTTTCCGGCTCCACGACTTCCTGATAGACCCCCTTGCTCCAGTAGTCCTGTCCCTCCGGGGACCTCATGCAGTAATGGCTGACTCCTCCCGGCCGCACATCCATCTTGCAGAACGGCGTGGTGTATCCTTTCGGGCCCCACCAGCGCATAACACGCTCCGGCTGTGTCCAGGCCTGCCATACCAACTCTCGCGGCGCATCGAACACCCGGGTGATCTGAACCGTTGCTTCGGCGGCGGTGCCGCGTGCTTCATCCATAGCCTTGTCCTTTCTGTCGCTGCTCGGCTTGTGTGATCGTACCTAGTGTTTCCCTTTCCAACTGCCGCCGGAAACGACCGCTCCGCCGCATGGAACTGGGTATACCTCCTCTGGCCGTCCGAACGGCAAGGAGGTGCGTGAGGTGCCAACAAAATGTGAACACGTGAGCGAGATCCGGGACGTTACACCCAGCGCGGAGGGGTGCGAAGACTGCCTCAAGACCGGTGACAGGTGGGTGCATCTGCGGATGTGCAAGACCTGCGGACATGTCGGCTGCTGCGATTCCTCGCAGAACAAGCACGCGACGAAGCACTTCCACTCCACCGGGCACCCGATCGTGCAGTCCGCCGAGGAGGGCGAGGACTGGATGTGGTGCTACGAGGACCAGGCCTATGTTTCGGCGTGACAGCCGAATCAGCATCCTGAGCCTGTCGAAGGGCGCTGATACGGCCCGTCAGGAGCAACCGTGATACAGCTCAAGAACGTCAGCAAGACCTACTCCGGCGGGATTCAGGCCGTCCGCGACCTCAGCCTCAACATCGACGCGGGCGAGACGCTGGTGCTTGTGGGCACCAGCGGCAGCGGAAAGACGACGGCGCTGAAGATGATCAACCGCCTTATCGAACCCTCCTCCGGCAGCATCCTCGTGGAAGACCGTGACGTAAGAGACTGGGACCCCATCCAACTGAGGCGCCGCATCGGCTACGTGATCCAGAGCGTGGGGCTCTTCCCGCATATGACCGTAGCCGACAACGTCTCCCTCGTCCCGCGCCTCATGGGCCAAGACCGGACCCGGAGCCAATCCCGGGCCGCGGAGGTGCTTTCGGCGGTCGGGTTGGAGCCCGATGAGTATCTCCGCCGGTATCCGGGTGAGCTTTCCGGAGGCCAGCAGCAGCGTGTCGGTGTCGCGCGCGCACTTGCCGCCGATCCCGCGATCATCCTCATGGACGAGCCGTTCGGCGCCCTGGACCCGATCACCCGCTCGGGACTTCAGCAGGAGTTCCTGGAACTGAAGCGCCGCATCCGCAAGACTATCGTCTTCGTCACGCACGACGTATCCGAGGCGGTGATTCTCGGCGACCGGATCGGTGTGATGCACAATGGCGCGCTCGAGCAGATCGCCTCGCCCCGTGAGTTGATGTCTCGCCCCGCCTCGGATTTCGTGGTCGAGCTTCTGTCCAAGCTGCGCATGCAGGTAGACGCCGTCCACGGCCTGCTGAACGGAGGTGAGACCCGCCCATGCTGAGCCTGACTCGGCATGCTGCGACGACCTATGAGCTTCTTCCAGTTCGTCTATGAGCGCCGCGAGGACATAATCGCCAGCCTGACCCGTCACATCTGGCTGACCGCCGTTTCCGTGGGTATGGCGGCGGTGATCGGGATCGCGCTGGGCATTCTGATGCTCCGGTTCCGCAGGCTCGCGGCCCCTACCCTTGGAGCGGCCGGCGTCGTTCAGACGATCCCCGGAATCGCTCTGCTGGGCCTGATGATCCCGATATTCGGCATCGGCGTCCTGCCCGCGATAGTCGCCCTGTCCGTCTACGCGATCCTCCCGATCGTCCGGAACACCTACACGGGCATTGCCGGTGTGGACCCCGCGCTGACTGAAGCGGGCGTGGGCATGGGTATGACAAGCCGGCAGCTTCTGATGCTTGTGCAGCTTCCGCTCGCGCTCCCGGTGATGATGGCGGGCATTCGCACTGCAACCGTCATCAGCGTCGGCGTTGCGACTCTGGCCTCGCCCATTGGCGCGGGTGGACTGGGAGACCAGATATTCCAGGGCATCCACATGGTAGACAACAACATGATCTTCGCCGGAGCGATACCCGCCGCGCTGCTGGCGCTCGTTCTGGACGGGCTGCTGGGGTTGATTGAGCGAGGGCTGACCCCGCGCAACCGCCGGAAACACGAGAAGCAACCGGCCGCTCCCGGAGGCTCGAAATGCGGATGAACAGATCGCTCATCGTTCTGTTGCTTCTTCCCGTCATGCTCCTGCTGGGCTGCGGGCGCGAAACGGACACGATCGTGATCGGCGGCAAGAAGTTCACCGAGCAATCGATTCTGGGCGAGATGTATGCGGCCCTGATCGAGAAGAACACCAACCTGAAGGTGGAGCGCCGGTTCTGGCTCGGCGGCACCCAGGTCGTGCATCAGGCGATCCTGCGCGGTGATATCGATATGTATCCGGAGTATACGGGCACCGCGTACCAGGTCATTCTGAAGCAGCACCGCCTCAACAGCCCGCGCGCCGTCTACGACTACGTCAGGCGTGCCTACTCCAGGGACTTCCACCTGCAGTGGCTGGAGCCAATCGGCTTCAACAACACCTACGCCCTCACGATGCAACAGGACAGGGCCAGACGCCTTGGCATTAGCACGATATCGGACCTTGCCGAGAAGAGCGACGGCCTGTCCGTGGGGCTCGATCCGGAGTTTCTGGAACGGCCGGACGGCTGGCCCGGTCTGCAGCGGGCTTATAACCTCAAGTTCGCGGCCAGGCCCCGGCAGCTCGACCCGGGCATAGTCTACCGCGCGGTAGCCAACGGCGATGTTGACGTAGTCGATACCTACTCCACCGATGGGCGCATTCCCGCGTTCAAGCTCACGATCCTGCGCGATGACAGGCGCTTCTTCCCTCCCTACTACGCCGCACCGGTGGTTCGGAACGAAGTCCTGAAGGAGCACCCCGAACTGGAGCAGGTCCTGAACAAGCTCGCCGGACAGATAAGCGAAACCGAGATGCAGCGGCTGAACTATCAGGTCGATCAGCAGGGAAAGCAGGCAAAGGATGTTGCGGCGGAGTTCCTGAAGCGCAAGGGCCTGCTCTAGTCCCCAGTATGTTTACGTCTCGCAACAGGCACGGTAAACGATAGGCAACGCCGGCCGCGGACGCGCCACCGGCAGACGCTGGGGGAAAACCTGATATTGAACACCGGCAGCACCACCCTTACCAGGCCGCCGATATTGCTCGGCTACACCTATGAACCCGCGGAAGCATACAAGGCACGGGACGAGAACCGCCTCCTGGCCATTCGTCTGGAGACCAACCGCTCGTGCAACCTCCGCTGCCGCTACTGCTACGCGGAAGGCGGGGAGCGACTGCAGGACGAGCTGAGCTACGAGTTCCTGGCAGATATCATCCGCCAGGCGCACGATCTCGGGGCGCAGTCTATCGTTGTCATCGGCGGAGGGGAGCCGACCCTGCACCCGCGTTTCCGGGACTTGATAGCGTTCACGGCCTCCCTCGGCATGGTCCCGATGGTGTTCACCAATATGACCACCATCACCGGGGGGCTTGCCGGGTTCCTGTATGAAAACAACGCGTCCGTTATGGGCAAGTTGGACTCGCTCCGGCCCGATGTTCAGGACTACTTCGCCGGGCGAAAGGGCGCATTCGAGGAGATGCAGCGCGGCCTGCAGAACCTGATGGACGCCGGTTTCGCGGCCCCCGATGATCCTCACCGTCTGCGCCTCGGCGTGTCCTTCGTCAGCAACCGGATGAACCTGGACGAGCTCGAAGACGTCTGGCACTTCTGCCGGCGCAACAGCATTTTCCCTAACATAGAAGTCCTGACGCCCACCGGCAGAGCGAAGCAGGACTTGGCAGACCAGGGGCTTGAGACAGACGAGATTCACGAGTATAAGTCCCGCCTCCTGGACATCGACAGGACCTACTACGGCTTCGACTGGCTGCCCTACACTCCCCTTACCGCCAGCGGGTGCCTGCAGCATCTCTACAGCCTGTATATCACGATCGAGGGCAACGTCCGCCCGTGCGCGCCGACCAAGTTCGACGAACACCCGGACCTGAAGGAGGACGGTGTCTACCCTCACAACGTGCGCATTCGCTCGCTCAGCGCCATCTACAAGGAGCCGCTGTTCCGCTACGTCCGGGAGATCGACCGCCATCTGGAGGGCAGATGCGGCGGCTGCGAACACCTCGACGAGTGCATCGGCTGTAGAGGCTACTCGTATGCGGTCGGCGTCAACCAGGGCAAAGACCCCTACGCCGCCCTCCGCGGTGAGTGCCTGCAGTGCTCAAAGGAGAGCTGACAGATGAAGCACATCGAACTCATATCAGGCGACGATCTGGAACTGCGGCTGGCCCGCTACCTGCAGCAGGGGCGAATGCCGGACGCGTTCCTCTACATCGGCGATTCCGGTGCGCAGAGCTGGCTCACTCTGGACAGCTCCGACGCGTTTCCGATAGCGGCCCGGCTGCAGGACCTGCTGGAGCGGAGCATTCCGGAGTTGATCGGCCTACTTCCGAAGTCGCCCGATCTGGTGAGCCTCGGCGTCGGAAGCGGAGAAAAGGAGCGCCTGCTGCTGGAAGCTATGCTGCAGGCAGGTTCGCCCCGCTACATCGCGGTGGACATAAGCGCGTCGCTCGTCCGCACGGCAGTTGACACGGCAGCGAGCATTCCGGTCGATACGACCGCGATTGTCGCGTTCGCTGAAGACTTGCCGCTGATTCGCAGGCACTGGAGCACGCCCGTCGTCCTGTGCCTGCTGGGAAACAACTACAGCAATTTCGACCCCTACGCTCTGTTGGCGCTGGTCCGCGAGCAGCTTGAGCCCGGCGATATGCTCCTGTTCGATTGCCACCTTCTGCCGGAGCAGGGCGAGCAGGCGGTCGAGGCGGTCTACGGCTCCCGGCAGAACGCGCTCTTCAACATGAACCCGCTGGTCCAGCGCGGAATGAGCCCCGACGATTGCGAGTTTCATCTGGAAGTGATTACCGTCGATTCCCCTGCCGGCCCTGTCCGCAGGACTCACAAGTGGCTGCAGGTGACAAGGGATGCCGCGGTAACCTGCGGCCCGGTCGAGGTAGGTCTTGCCGCGGGGTCCACTATCGAGCTTGGGTTCACGTTCAAGCACACTCTGCCGCAGGTGGAGGTGCAACTCGCCCGGCAGGGCTTTGGGATGATCAAATCGTTTGCGGACCCAACTGGTGAGAACATTCTGGTCCTCGCAAGGCCATACGCGTAGAGGTGGCACATGAGAGTGCACATAGACAACTCGTCCGTGAAGCCCGAGTCCCGGGCTTGCTACGGCTGTGAGGAGTTCGGAAGACTGACCCGGGCGATGCTCCACCGCCCGGGCCCTGCCCTGAAGCTGATCAACGAAGACAACTACCGCGAGTGGCTCTTCGACCGCGTTCCGGACGTCGAGCGCTTCGCGGAAGAGCATGACAGGTATCGAGAATTGCTCACTTCCCTCGGAGTGGAAGTCCTGGAGCTTGCCGATTACGTCAACGGAAGCCGCCCTCTGATAGACCGCATGCCGAACCTGATCTATCTGCACGATGTTGCCGTCGTCAGCAGCCGGGGCGCGATACTCTCCAGGATGGCGTGGGAAGCCAGGCGCGATGAGCAGATAGTGGTAAAGGAGGCCCTCGGAAACCTCGGCGTCCCGATTATGGTCCAGTTCGACAGGCCGGACGAGGCGTTCGAGGGCTGCCTTCTGTTGTCGCCGGAAACGGTCCTCGTGGCCGAAACCGAGCGCCATTCGAGGGCCGCAACGGCGAAGTTCGCCGAGGCGGCGCTTCAATTCTTCGATGAAGTGATCTACGTTGATGTTCCCAAGGCCCGGCGGTACATGCACCCGGACACTATCTACAACCGCGTGTCGCACAAGCTCGCCCTCGCCTACCTGCCCGCCTTCAAGACAACCTACTCGATCACCCGCTTCGGCATCGAGCAGGTGGACTTCGAGGAGCACATGCGGCACAAGGGCGTCGAGATCATAAACGTGTCTGATTCCGAACAGCGGCGCCTGGCATGCACGTTCGTCCCGCTGGAACCCGGCGTGATGCTGCACTACGATACCGCGCTGGACGCCGAAACACAGAGAGCTCTTTCGCAGAAGGGAGTCGAGCTGGTGCTTTTCCATCCGGACGCGATGACCGCCGGAGGAGGCAGCCTGCGCTGCATAACGCTTCGGCTCCGCCGGCAATAGACCGTCGACATCGAACGGACACCTGGTGATCGTCGGCATGCCGGCGGAGCTGAAATCCGAGCCTGGAGGGATGATAATGACACAACAAGTGCTCACCCAACATGACCTGCCTCCGATGCCACTCGACCAATGGGAGGACAGCCTGCTCTACTGGCAGTTGATGAGCCAGATTCTCGGCAAGATCCGGCTGAAGCTGCACCCGTGGATAAACCACTGGTGGCACGTGCCGCTGTACATAACGCCGCGCGGCACCACGACCGGCGCCATCCCTTACGGAGACTCCAACTTCGATATCGAACTCGACCTGACCGACCACAGGCTCGTTCTCCGCACCGGCGACGGGAAAGTGATGGGCTTCGCGCTGGACGGACGCCCCATAGCTGAGTTCTACAACCACCTCTTCGATATGCTGCGCTCGGTGGGCATAGACATAGAAATCCTCGCCAGGCCCTACAAATGCAAGAGCACGGAGCCGTTCGCTGCCGACCGGGTGCATTCGACCTATGATCCCGAGGCCATCCACCGCGCATGGTCGGTGTTGAAAGTAATCGAGCCGGTATTCAAGGAGTTCAGGAGCCGGTTCATCGGCAAGTGCAGTCCGGTCCACCAGTTCTGGCACAGCTTCGACCTGGCCTGCACCCGGTTCTCCGGACGGCGCGCTCCCAACGAGGGCATCGCCGACCCCGTGGGCAAGGAAGCCTACTCCCACGAATGCATAAGCGCCGGGTTCTGGTTCGGCGATGAGAGCCTGCCGATGCCGGCGTTCTACTGCTACACATGGCCGGCGCCCAAGAACCTGGACTTGCAACAGCTCGACCCGCCGAAGGCATTCTGGCGGGATGTCCACGGTTCACCGCAGGCGACGCTGCTCTACGACGACCTCAGGAAGATGGAGGACCCGCGCGGGGCGTTGCTGGCGTTTCTGGAAAGCTCCTATGAGTCGGGCGCTATGCTGGCTAATTGGGACCGCGCGGAGCTGGAGCGATAGGCCTCAGTTCCTGCGACGCCGCGCCCGCCATTCCCTCGCCCATGAACCCTCAACTCCGTCCTGTCTTTCGCTTGTGAACAACATTTAACTGAAGTTTCAATCTTTTGATGTACAGAAACGGCCTTCTCGCCGTCTTATAATTATGGGAGGGAAAATTCTCAGCTAGCAGTGGACGCTCAGCCGGGCCGTCAACTGGACCATCAACCACAGCCCGTTGAGTGCAAGATACGTAATCTGGCTCCCGCTCGAGCGGCATCTGCAATCCCGCCCGAAACAGAACCCCCTATCCGCAACCTCCGGCAGCGAGTTAAGAATTGTCAAGCGGCTCCAGAGGTTGCCGTTCCGGCGGTATTTGGTTATAATGCCAAATAAGAGGAAACAGCTACAATGAACAAGCGAGCATACGAGGAGAGAGCAAAGATCATCAAGGCCCTGGCGCATCCGAGCCGGCTGATGATAGTGGACGCGCTCAAGGACGGCGAGAAGTGCGTCTGCGAACTGCGGGAACTGGTTGGGGCCGATATCTCGACCGTGTCAAAGCACCTCGCGCTGATGCGGGAAGCCGGGATACTTGCGGATCGCAAGGTCGGCCTGCAGGTATTCTACAGCCTGCGCTGCCCGTGCATCACGAGCTTCTTCGGATGTATCGAAACGGTAATGAAGTCGAACGCGCAGGACAAGATGGAACTGGTAGCATAGGTTCTGCGTAGGAAACCAGGTGGCTCCGCGGAGCCTTTTTCTTTATGTTGGCGTTTGGTGATTTGGCCAAACTGCCAATTATGGATGAGTGGTGTCAACTGGAGACTGATGTATGAGTTGGAAATCGGAGTGGAAGAGCCTGCTGGGAATCGCAGCGGTGTTTCTGGGGTTCTTCTACCTTCCCATAGGCAATTCGAGATTCGATAGCGCGGTTCTGGAAGCATTCCACCTCGCAAAGTGGTACGCGCAGGAGCACGTGCTTCTGTGCCTGATTCCCGCGTTCTTCATAGCGGGCGCGATAGCCGTCTTCGTGAGCCAGGCGTCCGTGATGAAGTACCTCGGCCCGAAGGCGAAGAAGACGCTGGCATACGGCGTCGCCTCGGTTTCGGGCACTATACTCGCGGTCTGCTCGTGCACGGTGCTGCCTTTGTTCGCGGGCATATACAAGATGGGCGCGGGGCTGGGGCCGGCGACGGCGTTTTTGTACTCGGGGCCTGCGATCAACGTGCTGGCGATCATTCTCACCGCGCGAATCCTGGGACTTGAGCTTGGCATAGCAAGGGCTGTCGGCGCGATAAGCTTCAGCGTCATCATCGGCCTGCTCATGCACCTTATCTTTCGCAGAGAGGAGATGCACAAGGCGGCGGAGATGGCTGCCGTACCGGAAGCTGACGCCGCGCGGCCCCTCTGGCAGAACGCGGCGTACTTTGCATCCATGGTCGGTATACTCGTGTTCGTAAACTGGGGCAAGCCGGCGCAGGAGGTCGGCCTGTGGAGCAGGATCTACGCCGTGAAATGGCCGATAACAGAGGCGTTCGCGGCTGCGCTCGGGGTGCTCCTTGTCAAGTGGTACGGAGTGAAATGGTGGAAGATCGCGCTTGCGGCGATTCCCGCGGTCGGCGCTGCCGCCGCGGTTCCGCACGAGCCTATGATCCCGTTTGCCGTCGCTATCATCGGCCTGTCGATCGCGCTCAGCACGAGCGAAGGCGAAGGCAGCGAGTGGATGAACTCCACGTGGGGATACGCCAGGCAGATCATACCGCTTCTGTTCTTCGGCGTGCTTGCTGCAGGCGCGCTGCTCGGCCGCCCCGGACATGAGGGGCTGATACCATCCGAGTGGATCACGAGGGCGGTCGGAGGCAATTCATTGAGCGCGAATCTGTTCGCGTCGGTCGCCGGAGCGTTCATGTATTTTGCGACGCTGACGGAGGTGCCGATACTGCAAGGGCTTATCGGGAGCGGCATGGGCAAAGGGCCGGCGCTAGCACTGCTGCTGGCGGGTCCCGCGCTGTCACTTCCGAGTATGCTCGTGATCAGGAGCATTATGGGAACGAGAAAAACGGTCGTATTCGTGGGGCTGGTTATCGTGACGGCAACGACGGCAGGGATGCTCTACGGGACGTTTTTCTCATAGGGAGGTAACCTGTGGTGAAGCTGCAGATTCTGGGCACGGGATGTCCAAAGTGCAAGAAGCTGGCTGAGGTGACGGAACAAGCCGCAAGCGAACTTGGCCTGGACTTCGAGATTGAGAAGGTATCGGAGATATCGGAGATCATGAAATTTGGGATTATGATGACGCCGGGGCTCGCGGTGGACGGCGATGTGAAGGTGTCAGGCAGGGTGCCAAGCGTAGAAGAACTTAAGAAGATGATCGCTTGAGGGCAGAATTGGAGGCCACGACATGAAGAGCAGTTGGATCAACAGAACGATGCTGATAGCCGCGGCGCTGGTCGTCGCTTTCGCGGTCGCGGTGGGAAGCGCGGAGACAGACACCAAGAAGCCGGCCAAGCCGGCTGCTAAGCCGTTGCCCAGGCTGTTGGAGCTTGGTTCGGAGAAGTGCATGCCCTGCAGGATGATGAAGCCGATCCTCGCAGAGCTGGAGAAGGAGTACGCGGGCCAACTCAAAGTCGAGGTTATCGACGTTGCCAAGCAGCCATCGGTGGCAAGCAAGTATAAGATACGCAGCATCCCGACGCAGATCTTCTTCGACGCTAAGGGCAAGGAGATATTCCGGCACGTGGGTTACTATCCCAAGGCGGATATCCTGAAGGCGTTCAAGGACAAGGGCGTCAAGCTCACCCCTCCAGCGAAGCCCAAGAAATAAGGCAGGGGAACAGGACGGACTGAAGTTTGGAGCAGCTATTTGCGGCACTCACGAAAGCGGTCGAGGGTTCAGCACCCATCGCTCTGACAGCCTCACTCGTGTGGGGCGTGCTGAGCGTGGTCTTGAGCCCCTGCCACCTATCAAGCATACCGCTCATCATCGGGTTCATCAGCGATCAGGGCAAGCTCACGACTCGCAAGGCATTCGGGCTGTCGCTCCTGTTCGGATTGGGAATTCTGATTACGATAGCCGTCATCGGAGTCGTGACCGCCGGGATGGGGAGGATGATGGGCGACCTCGGCGCGTGGGGCAACTACGCGGTGGCGGCTGTGTTCTTCGTGGTAGGACTGCACCTGGTTGGCGTGATCCCGATGCCGTTCTCCGGGCCTGGCAACGTAGGAATGAAGCGCAAAGGCATGCTGGCCGCGCTTGTGCTGGGACTGGTGTTCGGCATCGCTCTCGGCCCGTGCACGTTCGCTTACATGGCTCCAGTGCTCACGCTGACATTCAAGGTGGCGGCGTCCGCGCCGCTGTATGCGGTGCTGCTGCTTGCAGCATACGGGATAGGGCATTGCGCGGTGATCGTTGCAGCCGGCACGTCCGCGGAGGCGGTTCAGAACTACCTGAATTGGAACGAGAAGTCCAGGGGCGTGTCTGTCGTGAAGCGGATTTGCGGCGTGCTGGTGATCCTGGGCGGCGTGTATCTGATCTACGCAACGTTGTGATCGGCAGCTCGAAAGACTAGAGGAGGAGCACAATGACTGATAGGAAATGCGGATGCTGTGGAAGCGGCGGCGGAGTCCCGCAGGACAGCGACATCAAGGAATTCGTGAAGGAGAAGTACGGGCAGATTGCGGTGGAAGCCTCGGCGGGAAGGCAGACGAGCTGCTGCAGCAGCGGCTCGAGCAGTTGCTGCGGCGAAACGAGCAAGGACGCGATCACCCGTGACCTTTACACTGAAGCAGAAACCCAGGGCATTCCGGTCGAGGCGCTGCTTGCATCTATGGGCTGCGCGAACCCGATCGCGCTGGCGAATCTGAACCCGGGCGAGGTCGTCTTGGACCTGGGCAGCGGCGGCGGCATAGACGTGCTGCTCTCGGCTAAGCGAGTGGGCCCGACGGGTAAGGCCTACGGGCTGGATATGACAGACGAGATGCTCGCCCTGGCTGAAAAGAACAAGGCTGAGTCCGGGATCACCAATGTCGAGTTTCTTAAGGGAGAGATCGAGAACATCCCGCTGCCGGATGCATCGGTTGATGTGATCATCAGCAACTGCGTGATCAACCTCTCCACCGATAAGGACCAGGTACTGCGGGAGGCTTTCCGGGTGCTCAAACCCGGCGGCAGGTTCGCGGTGGCGGACATCGTGCTTACTCAGCCAGTTTCGGACACGGTCAAGGAGCACATCGGCCTCTGGACCGGCTGCGTGGCAGGGGCGCTGCTGATCGACGAATACAAGACCAAACTGGTGCAGGCCGGCTTCACGGACGCGGATGTGGAGATCGTGAAGACCTACGGCAGGGACGATGTGGACGGCCTTGTTCCGGAAGACGTGATAGAGGCGCTGGGCGAGGATGGCGTCGAGCAGTTGATGGCTTCGTTCGTCAGCGCTTTCGTGAGGGCGAAAAAGCCCACGAAGTGCTGCTAGAGGACTTCGGCCGCCGTATTCCGTGTTTCATCGATTCAGTGGTTCCGTGTTTCCTCTTGATTGCATTGCCCGGGGTACGCTTGACACGGGGCCGGGTGGTTCCTATACTATCGTTGGATCAGGCGGCGCCGGTTTGCGGCCGGAGCGCGGCTGGGCCTGAAAGATAGGCAACAGGTTATTGAGCCCTGTGGGACTAAGAGATTTGTCCCATGGGGCTTGTTTTATTTGGATTGCAGATCATAGGATCCGGGGTTGGTGGCGGTTGGAGAGCAGCATTCAGAGGCGGAAGGCGCGGGTTGCCTGGCTGTCAGTTATCTCGAACATCACGCTTGTTGTGCTGAAGGTGGTGGTCGGGGTTGCGATCGCGTCTGTATCGGTCATCTCCGAGGCGATACACTCCGCGACGGACCTCCTTGCCGCGCTGATAGCGTTGTTTGCCGTCAGGAGTTCGGGCAAGCCGGCTGATGAGGAGCACCCGTTCGGTCACGGCAAGATAGAGAACCTATCCGGCACTATCGAAGCGGTGCTGATCCTCGGCGCGGCGGCGTGGATCATCTGGGAGGCGGCACGGAAACTGCTGCACCCTGAGGCTATGGCCGAACCAGGCTGGGGCGTGGCTGTGATGGGCTTTTCGGCAATCGCCAACCTGGTTGTCTCCAGTATGCTGTTCAAGGTAGGGAAGGAAACCGAATCGGTTGCACTGCAGGCGGATGGGTGGCATCTGAGGACGGATGTGTATACGTCTTTGGGGGTCATGGTCGGGCTCGGGCTGATATGGGTAGCGGAGACGCTCGCGCCAAATCAGAACTGGCATTGGATCGACCCGGTTGCCGCGATTGGAGTGGCGCTTCTGATAATGAGGGCTGCGTATGGACTGACGATCGAGTCGGGCCGCGATTTGCTGGATGTCAGCCTGCCCGCCGTCGAGGAACAGTGGATTCGGGAGTACGTCGGCGGCCTGAGGGAATCGGTGAAGGGCTTTCACCATCTTCGAACCAGGAAGTCAGGCTCGCACAGGTTCGTGCAATTCCACCTGCTGGTCAGCCCGGAGATGTCGGTCGATCAGTCGCACAAGCTGCACGATGACATCGTGCGGGCTATCAAGGATCGGTTCCCGGCCTGCTCGGTGACGATTCACATAGAGCCGTGCGACGCGACGTGTAAGCAGGAGTGCGTGGAGGGGTGTCTGCTGCGTGAGGAAGAGCGGTTGGAGCTTAGGCGGAAATAGAAGGAACCTGGCCGCCGCCGGCAGCGTCATGCAGACAAGCGTGAAGCAGCGGCGGAGGCAGGCGTGAAGGCTCGCGGTTACTACCCCATTCTTGCATTGGTCCTCTCGGGACTCTCGGGAGTGCTGCTTGCGTACGCGCTGCCCTCGAAGGGAGTAAGCCCTCTCGGTTGGGTCGCTTTCCTGCCACTGCTGCTGGCGGCGCGGATATCGAGACCGCTCATTGCAGCGGGATGCGGGCTGGTGAGCGCAGTTGCGTGCGCTCTTGTGCTCGCCGGACCGATATTCGGGGATGCGCAGTTCGGGAATCTGGTTGCGGCGTTCGGCGCGCTGGGCGCGGTATTAGCATTCGCCGCCGGGTCCGCGTCGGCAGCCAGGAACATCCATCCGATGGCCTGGCCGTTTGTTGTGGCCTCGGCGGGGGTGACCGCTGAGCTGCTGAGCTTGTCATTCTTCCCGATCAACGTGGCGATATCGCAATATCAGAACCCGGCGATGCTGAAGCTGGCTTCGTATACCGGAATATGGGGCGTGAGCTTTCTCATCTGGCTGGTCCCGGCGGCGCTGTGCACTCGCTCCTGGCGCAGGGCGGCGCCCGCGCTTGTGATCGCTGCTCTGGCGCTGATCGCGTCGGCGATTGTGGAGTTTCCGGATGAGGACTCCCGGGGGGGCGTGCGTGTCGCGGCGATTCAGGCCCCGGATTCGTTTAGGGCAAGCCGGGCAACCAGTAAGATCAAGGGCCAGGCCGATATAGTCGTCTGGCCGGAGCACTGCCTGAAGTGGTCGAACAACAGACCGGCACGCGCCGCGAGGTCCAATGGCGTCCATCTGGTAGCCAACCTGCGGGAGAAACATCCTGGCCGGAACCCCTATAATGTGGCGTGCCTCTACGGGCCTGATGGGAGCCTGATCGGCATGCAGCGCAAGCGTCGATTGTTTGGCCGCGAGAAGTTCGTATTCACGCCTGGTACGACTACCAGGACAGTCAGGTGCGGCGAGATCACCGCGGGGCTGCCGATCTGCTTCGAAACACAGTTCAGCGGTATCACTCGCAGCCTCGTCAGGCAGGGTGCTGAAATAATACTCGTGCCGGTGCACGATCCGGAGTCGCCTAACGGGCTGTTCAACTACCTGCATGCCGCCGCAGTCCCCTTCAGAGCGGCGGAAAACGGGGTGCCGGTTGTTTGGGCGGAATCAACCGGGTTGTCGAGCGTGATCGACAGGCACGGAAGGATCGCAGAGCAAGCGGAACTCGGGCCGGTGCGTGCAGTTGTCGCACGAGTGGAACTGCGAAACGGCAGGACCGTTGCTTCAACCGGCGGAGACTACTTCGCGTACGGGTGTGCGCTCGTAACGGCAGCCGGCCTGATCGCAAGCGTTGTCGGAGGCAGGAGAGGCTCGCGCCGGAAGGCTGCCCGGCGTCAACTCAGCTCAGCAACTCCTCGCTCAGTTGCCTGAGTGAATCGTCGTCCGCCAGGACCAGCAACACATCTCCCGGCTGAATGACGGTGGCGCCGGACGGGGTGATGATCTGGCGGTTGCGATTGATGAGGACAATGTCGACCCTTTCCGGCAGGCCGGCCTCGACGATCTGCTTGCCGACGATCTCCGCCGACTCCGGCACGCGTATCTCCGCCAACCGGCACAGGATGCACTCCTCCTCTCCCATATCATAGCTGGCATCAACCTCCGGCCGCAGCGGGGCATCCACGCCGACCAGCTTGGCGAACTTCGGGATGGAAGAGCCCTGGAACAGCGCCGATGTTAGGACGATGAAAAACACGAGGTTGAAGATCATATCGGCCTGGCTTACGCCGGCAAGAAGCGGAAAGGTAGCGAGAATGATGGGCACGGCCCCGCGCAGTCCCACCCAGGACACGAACGTCTTCTCACGTATGTTCAGGCTTCGGTTGAGCGCCAGAGTCAGGAAGACGCTGGCGGGCCGGGCTACAATCATAAGAAATGCCGAAACAATCAGCCCGATGCCGACAACAGGCAGGAGACGGGAAGGGAAGACGAGCATACCCAGGGTCAGGAACATCGTGATCTGCATCAGCCAGGCGAGCCCATCGTGAAAACGCATAAGGCTTCGCTTGTGTATGAAGTGGGTGTTGCCCATCACTATCCCGGCTATGTAGACGGCCAGAAACCCGCTGCCGCCGATGATGGTCGCGCCGCTGTAGGAAAGGAGGACGAGCGCGAGCGTCAGCACCGGGTAGAGGCCCTCATACTCCAGCCGCAGATGGTTGACCACAAAGACCATCAGCCTTCCTGCCACGTATCCGATGGCCCCGCCAATCAGCATCTGCTCGGCGAACAGAGGAATAAGACCGGTGAGTGAAGTGTCGGGCGACCCGATCAGCCCGACGATGCCCACGGTCAGGAACACGGCCATGGGATCGTTGCTTCCCGATTCCAGTTCGAGAAGCGGCTTCAGGTTGCCTCGCAGACTGACGTTTCTGGACCTGAGAACAGCAAAGACGGCGGCGGCGTCGGTGGATGATACGATCGAGCCCAGGAGAAGCGCCTCGATCAGCGAGAACGAGGTGACCATACTGACGAACCAGCCCATGAGCAGCGCCGTGACCACAACCCCCACCGTGGCGAGGGCCAGAGCAGGCGCCAGCACCGGTCGGACACTCCGCCAATCGGTGTCGAGGCCGCCTGCGAACAGTATCAAGGCAAGCGCCACAACGCCGATCGAGCGCGCGGTGTTGGGGTCATCGAACTGTATCCCGCCGGGCCCTTCGGACCCTGCGATCATGCCTATCACCAGGAACAGAAGAAGCGCGGGAACGCCCAGACGCGCTGATATGCGGCTGGCGATGATGCTCACCGACAGCAGCGTCGCGGCGATGAATATGAGCGGCTCAACTGAGCTTAGGGCCGGCAGCATTGGTTAATAGCTCCCCCGCTTATATTACCGCAAGTAGATACCCGTAGCAAATGCAGAGCCAACCGGTTCCATGGCTCCAACCGACTAGCCCGCCCGTCGCCTTGACCTTGGCTTTTCGGCACACGTATAATGGTAGGTGTTTGATCGAGCGTAAGGCCCCTGTAGGACAGGGGCTTTACGGTATGTACGGGGACTGCACATGAGAGTATTGGTCACGGGTGCTTGCGGGATGCTCGGATCGCTGGTCGTCGCGGCGCTGAAGGGCAAGCATACGGCGGTTCCGACGGATGTGCTGCCGGAATGCGAAGTCATGGACATCTCGGATACGTCGTCCGTGTTCGATACCATCAACCGTGTGCGCCCCGAGATGGTGATCCACTGCGCCGCAATGACCGACGTAGACGGCTGCGAACGTGACCCGGACGCCGCGCACAGGATCAACGCCGTCGGGACATGGAACCTGGCCTGCGCGTGTGCCTCGATCGACTGCCCCATCGCCTACGTCAGCACGGACTACGTATTCGATGGCGAAAAGGGCGAGCCCTATACGGAGTTCGACACGCCCAATCCGATGAATCACTACGGCGCAAGCAAGCTGGCGGGCGAAAACGCGGTGCGGGAGTTGTGCCCGAAGCACTACATCGTGCGCACGTCGTGGCTGTTCTCGCCGAATGGCAGGAACTTCCCGCTTAGCATCCTCA
>MTKY01047217.1_pt1 | contig 23045 bp, 22 predicted proteins | sample 1042731 | NCBI WGS metagenome assembly MTKY01 (sample SAMN06212206, study PRJNA360538) | anaerobic digester metagenome | biome: Wastewater treatment plant; material: sludge; isolation source: anaerobic digester fed with sludge from wastewater treatment plant | place: Denmark: WWTP Soeholt ... | reverse complement strand
CCCACGCAAGGCGCTGCCGAATGGACCGCGGCGCTCCATGCATTTTCGCCGCGCGCAATCGTTCATCCCGCCGACCCGGCCGTGCTCGATCTCGTGATCGCCAGCCCGTTCTCTTCCGTGCGCCTGCGACTCGTCTCCGGGGCGCTCATCAGCTTCGGACTCGATGACGAATATGAAGTCTCCGACACGGATATTCGGCCTCTTCCAACGGAAAACCTGCGCTCGCTCGCGGCCCTGGCCATCCAGAAAGGCTGGCCCGACCCCTTCGTCCAGATGCACGCTCCACCGGACACGACCCTGTCCCAGCTGGGACAGGGCGCGATCTCCGTTGGTTTCGTCTTCGGGACCGCGATCCTCCTCAAATCCGAGAAACCGGTTGCCGACTTCGTCGCCGCCCTGCCCGACCCGGTTCGCGCGTATTTCACAACCCTGACCGCCGACGCCGGCCTCAAGAGGGTGCTCGAGCGCGCGCCGATCGACGTCCTGTGGCGCGCCCTCCTCCTCATCGCCGACGCATCTCTGGACGACGTCGCCGTCATCACGCAGGCCATGACTACCGTCCCATTCGCGAAAGCTGCGCTCGCCGCAACCGTCGCTTCCTGCCTCACGAACTACGCTCTCTCGCCCATGCGCTTGTTCGACGAAAAGACCTCCGAACAGCAGGATGTGCAGAACGCGTTCGACCGCTTCCGCAGCTCCATCGTCGCGCGCATGCCGATCCGGCCGGCGATCGCGGAGCTCATTCAATTCATCCGCCGCGCCTGGATGCGGCGCGCGCCACCGCCATTGCGCGCGGCGACCATCCGATCGCTGATGGATGTCCGTGCCCTGCCCGATCTGAACCAGATCGCCCTGCTCGACGCGTGCCACCGGACGTTTCCGAAAGCGCCACGGCTTTCGTTCAACGATGTGGAGCGCTTCACCGAGGCGCTGAACGAACTCGAACTCTCGTTCCCCTCCTACGATGCTACCCTGCCGCCGCTCTTCGCGGCGCTCGCTCCGCATTTCCGCTCCGAAGCGACAGGCCTCTCGACCAGCGAGGCGCGTGACCTCGCAGATTTCATCAATTGGGCTGTCGACTGGATCCGCGTCCTCGCCAGCACAAACCCGGTCCCGCACGACATCATCGCCGACGACGCCCGCCGCAATGCGGCCTTTTCCATCCTGCTCGCCCCCGCGATGACGACCGAGCGGCTTCGCGCCGTCTCCCGTCGCTGGCACGATGCCATCGACCGCTTCGAGACCGAGACCTACGACTTCGAAGCCGGCTGCGAAGCCTTTCGCGACCTCCTGCCCAACGACGCATTTCCACATTTCCTGCGCGGCCCGGCGACGGTCTCCTTTGACGGCGTCGACGCAACCGTAACGCCCCTCGTCTCCAATGAGGCGCTCCTCGAGGAAGGCACCGAGATGCGCCACTGCGTCGGCACGTTCCGCTGCGCGGCCGCCCGCGGCTACAGCCTCATCGTCTCGATCAAATCGGCCGATGCGCGCTCGACTGCCGAATACCGCGCGACCGATAAAGGCTACGCCCTCATCAACCACCGCACCTTCAACAACGAAGAGCCGACGCCTCTCCATCGCGAGATCGCGGCCTCGCTCGAGCGCGTGGCTCTCGAGGCACCCTACGCCAGGGCTCAGCACCCTCGCCTCCTCGCCATGTCCAAGATCGAACACGGCTGGCCTTGGAACTTCATGACGGCGGCCGAACTTGCCGATTATCGCGACATCGCATTCTGCCAGCTCGCCACGTTCCTCATGCCGTCCGAGCGCAAGATGACCTGGCAGGACTGGATCGCGACCATGCTGCCCCTGCACGAACAGCGCTTCGGCGGCGACAATTTCTCGCTGCCGGACTCGCCGATTTCAGTTTCCCTCCTCGGCCTTCTTCGCCGAAGCGCATCGACCGGCATGTTCGACTGACTTAGATTCACAGGGGTGTCCCACCTGGGACACCCCTGCCATCAGCCCTTCGCCGCAATCCCGAATCGAGATCCATCGAACAGGTGTCCCAGCTGGGACACCCGACATTTGCCCTCCATGGAGCGGCTCATGATCGGCATCAGCACGGCCCTTGCCGTCACCGTTCACCGAAAAATGCGGCTGGCCTCGCCCTCGTGATGCCCACAGATCCGACGATTTCGGCATGAACTCGTATTGGCGCCGACGTTCGACGCTCCCGGGCATTCTCGAGGGTGTCCCAGTTGGGACACCCCCGCCCGACTGCACAACGACCCGCCTCTTGAAGGTCGAAACGCAGACGTCAACGCTCGGCGCCTCACGCTGTTCGTTTCCTCGATCTCGCCGACAGCAACGCCATCAACATCGGGCCGACCGAGAATTCTCCGGCCTCGGCCTTCCGGGACAGCTCCCGCAGGTAACCGCCGGCGCTGTTGATCGCTTCGCCCTTCTGCAGGATGCAGCCGAGCACGATCGCCGCATAGACCTCGCCCATTGCCGACTGCGCGTCCTCCCACGCGCTCGGACTGATGCCGATCAGCGGCCGAACGACGTTCGCCGTCGCCAAGAAATCACGCCAGCTCGAAATCCCGCCCTTCGCGTAATCGATCAGGTCCGGACATGCTTCGAGCACCATCCGCAACGGGTATGCTCCTTCAGATTTCGGTTTTCGTTCTGGAGCCCTCGGGCGCTCGACCAGAGGCTCGGGCGCCGCGCCCCGGCCTTCTCGAAGGCTCGGTTCAAAATCAGGAAGGGGGTTTGGGTTTGAATTCTGTTTGTGCCGCTCATTCTGGGACTCATTGACGCTCAGAATCTCAGAATCGATCCGCTCGTCGAACACCCGAGCAATCTGCGTCGCCAAATTCGCCAGCTCGTCCGCCAGGCTCTCCAGAACGCCTCTGGGGGCGCTCCGCGGGATGCGCGAAGCAATCGAGCGGAAGAGGGCGTGCACCTCGACCCAGTCGCTCGGCAGCCCGCTCTCGAGGCCGATCCGCACACCTTCATCCATGCCCGTCTCGATCAGCCGGACGATGTCGCGGCGGCACAGCGTGATCTTCTCGCGCGCAAGTCTCAGCCCCAGCTGCTCGACGCGAATCTCCTCGGCGATCGCCTCGATCTCTTCGGCGCGCGCCACCAGCGGTCCGAGGTCGAACCCGAACGCCGTCTCAATCTCGCCGTCGCGCCCCTTGCGCGCGAACCGCTTTCCGTTCGGGCTATCGCGCCTGACGATCAGCCTGGCGTCGACCAACGCCGCCAGATGACGCCGCAAGGTCGCATACGGCATGCCCTTGGCGCGCAGCGACAACTGTTCGTTCGACGGGAAGACGATCAGGTTCTCGCCCATCAACACCGTTTCCGGATGGAACGAGAGCAGGGCGTCGAGAACACTCAACGCCCGCTCGCTCACGCCGAGCTGCCGGCCGCCCAAGCAAATCGCCCGGAACAGGTTCCACTTATGCACAGCCTTTTCCGGCGGCCGCTCGTCCGCCATTTTCTGCGCCGCCATATGGGCGAACGTCAGCGATCGGCCGCCATGGGCCGCCATCGGCATTCTCTGGGTCATTCAGCCTCGCTATCCGAGGCAAAAGAGCGCCGCCCTTACGTCGTCGCGCGCCTGCCGACGCCACCTGCAGGCAAAGCACTTCCGTTCGCCAACTCTATCGAATTGGCGTTTCTTCTTGACGGATTTGCGGGAGCATGATTCTCTGCAGTTGCAACACAACAGAGGGCTCTCGGACGCACCGTCGTTCGGGGGCCTTTTCTTTTGCGCCGTTCCTTTCGCAGTTCGAGATCGATCGCAGGGTGTCCCACCTGGGACACCCGGGCTCACGCCAGGACGCAACTCTCGCTACAGACCACGGACATCGCTCCGCCTCAACGAGCGGTGCATCTGACCAACTCGCGCGCGGCGCGGGCAGGGCAGGGCGCTGTTACGCGCCCTTCCGCCATTCCTCACGCAGCTGAACCAGCCTTTCGGCAAGCCATTCCGCGAACGGACGTCCGTCCGCCCTGAACGACGCGCTCTCTTCCCGGCCGAACCGCATGCGCGCTTCGCCGGACCGCAAGACCTCGAAGCGCGCAACACGCCCGCCTTCGCCATCAACGATCTCGCGACTCTCGCTGCGCGGCGCACCTGCCTTCAACTCGGCATCACGCTCGCCGATCGCCGCCGCCACCGCATCGAGCCGCGCCGGACCTTCCCATGTCCCAAACGGGGCATCGGCCACGACGCCCCGCCATACCCGTTCGACTTCCTTCGCGCCGCGCGCTTCGACCGCCTCCGCATGCAGTCGACGAAGAGCCGCCCATCTCGGTTCTCCAAGTTCGGGCGCACGGCCGACTGCCATGATCAGATCGAGCGGCAGATCGCGCGCGACGCCGATCATGGTGACGACATGCGTGCGGCCTGTTCCGAGTGCGACGCCGATCGCCTTCATCCCCATTCCTGCATCGTTCAGGCGCAGCGCGAAGACTGCCCGCTCGATCCACGTCAGGTTCCGGCGCTCGTTATTCTCGACGCCCTGCGCAACGAACGCTTCCTCGTCCGCCATCTCCACGATGACGGCCCGCACCGGCCGTCCAAGCACACGACACGCGGCCGTTCTGCGATGACCGTAGATCGTCAGATACCGACCTTCGATCGCCGGATTCGGCCGGAGCAGAGCAGGGACCTTCTGTCCCGACCGCATGCTTTCGACGAACGCCTCGTCTTCCGCCGGCGTCGACGGGAAACGATCCCTGACCGGCGAAGGATCGATCAGATCGGGCAACACCTCAACGACGCGATCACCGGACCGCAGCAGCAGATCCAGCTCTTCGGCCTTCTTCCGATATTCCTCGGCGTTGCTCATCCGGTCGCGCGCGCCGGCGACGACCTCGTTCATGCGCTTGGCAGGACCGAGATTCGGCGCGACCGCGCCCATCCGCCGCGCCACAGCCGACAGGGATTCCACCTGAACGTCAGCCTCGTCGGCCGAGCGCGCCAAGATCTTGTCGAACATGCCCTTCCGGCTCATGTGCGCCCCCATGCCTTGCGGATCAGACCTTCAATCTCGCCATTGACCGCATCGATACTCTCGACAGCGCGGTCATAGGTCGCACGGTTAAACGCACTGCGGTCGACCTCGTAAACCGTCTGGTTTGTCAAGCCGGCATCGCTGATCGCCGTCGATTTCAGGGCAGGGTGGTTCAGGACATAGGGTCCGAACTGGGACCGCAGCAATGCGACCATGTCGTTTTGCGGCCCGTCGTTCGGCTCATAGCGCGTCACGAGATAGCGCATCCAGTCGTACGTCGTATCCTCGCCGCCGAGCCCTTCCGCGATCGCATCCAGAAAGTCGCAGGTCATCGTCAGAAAATGCTGCATCGACATCACGTCGATGAACTGCGGATGGATCGTGATCACCGCCGCCGTCGCCGCCGCCAGCGCCGACAAGGTCAGGAACCCGAGGTTCGGCGGGCAGTCGATCACCACGACGTCGTAATCGGATTCCACCGACCCTATCGCTTCCTGGACCCGATCGAATACCAGGCCGCTCTTGTCCTTCATCATCTTGCGCGGCACTTCGTGCTCGAACTCCATGATTTCGAGACCGCCCGGCGCGAGCTTCAGATTCGGCAAGTACGTCGGCCGTACGATCTCGGACATCGGCCGCCGCTCGTCGAACAACCGGATCGCCCCATACATCGTGTCGGCTTCACCAATATCGATCTCAGCCGACACGCCGAGCAGCGCCGTCAGGCTCGCCTGAGGATCGAGGTCGATCCCCAGCGTGCGATAGCCGCGCAACGCCAGATACTGCATCAGATGCGCGCTCGTGGTCGTCTTCGCCGATCCGCCCTTGAAGTTGACGAGAACGATCACCTGCAAATGATCGCCCTCGCGCCGGGCAGGGATGTATTTTCCCTTCACCCGGGAGCCTGCCTCCAAACGTCGACGAAGCTCGCCCAGGTCCTCGACCGTGTAGCTCCTGCGCGACTTCTCCTGCGATCCGATCCCGTTCTCGCGCGCGAACTCGCGCAGCGTGCTCTCCTGGATTCCGAGAAGCCTGGCGACCTCGGCCGGCCCCATCGTGCGAAAGCCCTTCGCGGCTGCCGGCGCCAGCACCTGCTCCAGATGAGCTGCGAGCGTCCCGCCGAGTTTCCTGCTGTGAGCCCTGATCACCGCACGCAGCGGCATCGCCTCTGGCTCCGCACGCTGCACGACGCGCCTTGCCGCTACACCCGCTCCCATCGTCGCCTCCGACCGCCGCCGTCGAAAAAATCCGACGTCGTCAGAGGTGATGCGATTCGGCAGGAGCGACAAGGAAAAAATGGTTAACGAGACCTTGCCAAGTCGCGCGTCCTTCACTACCGCGCCGCCTGCTTCGCCAATAGTTAGCTTACATTTTCAAAAGATAGCTTACCTAAACGCTGCCGCGCCTTCCGTCTTCGGCATCATGATGCGCAACGCCGCGGCACTCAATCCCGGCAACGGGGCAGGGGGCTTGCTTGCCACCTGACGGCGGCGCGCATGCAGGCTGGCCATCACCATCCGATTGATCGACATCTCGCCGGCCGCATTCTTCCGCGACAGCCGCCGCAAATATCCCCCTGCGCTGCGGATCGCGCTACCGCGCTGCAGGATGTACGCGATCGCCGCCGCCGCCCCACAATCGCCGAGTGACGAACGCGCCTCCTTCCATCCCCCGGGGCTCACACCCAAAAGCCCTGACACGAGATTGGCTGTCGCGACGAGATCGTTCCAATCCCTTACGCCGTGCTTCGCATATTCCACAATATCGGGGCAAGCCTCGATCACCTGCCTCACCGTGAAGGCGTCCTCTGCCGAGGACGCCTTGTGGCCACCTGGAACCTCTTTGCCCTCCTGACCCTTCATTCCTTCCCGAAGGACTGATTCATCTTCATCTTTGCTTTCTGGATTTGAACTCTCTATGTGGCGCCCATTGCAGGCGCCAATGGCGCCCATTTCGGCGGTTTTCGCCTGCCGGCGAAGCAGGACGAACGCCTCTCCGGCGAGCTTCGTCAGCTCGCCTGCGATCGCTTCCAGTGTCTCGCGGCACCGCCGCCGCGGGATCCGGTCGACCACGGCCCGGAACTGCTCATGAAGAGCAACCAAGGCGCTCCGCGCGCTTTCGTCGCCTCGCGCCGCGAGCTCGAATTCGGCAGCCGCAAGCGTCTTCGCAATGTCGCGCCGGCAGACCGTAATGCGCTCGCGGGCATAGTCGATCGCCCGTTGGGCCGCGCGCGCCTCGGCCGCCAGCGCCTCGATCTCATCCGACCGCGCCACAAACGGCGCGAGATCGAAGCCGAAGGCCGTCTCGATCTCGCCGGCGGCGTCCTTGCGCGCATAGCGCTTGCCGTTCGGGCTATCGCGGCGAACGACCAGGCCGGCGTCGACGAGCGCCGCCAGGTGCCGACGCAACGTCGAGCCCGGCATGCCTTTGGCCCGCAGGCTCAGCGCCTCGTTCGACGGAAACACCACGAGCGCGCCGCCCATCAGCGCCGTCTCCGGATGGAACGAGAGCAGGGCGTCCAGAACCATCAGCGCCCGCTCGCTCAGGCCAAGCGCTACGCGCGCCGCGCAGGCCGCATGCAGAAGGTTCCACTTATGCACTGGCTTACCCGCTGGAGCGGCTTCCACTAGGCTCAAGCTCGCCAGCTGGCCGATCGCCAGTGGCCGCCGCCCAAAGGGCGTCGTCGGTTTGTAGATTTCCATTTTTCCGTTGCCTTCGTTCAGGCAAAAGAAATCCGCTCGCCGAATCGACGATCACACTTGACGGTGAATTCGGAACATGGGAAAGTCACCTTGGATTTGGCTTGGTCTGTCTTCAGACTCTAGCTGGTGACTTTCCAGGCTCTCGAACTCGCTTCGGGGGCCTTTTTCTTTTGCGCCTCAATGACATTCGACGCGTAGCCAGACGGCTCGCGCATCGCCTCATCGCTGTTCTGTCAGTCCACCCCCGTATCCACGGCCCCGCCCGCCTGCGCCTTCGGCGTCATCGGGCTTTCAACGTCCGCACGTTCTTCCGTAAACGGAACTTCCCGCATCCAACCGCGGCGCCGGGCGTTCCACAAAATCGAGTCTGCCGAGAGTCCTGCCTGCGCGCAAGCGCCCAGGCCCCTCACATTCTTCTTTCAACCTATAGTGTTACGCCGCCATCCGACCCCCAAAAAATCCCAGACACATTTTTCCGTCACCCGCTCATCCGCAGCACGGAAAAATCCAATTTAACCGCCCGCGACTTCCAATCCCGCTTTGCAAGTCGCGCATTTTTGATATTTCCAATCGCTTCAAATTGAGCGTACTGCCAAGTTTATCGTTTACCGTCAGTAGCTTGAGCGTCCACTTGCACTTGCATGGTCGCGTCACTACGTCCTATAGCACGCACGTGCTATTGTTTTTTCGCCCCATGACCTTATCGCCCGCTCTCCGCTCAACCCCCGTTCCTGCGTTCCGGCCCATGAATGACGAAAATCCCGCCACCGAACCAATCCAGCCGCTCGACTATCGTCTTTGGGCGGAAGCCGTGGCCGCCAAGCCCACCGGCGTCGTCACCGACGACGACATGCGTGCCTGGATCGAGGGCCCGGTGCGCCGGTTTTTCCCGCACAAGCGGTTCATGACCGGCTACGCCGAATTCACCGTGACCGGCATCAAGGTCCGAAAGCGCATCTCGAGCGGATACAAGCCCGAATGGCTCGAGCGACTGGCCCCCGTCTTCAATCCGATGGAGCAGAACTGCTTCTCGAATTGGATCCGTGATCGCGAGCCCGTCCTGCTCGACCCCGAGAATCCGCCGTCCTTCGCCTCGCCGCTCGAAATCAGCCTCGCCAAGGAATTCGAGCTTGGTCTCGTCGTTTATCACGGCGTCTCGAACTTCGCGATCGGCGACGGTTCCTGGTGCGTGTTCTCCGGCATCCCGCCGGCGATCGCGCCGTATGCGCGCGACGCCCTCAACCTCATCGCGCCGGTCACGCACGCGCTTTTGCTCGAGACGCTCGCCCAGCCCGACGAATTGCTTCAGGATTCCAAGTTGTCCGCGCGCCAGCTGCAGATCACAGACCTGGTCGCCAAGGACTTCAATGACCGCGAAATCGCGGCCGAGCTGAAGATTTCCGAGCATACGGTTGGCAATCATCTGCGCGCCATTTATCGCGCTCTACACATCAATAAGCGCTCGCAGCTGCAAGCCTTGTTGCGGTTGCGCGGCGAAGCCTGATCAGGCGCAAACCAGAACGGGTAGGGGATCGCCCGCCGTATCGGACACGTAGAGGCTGCACAGATACTGCAGCGCGTCATCCAGATCGATCGCAGCCGCCGCCACAATCCGCATCGAGTCTCGTGGGATCGCCTTGCGCCAGCCGTCGCAGATCGCGCCCAGCGTCCGCGCCAGAACGCGCAGCTCGTTGAGCGTCGTGCCGGAAAACCGCAGCGCGGCATGGCCCGACATCAGGTGCAGCAGCGACATCAGCTCCGCGCTCGCCGGCGTCTGCCCGTCCCCCAGAAGCGTCAATTCGTCGACGAGAATTTCCGCCCGGTCCTGCACGTCGGAGATCGCCGCGCGCTCGACCACACGATCGACGTTGCCGCTGATTCTGACCTCAATCTCGCTGTCCTGCACGATCGCGCCGAGCGCGGCCCGCGCGACCTCCCGGCAGCGCTCGCACGTCCCGAAGGCCGATTCTGCGCATTCGCATCCGAAGAAGTCCGACACCCGCTCGGCCGCACTCAGCACCGGCGCCGCCTTGCCTCGCAGCGCCGCGGAAAACACCTGACTTCCTTCGAAGGGATCTCGTTCGCCGATCAGATTATTGAGGGGGCCGGTCAACGCGTTCATGGGGGCTACGCACTCGTTCAAGCTTGTTTCTTGCCACCCACATGAACTGACCTTCCGAGAGCGATCAATAGCACGCACGTGCTATTGGACGCACTTTTCGGCCCCCAAAACCCATTTTCTCGACATTTTCAGACAATCTCTTTCGCAATTGACGTAAATGACACATTACCTACGGCCACGCTCCGGTTGACGCAGATCAAGCCCATTACTCTAAACAGTAATCCAATGTCACCCATCGCCAAGCGCAAGGGCATCGGTGGTCACCAATCTGCAACAGCCAAGAGCCACATCTGGTTGACCCCACCCCATATACTGGCCGCGCTCGGCCCCTTCGACCTCGATCCGTGCGCCGCGCCCGAACCGCGCCCGTGGCCCACCGCTGCGCGCCACTACACGCTTCCCCTGCAGGACGGCCTCCTGCTTCCCTGGGACGGGCGCGTCTTCCTGAACCCGCCCTACGGCCCTCATGCCGAGGTTTGGCTCGAAAAGCTCAACCGACACGCCCGCGGCACATCCTTGATCTTCGCGCGCACCGAGACAGACGCATTTTTCGCGACGATCTGGCGGCGCGCCGACGCCCTCCTTTTTCTCCGTGGGCGCCTGCACTTTCACCATCCGGACGGCCGCCGCGCCGCGGCGAACGGTGGCGCCCCTTCCGTGCTCATCGCATACGGCGCCGATGACGCCGAACGCCTTCACGACAGCAAGCTCGACGGCGCCTTCGTCGGGCTCAAGGCCCCGGTGCTCCTCTATATTATCGACCGCCACGGCGCGCACGACGCCGCCGAGCCGCAAACGTGGCGTGAGATCGTCGCCGACACCCTGAAGGCCCTCGGCGGCTCGGCCCGCCTTGCCGAGATCTACGACCGCCTCGAGAACCATCCGAAGGCCCGCGCCAACCAGCACTGGCGCGCCAAAATCCGTCAGACCCTGCAGCGGCTCGGGCTCGAGCCCGTCGCGCCCGCGCAATATTCGCTCGCGATCTGACCGCCTTCGGGCGGGGCAGGGCGCCTGCGCCCCACAAACAACCGAACCAGCAAGGGCCGCCGGGATTCCGGCGGCCCTTCGCGTTTGAGGAGCCTTAATGGCCAAGCCGCTTCACGCCGTTTTCCCGCCCTGCCATCGCGACCGGGCGCGCGCGTTCATTGACGCGCTGACCGAGGCCGGCCGCCTCGAAGGCGAGCGGCCCGCGCGCATCCTCAAGCACTTCCTCGAGATGTCCTTCCGTGCGCTCCGCGGCGCCACGATGCCCCCGAATTCGGCCGCCTGGCGCGCCAATGAAGACGCCTTCGAGCACGCAGCCGGCCGGCTGCGCCAACGCGCCGCCGTCACGCGCCTGTTTTCCAAGATGATCGCCGAGGTCGCGCAGGCGCTCGTGGCCGATCCAACCGACTTCCTCGGCCCACTCTTCATGGAACTCTCCGCCGCCAGCGAGCTCGGCCAGTTCTTCACACCGCCCGAGGTCTCGCGACTGATTGCCGCAGTCGCCCTCGCAGACGCGCGCCAAAAGATCAAAGACGCGCCCGATCGCCGCATCAGCCTGTCTGAACCGACCTGCGGCGTCGGCGGCATGATTCTCGCCGCCACGAGCGTTCTGCGCGAGATGCAGGTCGACGTACAGCGCGAAATCATCTGGACTGCGGTCGAGATCGACCATCGCGCAATGTGCGCGGCCTACATCCAATGCTTCTATTCAGGCATCCCTGCCCATGTCGTCTGGGGCAATTGCCTCAATGACGATGAGCGCCTCGTCTCTTCGACTCCTGCAGCGCTTCTCCAACATTTCTCCGTCAGACCCATAAAGGCGTTGACGCCCGCCTGATCAATTCGAGCAATACGACCGTTTCCACGTTCCTTGCGACATAGCGAAATTTCCGGAGGATCCCATGTCCCCCAAAGTCTTCACCGTCTACGTCGACGGCGCTGTTTCCGGCCAGAATGCTCCCACGGGCGTTGGCGTCGTCTTGCTCGACGACGCCAACCGCATCCTGCGCCAGGAGGGCTTTCCGGCCGGCATCGGCACCAACCAGTCAGCAGAGATCCTGGCGGCCGTCGCCGGCCTTCGCCTGATCCCGCCGGGATCGATCGTCACCGTCGTGTCCGACAGCCAATATGTCATCAAGACGATGACCGACGGATGGTCGCGCCGCGCCAACCAGGCCCATTGGCAGCTGCTCGACGCCGAGGTTGCCCTGATGCAGCGCATCGAATGGCGCCATATCCGCGGTCACTCGGGCGACCAGCACAACGAAGCGGCCGACCGCCTTGCCGTCCTCGCCAAAGCCAAGGGTTTCGACGCGCGTCTACCCGTCCGGGCCGCCGTCTCCACGCAGCCCACCGTCGCCCCGGTTTCCCCACAGCCGGTCCAGCCGCCTCACGATCCCGATATCGAGCGTCTCCTGCAGACCGCGATCACGACCATCGCGAACCTCGCGATCGGCCGGGACGCCGATCCGAATCTGCGCCTTGCCGTCATGACCGCCCGGCGCGCCGACGCCGAGGCCGCCGTCCTCCGGCGCCGCGCCCAAGACTCCGTTGCCGCAGGCTAACGCCATTATTCCGTTCAATAATTTTGCGCTTTTCCCGCCAGCACCGATTTACGACCGACGACTTCTCGCTAAACTCCAACGGACTATCCACCCTCGGCCGACGGCCAAAACTCCAGGACCAGTCCGTCATGATCAGAATGAAGCTACGTGCACGTCGCGCGATCACCCTTGTCGAGCTCACCCTCGCTCTGGCGCTCGCCGCCATCACCGTCTTCATGGTCATGCGCGCCTACTGGAACGGCCAGGAAAACGAACGCGTCTTCGAGCAGGGTCAGCAGCTGTCGACGCTCTACGCGGTCGTCAACAGTCAGAAGCCCTACGGGGGCGACTATTCCGCCCTCAGCAACCAGTCCATCGCGCCCTCGATTCCCCCGGGCTCTGTGACCACGATCAACAATTATTCCGCCATCATCAATCCCTTCAAAGGCGGCGCCTTCGTCTGGGGCATGGCCGTCAACATGGATCCCGGCACTTTCGGCATCGCCGTCGACAACCTGACCGTCGACGCCTGCCAGCGTCTGGGCAATCACTTCTCGGACCAGAGGGCCCTGAGCATGGTCCAGGTCCAGGACGCCACCGCAACTGCCGTCTCTGGCGGTCAATTCACGAGCTTCCCCATCTCGCCGGCTGACCTTGCGGCTGCCTGCAAGGCTGCCCCTAACAGCCGTCCAGCCCTCGAGTTCGATTTCGCCATGGCGCCGCTCGGCTCCAACGGCCAAGGCGGCGGTGGCGGTGGCGGCGGTGGCGGCGGTGGCGCCATCGACTGCTCCAAGCCTGAGAACCAGAGCGCTCAGGCCTGCCAGCCGCCGGCCGGCCCGTAAAGCAGCTCGAGCTTCTTGACCTCAACCCGGTCCGCCATTCAGCAATATACGGCGAGCGCGCTCCTCATCGTCGCGCTCGCCGTCCAGCTTTTTCACCTTCCGCGTTTTTTCGTCAGCGCGGACGGACTTCACGACGCTGCCCGCATGCCGCTCTACGGCGACTTCGCGCCATTCTGGCTAGCGGCCCGCAACGCACTGATCCGCGTCATCGAGTACGATCAGGGCGCATTTCATCGCCTCGTCGCATCCGTCTTCGGCCGTCCAAGCCCCGCCTACAGCTTTCTCTACCCGCCGACCTACGTCCTCCTGATCGCGCCCCTCGGCCTGCTGCCCTTCCAGCTCGCTGGCGCGCTCTGGATGGCTGGCGGCCTCGCCACCTACCTCGTCGGCATGCGCCGCCTGTTCGGCGCCTCGATCGGCTTTCTCCCGCTCATCGCCTTCGGCGGCGTCTATCAGACCGTCATCTGCGGCCAGAATGGCCTCTACGCCACCGGCCTTTTCGCCTTGGCGATCGCCAACGCCGCGACGCGCCCGATCCTCGCCGGCGCGTGCGCTACGCTCCTCGCGACCAAGCCGCAGATCGCCGTCACGCTGCCGTTCCTGTTCATTCTTCAGGGCCGCTGGCGCGCAATGGCTGCCGCGATCGCCTTCACCATGATTCTCACACTGACCTCGCTCGCGATATTCGGGCCTGAGGCGTGGATGCGCTTTCTCGCCCTCGGCAATGAGACGATGCGCATCAACATCGGCGGCTACCGCCAATCCGTCTACAACATCGTCGCCAATCTCCGCGGCCTGCATTCCGACGGACTGATGCTGCAAGCCCTTGCTGTTGCATTCGTCGCCTTCTGCTTCTTGGCCGTCCGGCGGCACGCTCTTTCGGCCCAAGCGCTCGCTGCGCTCGGCGCCGCGGCAACGCCGCTCATCTCGCCATTTTTTCTCGATTACGACTTCGTGATCCTTGCACCCGCGATCGCCTGGCTCTGCTTCTCGCGTGCAAAGCGCCCGGACACGATCGACATGATCGTCATCGCCAGCGCATTCATCGCGCCGCCGTTCCTGCGGCATTTCGCCTATGCGACGCATATCACACTCGGGCCCCTGATCGCTCTGACAGTCCTTTTGCGGGTCACGCGCCGCATCTCGTCCGACGCGGCCGCCTAACCGCTTTCAACGATTTCTCTCCTTCTTCCCTGTTGATCGCTTCTTCCGGTTCCAACCCCGGAAACGAAGACGACACTCCCTGACGCCGGCGCTCAGCCGACCGGCGCAGGATTTTCCACGACCCGGCGCCTAGCCCGACCGGAAGGAATCCATATGACAGACAACATCGACGACTACGTCCTCAGGAACATGCACCGAGCCACGGTGCTGGCCGACATCGTTCGCCGCCTCGGAGAAACCCCGGCCGCCCAAGCGCTGCTCGACGAGCGCGCCACGCTCCGCAAGACCATCGCGACATGCGCGACCGACATTCTGCTCGCCGCCGGCGCGCGCTATGCCGACCAGTCGGGCCTTTGCGCCGATCTCGGTGCTGCGCGCACCGAAACGATCTCGGCCGCTGGCTGGGAAACCCAGCTCTTCGGCGTCACACGCCTCAATACACAGCTGTGGCGTCCGCTGATCGCTACACTCCGCACGGCCTGCTGGCGCAATGTCATCTCGTTGACCATCGAGCCAGCGCACGGCGAGCCGTCCACCCGCCCGGAATTGCGGGCTTACGCACCGATCCTCGATTTTTCCGTGGCCCAGCGCGCGATGCGCGGAGACTTCCGCTCGCTGCCAGTCGCATCGCTTTCCAGCGCTCTTCATCTTTCCCGGGCTGGCCTTCCGCCCTTGCTGCGCGACAGCCGGATCGCGATAGAGAACGCCCTCGAGAGCATCGACAAGATCACCCTCTCCCTCGCGGCGCTCTACAACGACCTGCCCGCACTAGCCGAGGCGGTCGACGCTGCGCGCACATATCGCGAGATCGTGGCGCGCTACCCGAGCGCCGCGCACATCGAGACGCTTCAGCCGCGCCAGACGCCGACGCAGGCGTATTCCGGCGCGGCCTCCTCGATCCTCTCCGCGCTCTGATCAATTCCCTTTACGGATGTCCATCATGTCCAAGACCGTCCTCGTCAACGCTTCCGTCGGCCCGAAGCTGCTCTCCAACGCCGATTCCTATTTCACGAATACCCGCTCGACCATTCTGGACGAGCTCATTCAGAATTCCCGGCGCGCCCAGGCGCGCACCGTGGCCTTCACCCTCACGCCAACTCTCGAAGGCGTCGACCTCACGATTTCCGACGACGGCGCCGGCCTCGAGATGCAGGACGCAAACGTCCTCCTGTCCTTCGCCGGCTCCCACAACTCCGAAGATATCGAGCGCGCGGAGAACGCAGCCGGCGTCGGGTTCTTCGCCTTGGCGCGTCACGATGTCGAGGTCGCCTCGCGCGACTGGCGCATGCTCGTCCCCCGCGAGACCTTCGTCGGCAAGGCATCGGCTGCGCTGACCGACGGCCATCCGCGCATCGCCGGCCTCTCGGTGACGATCCGGGCTTTCGAGGCCGCCACCGCCGCCGCAATTCAGAAGGCCTCGCTCAACGATTATGCCGCGGCGCTCGCCCGCGACATTGTCGCGGCGACCCGCTACAGCGGCCTTGTTGCCGAGCTCAACGGCTTCGGCGCGGAAGACGGCCGCCGCGAGCCGGAAGAATTTCTCGCCATCTCGGTCGCGACCGCGATCAACGACGTTCGCGCGACGCGCCACGGCGTCACGATGCGCTTGGTGCGCTGCGACCGCAGCGGCTATCGCGAACACGAACCGAAGATTAACTTCTTCGGCAAGGTCCTTTCTTGCACCGCCCTCGCAAAGCTCCTACCGGACGAAGTCGTCGGCTATCTCGACGACAGCCGCCCGAACCATCCCGACATTCGCGAAAGGGCGCTCGGCGCGCGCATTTTCGTCGACGTTCACGACACATCCGCCCTCAAGCTCCGCCTGCCCGACCGCGACGCCGTCATCGCGAGCCCCGGCCTCGAAACCCTCAAGACGCTCGCCCAGGAGCTCTACATCCGCGCGCTCGCCGGCGATGGCCTGATCGCCGACAGCCCGCTTGCGCGCGCCAACGGCATCCCGCTCGCAAGTCCCCTGCGGGAGACTGCCCGGCAGCTTGGGCTTGCGAGCGCCATCCCTTCGCCGTCGCTCGCAATCGACGTGCCGCGCACCGACCGCTTCAACGGCACCGAAGATTGCGCGACATTCCTCACGATGCCCGACGGCAAGGTCATGTCGGCCGATGGCGCCACGGTCGACCCCGCGGCGCTCATCAGCATCTTTGAAACGCAATATCTCGTGTCGCTTCTCGAAGCCGGCTCGGGCATCTCCTACGTGACGTCCAAGACCATCGAGAAGGCTTTGCCCGCCGGCGCATACTCGACGCTGGTCGGGCTTCGCCTCCATGTCCGCCAGGAGGAAGAGCAGCTCAGCATCGACCTCGCCGATCCCGACAACGACATGCCGCTCGACCTGGATCCCGACAGCGTTGGCGCCATTCTCAATGAACGCGACGAAATCAAGCAGCTGTCCGGCTTGATCGTCGACGAGATCAAGCTCGAGCTCGTTATCGCCGAACCGGGCGGAACACGCGCCTCGCGCATCATTTCCTGCTCCTGCTTCTACTGGGACGCCGATTGGGATCCCTCTCTCATCGTCACGCCCGGCGCCGACCGCAACGCCGTCGTCGCCCGAATGATGGACGGCCTCTTTTCTCCGTCCGACGACGGCGACTCCTGGGACAGCCAGGAAAGCGACCAGGAAAAGCACTTCTGGACCATCGTGACCAACGCGCTCGGCATCAGCGAGGACCAGATGCTCGAAGAAATCAGCGACGCGATCTCTTCGCTGATGAGCAATTACCACGAGACGTTCTGGAAACACCGCAAGGACATGGCGCTGCGCATCATCCCGTCCGACACCCGTTTCGGCTTCCGCATCGAAGCCCTGCCGCAGCTCCAGAGCACCGCCGGCGCGGAGGCCCGCGCATGACCGACACGCGCCACGACATCGCGGCTCTCCTCCTGCGCGCAGCCGCTGCCCTCGAGACACCGGGCGATCTCACAGACGACGATTTCCACCGCCTCACCGAAGACCTCGTCGTCGCCGCCGACGCCATCGATCAGCCCTATCCGAAAACCTCGCCGTCGGGCTTCCTCCAGCTTTCCACGCGACAGGCGCTGGAGGCGCTGCGCCTCTCCCGCAATCCGGCCTGGAACATGCTTTCCAACCGGTACGTCAAGACCACGAGCGAGATCGGCGAAACGCTGGCGCAGGCGCTCGGCGCCGAGCTGTCCGTGACCCTGTTCGGCCTCGGCGCGGCCTCGATCCGCCTGCGCATGCCTGAAGGCGTCGCAGAGCTGCCGGAGGCATTTCGCGTTCGCGACTTTCCCGATCCGCCCGAACAGCCGAGAGCCGACGAACCGCCGTCATGCGCGTTCTAGCCACGATTTCGGGCTTTCCCACCGCGCCGCCTCGCCTACAATCGCGCATCCGACCTACGTCGCTGACGGAAAAACGCCACATGAAGCCGCTCGCCATCATTATTCCGACCAAGAACGAACTCGGCTCGATTCCTCCGTTGGTCCGCGAGATCGACATCGAGATGAGCCATCGCCCATGGGTCGCCGTCCTCGTCGATTCCTCGACCGACGGCACCGCCGACGAGATCGAGGCTCTCGCCGCCATGGACAACCGCGTCCGCCTCGTGCGCCAGAAGAGCACCGGGCTCGCCGGGGCCCTCTCCGAAGGTCTCGCCGCCGCCCCGCGCGCGCAATTCATCGCAGTGATGGACGCCGACGGCCAGCACGATCCGCGCTACCTCCCCGAACTCACTCATCACGTGCGCTCGGGCCAGCGCGACATCGCCATCGCGAGCCGCATTTCTTCGACCGGCGCGCCCTCGCGCGCACGCATGGTCGACACCGCGGCGATCGGCCTCGTGCGCAATGCTCTCGATACGACCGTCCTCGATCCGCTCTCGCGATACTTCGTCGTCCGGCGCAGCCTGCTCGAGGCGGGCCTCGCCGCCCCCATGCCGGCCAACCTCGCCGCGCCCCTCATTCCCCTCCTCGCGGCGAACCCGACCGCGCATGCGATCGAACTCCCGATCCTCCTGCGTCCGCGCGCCCGCGGCCGCTCGAAGATGGGCATCGCCACCACGGTCGCGACCCTCACCGCGATCGCACGCATCACCCTCGACGCCCGTCGGAAGGCCGCATGACCCAACAAGGCCGCCGTCACCCTGAATACCAGTATCTCGACCTTCTCGCCGACATTCTCGAGCGCGGCGACAAGCGCGGCGACCGCACCGGCGTCGGCACGCTCGCGCTGTTCGGCACGACGATGCGCTTCGACCTGTCGGATGGAACCGTTCCGATCCTCACGACCAAGCGCGTCTTCTGGAAAACGGCCGTCAAGGAAATGCTGTGGTTCCTCACCGGCCAGACCAATCTGCGCTCGCTCCTGCTCGAGAACGTGCGCATCTGGACCGACTGGCCGCTCGACAAATATCGCCGCGCGACCGGCGAAGACATTTCGCAGGACGCGTTCGAGAAGCGCATCCTCGACGACGAAGACTTCGCCCGCCAGTGGGGCGAGCTCGGGCCGATCTACGGCAAGCAATGGCGCCGCTGGCTCGGCGCGGACGGCCGCGAATACGACCAGATCGCCGAGGTCGTTCGCCAGCTGCGCGAAACGCCGACCAGCCGGCGCATTCTCTTTCACGCCTGGAACGTACCAGATCTCGCCGCCATGGCGCTGCCGCCCTGCCACATGGTCTACCAGTACAACGTCACCAGCGACGGCCGCCTCAACTGCATGATGATGCAGAGGAGCGTGGACAGCTGCGCAGGCCTGCCCTTCAACGTAGTCGGAACCGCTGCGTTACAGTTCATGCTTGCCCAACAAGCCGGGCTCACGCCCGGCGAACTGATCTGGGCCGGCGGCGACACCCACATCTACCTGAACCACGTCGAGCAGGCACGCGAACAGATTTCGCGAACGCCGCGTCCATTTCCGACCATGCGCCTGGCGCGCCGCCCCGACAGCATCGACGATTACCGGATCGAGGATTTCATCGTCGAAAACTACGACCCGCATCCGGCGATCGCGCTGCCGATCGCCGTCTGACCATGCCGCCGCGCGCGCACGTCACCCTGATCGCCGCCATCGACAAGGCGCGCGGCATCGGCCTGCGCGGCGAGCTCCTCTACCGCATCCCCGCCGATCTCGCCCGCTTCCGCGAGCGCACCATGGGCGCGATCCTTCTGATGGGATCTCGCACCTACGCTTCGCTTCCCGGGCCGCTTCCCGGCCGCCACATCGTCGTCCTGACCCGTCGCACAGACGCCGTCGCCGGCGTCGAGACGGTCTCATCGATCCACAACGCCGTCTGGCTTGCGCGCACCAAAGACCGCCCGCTCTACGTCGCCGGCGGCGAACAAGTCTACCAACAGATGATGCCGCACGCCGACCGGATCGAACTCACCGAGATCCATGACCTCCGTCCGGCCGACACATTGTTTCCTCCAATTCCAGATAGCTTTCGCGAAACACGCCGTCAGCAGCACCCGGCCACAGCCGGTCATCCCGCATTCGACTTCGTGACCTTCTCGCGCGAAACGCGCGCCGACTGATCTTTTCAGCTTTCCTATTTGCCTGGTCGCTTGCGACCTCCCCACAAAATTTTCCGAGAACCACGCCATGCGTCTCTTCGAAACGCTGCCGGACCACGTGCGCGCCGATCTCGTCGCCGCCTCCGACGTCGCCTTCACCACCGCCATTTACAGCTACCCGGCCATCCAGAAGGCCGGGCAGGACAAGGCGACGCACCGCGATGTCATCGCAGGTCTCGAGACGGCTGCTCGCCTCCTCAAAAAGCCGTCGCTCAATGCCTTCGCGCAGACGTTTCTCGCCCAGGCGCCAGGCCGCCGCCGCGCGGCATGATCCAGCGTCTCAAGCGCACCTGGCGGCGACACCTCCTGCGTCGCGCGCTGCAAGCCACCGCTCGCCGTCGGCGGCTCTGGACCATGACCGCCGTCACTCCTGACGGCAATGCCACGCTCGCCGCGGCGCGTCGTCTCGCCTGCAATCCAGCCTATCGCAAGCTCTCCGACGGCGAGTTGCTAAGGCTCGCGTATTGGGGCGCGACCGGCGTCGCTCCGAGGCCCGTCAGCTCCTCGTAGCTCACGCCTTCGTACTCGGCGATCGCGCGCGCGAGCGTCTCGTCGGCATACAGCGTATTGATCGCCCGGGTCGCCGCCACGTAGAGCAAGTTCAGGTCTTCGACCATCTCGCGCGTAAACCGCCGCTCGCGCTGCGCGACATATTCTTCCCAGTCGAAGAACCCGCCAAGCGCCACATGTGGAAACTCCAGGCCCTTGGCCTTGTGCGCGGTCGAGACCCAGAACCTCGCATCCTCGACACGGTCGACCGCGCGTTGACGCAGGTCCTCCATCATCCGAGGCACCTCGTCGCCATAGGTCCGCACGAAGCCGCAGATCGCCATCAGTTCGACCGACTGCGTTTCCCGCGCATAGGCCTCCAGACCATTCAGCGACCGGAAGTGCCGCATCTCGTAATCGGACACCTTGTTCCACAGGTGGCGGCTCAGAAGATAAGCATCTTCGATCCGCTTGACGCGATAGGCCGTCAGTCCGCCGGCAAACCACACCGGCTCGCCATCCCGCTCGGCCGCCGCCTGAATCGCCTGCGCGTTCGTCTGCGCCAGCAGCATCACTTCCCTCGGCGCTGAGCAAAAAAGAACCTGCGACGGACCGCCGCGCCCCACGACTTCGAGCGTTTCGCCCTTCTGCGCCAGCACGGCATTCGCCGCGCGCGCCACCGACGCGCCGAAACGGAAGGACTGCGTCAGCGTCCGCTGCTCGCCGCTCAGAAAGTTCATCGCATCGACGGCGCCACGGAACCCGTAGATCGACTGGTTATTGTCTCCGACGACAATCCGCCGCATGTGGTTCTGTCGCTTCACGATCACCGCCGTCGCCGGATTCGCGTCCTGAAATTCGTCGACCAGCAACGTGTCCCATTGCGTTAGCGCCACATTCCTGAGCATGAACCGTTTCAAATAACCGTCATGCGGCAGGCGAAGTCCGCTGCGCTCGTCGTTCATCTCTTTCCACGCGCGCGCAGCGGCGCCGATGATCAGATTGCTGTCGTGCCTCGTCGCAGCCTCTTCGATCCTGGCGCTCTCGATGCCGAAGAACCGATTGAGGAGCTCGATGATCTTCGTCGCCTGCTCCTGCGAGACGCCGAACCGATTGGCGATGTCGACAGGAAACACGTCGCCGACCTTCCATCGCGCGCTCCGTGGCAGATCCCCGTAAGCCACGGAATGCATCGTCCGCACTTCGACGTTCTCCGGGAACGTGTCTTTTGCCTCGAGCTGCGCCGCCTTGTTGTAGACGAGGTAGAGAAACCTCTCGTGCGGCCGGCGCCGCGCATATTCCCTCAGCGTGCTCGTTTTCCCGGTTCCGGCGAGCGCTTTGATGACGACAACAGGCGCCGAACAGGCGAAAATCGCTTCCTGCTCGTCCGTCCATGCAATCTTCGTCCGAGGCGATCCGTTTGTCCGTGTCACTCCAACCACCGAACTTCGGCTATGTGGCATCCGTTGCGACGACGGACAAATCTATCGTCGTGACCGTCTCGGAGCCCGTCGCCTACCGCAAGAAGGACGGCGACTGGGTCGATACCTATAGCATGCGGACGGTCAGGCTTGCAGCCGACGACCTGTCAGCCCGCGACTGGCGCGATCTCGGCCGGAACATAGCGGTTCTGCTGCTTTCCGACCTGTCGGAACCAGACCCGTCGCGCCGCGCGCGCACCCTCAAAATCGTCCGCGACACCGATGGACGACCGCTTCGACGGCCCTGACACGCCGTCCCGTTATTCCGGCGATCATCGGAATTCCTCGGCCAAAACTGGATCGAGGCAACAAGGTCGGGTAAAACCGCACATCCGCCACGCTTCCTGCCCGGCGGACGGAAAAACCGACAGCAACGCCAAGAGGAAGTGAACCATGCGCAACATGTCCGAATTCCAGATCATCGGGAATGTCTCCCGGATCAAGGAATTTCCGAAAAACATCAAGGTCTCGATCGGCGCGACCTATTCGAAGAAGAACGCCAACGGCGAGTTCGAGAACGACACGTTCTGGAATGAGGTGACCATCTGGAACCCCAAGACGATCGAATGGGTCAAGGCCAACGTGAAGAAGGGCAACCTCGTCTTCGCGCGCGGCACGATCCGCCAGACGTCCTACGATTCCAAGGACGGCAAGGTTTATACCTACGACCTGTCGGCCCGCGAATTCTCGCTGCTCGAGCGCGCGCCGGCCCAGGAATCCACCGACGAGCCCGAAGAGCGCGGCACGACGCAAGCCCCGTCGTCGGACGCGCCGTTCTAACGTCCCGGGCCGCGTTCCTCCTTTCCGCGGCCTACGAACGCCGGGGACGCTCCCGCGCCCCGGCGTTTTCTCTCCCTGATTTATCCGTCGGACCGCCGCTGGCGTCTTGACGGAAGCCTCATGCGTTCGCCATCATCGCGCGACCCCGGCGCCTTCCGCGCGCCGCCCGGAATCACCGCCCGCCATGACCGACACCAACGCGACGCCCTACCAGACCACCGGCCCGAATACATTCCCGGCCCGAGCACGCGCCGCCGCGATCGCCGCAGATCTCATGGACCGGTTCGTCACGCCGACCGAGCTCGCCGAGCCGACCCGCGAGACCCCCCTCGGCGACGCTTTCCTCGAAATTCCGTCAACGGACAAACGGGCATTCACCTTCGGTCACTGGACGTTCCAGTTCGCGGT